>Ga0180014_1000106_pt1 | contig 23164 bp, 20 predicted proteins | sample KR13_S1_MetaG_FD_116507 | JGI IMG/M metagenome (GOLD analysis project Ga0180014, IMG submission 116507) | Groundwater microbial communities from the Olkiluoto Island deep subsurface site, Finland - KR13_S1_MetaG | ecosystem: Environmental > Aquatic > Deep subsurface > Groundwater | place... | reverse complement strand
GTTCGAAGCGGTGTCGAGCCTTGTTAGCCAACGGGCGAGCGGGAGGAGTTTTCCTCCCGGCTTCGGGATTCTTTCGAAGGACCCCCGGAGACAGAGCCTGTCGCTTTCGAATCCCGAAGGTCCAGCCGACGCCGGGGATGCTGTAACAGGCCAAAATGTTTCGCCGGTCTGTGAGAGCCCCGGAAAGGCCGCTTCCTTCGCGGGAACCCCCCGGCTTTAGCCCGTGGGGAGGTTCAGGGTAGAATAGCGGCGAGAAGGCCGATAGATACAGTCGGGGAAACGCGAGATGAGCGCATCTGTGAAAAAGGGTAGCGTAAAGAAACTGGTCCAGGCGTTTAGTGATGGACTGGCCGAGGAGGAAGACGCCGAGAGGTGGGACAGCGACACCGAGCGTGTGGTCGAGACCATATACGGCGGGCTTCTGTCATGTGTCGATGACGAACTCTACGTTCAGGAGTTTCTTCCGTTCGGTTCCATCTACAAGCTTGCCGGCGAGAGGGCGGTGCGCCTCAGGAAACGGAATGTCCCCATAGAGAAAGTGATGGAGGAGCACATCCTCCTGCGTGACGTTTTCTGGGAGTTGCGCCGTTCGAGAATAGAGAAGGTCCACGACTTCACCGTGGAGAGAAGGATCTGCCAGTGCTTCAACAGCATCCTGCAGGCTACCGTCCAGGCGTATAGGACCAGGGAAACGACCATGGACGTGCTCGATCCCCTGAGGGACCAGGCAACCGGGGTGTTCAACTCCATGTACTTCATGACCCGGGTGGAGGAAGAGATCAAGCGCTCGGAGAGGTATATGCGCGACGTTTCGGTGGCGCTGTTCGAGATAAGATCGGATTTCATGGAGGATTCACCGGAGCAAACGGAGTTGATAAGAGCGGTTGCGCGGGTGCTGCGCAGGAACTCACGCGGGTCGGACATCCTGGCCCGGGTAGAGCGGGAGAAGTTCGGTATGCTTCTTCCTGAAACCAGGGCAAGTGACGCCGTCCTGGCCGCCGAAAGGCTGAAGTCGCAGGTTACGGAGTACCTGGCAGGCATCGGTGGCAAGTACAAGGACGTCAGCGTGGGGATGGGCCTGGCCTCGTACCCGGAGCACGGCGAGGATAGAGATGTACTGATGCAGGAAGCTACTGAGAGCATCATGAGGGAGGTAGCGGAGGGGGAGTGACACCCCGGCGATTGAGATGGATTTCAGAGATATCGCCCGAAATGAGATAAAGGACCTGCCGGTCTACAGCCCGGGCATGGACATAGATGAGGTAAAGCGGCGCTACGGGGTCGAGGAGGTAATAAAGCTCGCCTCCAACGAGAACCCCGTAGGCCCATCGCCGCTGGCGGTAGACGCGGTCCGCCGGGCGGCCGCGGACATATCGCTGTATCCTGATGGTTCCTGCGCCGACCTGCGCCGGCGGCTGTCTGAGAAACTGGGTGTCGAGCCCGGCAGACTGCTGTTCGGCAACGGGACCGACGAGATAATCGACCTGATATTCCTGGCGTTCTTCAACCCCGGAGACGTGGCGGTGATGGGTGATCCCACGTTCTCGTCGTACTTTCTTTCCGGGATGACCGTGGGTGCCCGCATCGTCTATGTGCCGCTCAAGGATTTCGGCCATCATCCAGAGGAGATGCTCAACGCGGTTGACGGGAGCACCAGGGCGTTGTTTATCGGGACGCCTCACAACCCTACCGGGAGTATCTGCACCGCGGACGAGTTCGAGCGAATACTATCCGGGCTGCCGCCGCAAGTCATCCTGGTCTGGGACGAGGCGTACTGCGAGTACGTGGACGACCCGGAGTACCCCGAGAGCATACCTTGCCTGGAGCGGTATCCTAACCTCGTAATCCTGAGGACGTTCTCCAAGATATATGGACTGGCGGGCCTGAGGGTGGGGTACGCGGTGGCCGACCCGCGGGTGGTCGATATGCTGGAGCGTGTCAGGCCGGCGTTCAACGTGAATCGACTGGCGCAGGTGGCGGCGCTCGCCGCCCTGGAGGACGCTGGGCACCTGGAGAAGAGCAGGGAGGTGAACGCCCTGGGAAAGAGGTACCTGGCCCGGGAGCTTGACCGGCTGGGCATGAGGCCGCTGCCTACCCAGGCGAACTTCATACTTTTCCGCTACGACCACCTGACCGGTAACCTCGCGGACAGGCTGCTGGAGAAAGGCATAATCGTGCGGGACGGCGCCGCCCTCGGCTATCCGGGGTACGTTCGTCTGACGATAGGGACACCGGAGCAGAACCGAGCGGTCATAGGCGCGATAGGGGAAATAATCGGCTGATTGACAGTGTCCTCACGGTAACCTCCCGAGGTGGGGAGTGCCGGCCCTCTAGTCATTACTCCCAGGAGATATCGGTGACGCCGCGGATTCCGTAGAACAGGTCGGTGAGTTCCTGAAGGTCGGCTTCTGCTTTGAGGCGGACCTTGAAGCTTATGTGGACCCTGCACCCATCCTCCAGCCGTCCATAGGTCATGATCTCGGACCGGCAGCGGTGCTCCGAGAGTGCCTCCCGGATATCCTCCAGGTATCCTTTTCGGTGCTCACCACTCACCGAAAGAACCATCCTTCGGTACTTGACGTGCCTGGCTACGGAGTCCACCAGCCAGTCGATGATAGACAGCACCAGCAGGACGATCACGGTGACGATAATACTGACTACGAAGAACCCGGTCCCCACCAGCATCCCTATCGCGGCGCAGCTCCAGAGACTGGCGGCGGTGGTTAGACCGGTGAACACCCCGCCCTCGCTCCGGAGTATGGCGCCGGCGCCGATGAAGCCGATGCCGGTGACGACCGCGGCGGCGACCCGGTCACCACCGGGAGCCCCGGAAAAACCGAACAGGGACAGCGAGGTGAAGACGCAGGCGCCCAGGGTCACCAGGATATGGGTCCTGATGCCGGCGGGGTGGTCCCCCAGCTCCCGCTCCAGGCCGATAAGCCCACCGAGGGCGGCGGCCACCAGCGCTCTTATGATGATATCAACGGCGATTTCACTCATGGTTTGAAAAACCCTTCGACTCCGCGCTCGCGATATCCTCCGGGTGGGCGTTTGAAACGGTGGCGGCGACCGTCTGGTAGAATCATGTTCGAGAGAACGACCTGGAGGGATGATGGAGAGTACTACCGACACAACAGTGTTGATACTTATCTGGCTGGCGGCACTGGCCTTGAACGTCCTTATCGGATACTGGGCGGGGAAGGTCGGTCGGCGAAACGGCCGCAGCTTCGGTCTCTGCTTCTGCCTGGGGTTCTTCCTTGGGCTCATCGGGGTGCTGATAGTATACGTGATAGGCCCCGCCTACGATTCGAGGCCCGCTCCCTACGGGGTGGCACCACCGCCCGACCAGTGCCCTCCGCCCGACCCCTACCAGCAGCGCACCATGGTCTGCGGACAGTGCGGGAAACTGGTGGAACGAAGCGCGAGGTTCTGCCCGTACTGCGGTGCGCGGGTGGCCGGCCCTGCACCGCGGGGGCAGTGATATCCGTGAGTTGCGGGCCTACCGGGCAGCGCACCCGATTTGCCGGCGACAACTGAAACTTTCTACGGAAACAACCGGGGCTCCCCACCAATATGTTGTGGATAAACTGATGGGACAGCGCTCCACATCAATATGTTGTGGTGTCCGGTGAAATTATCCACAATATATTCCACATATTAACAGTGATTCCCAGAAAAACCGTGCCATCCGCACCATATCAGGGCCTGATTACGCCCCGATATGGAGGGAAATCCCCATTGGTGTTGAAATATGGGGATAAGTGGTGTAAAGTAGAGAACCGTAGCGATCGAGTGAGGACCGGAACATGTTGCTGGGATACTCGGAGAGGACAATAGACGCGAAGGGGCGGATGATACTGCCCCGCGCTTTCCGGCGGGAGTTCGAGGACGGACTGTTCATCACCAGGGGCCTCGACAACTGCCTGCTTCTCTTTCCAGTGGGCGAGTGGGAAAGCGTGGTGAGCAAGATAGAGGAGATGCCCGCGGGGAGGGAGGAGACACGGCGGTTTTCCCGGCTGTTCTTCTCCAACGCCAGCCGTCTGATGCCGGATGCCCAGGGCAGGATCCTCATACCGTCTCATCTGAGGGAGATGGCGGGACTCGAGAAGGACGTAGCGGTGATCGGCCTTTCCAATAAGGCCGAGGTATGGAACCCCGAGAGGTGGGCCGCGTATCGCGGTAAGAGCGAGAGCAACTATGAGCAGGCGGCTTCCGATATCGGGGTTTGACGGTGGAGGGCGACGGGGGCGGCGGCACTCACCGGCCGGTGATGGTCGCGGAGGTCCTCCACTACCTGAGGCCCAAGAAGGGAGATGTGATTGTAGATGGCACGGTTGGAGCAGGTGGACACGCTGAGAGTATCGTTGAGCGAATCATACCCGGAGGACGGCTCATTGCTGTTGACCGGGATCCGGAGGCGATCGATAAAGCGAAAGAACGGCTGGGCGAAGGGGCTGAGGCGGTCAGTTACCATTGCCAAAATTACCGAGATATACAATCCGTCCTTGATAGCGAGGGACTGACAGCCGTGGACGGCCTTCTCCTGGACCTGGGGGTTTCGTCTCTGCAGTTGGACGACCCCCGGAGAGGGTTCAGTTTTCGTAAGGAAGGCCTGCTGGATATGAGGATGGGGCCGGACGCGGAAAGGACCGCGGAACAGATAGTAAACCAGGAGTCGGAGGACGAGTTGACGAGGATACTTTACAAGTACGGTGAGGAGCGGTGGGCCAGGCGAATAGCTCACTTCATGGTGGAGGCACGGGAGCGCCGACCTATACGGACAACACAGGAACTCTCGAAGGTCGTGGAGGACGCGATACCCGCCGGCGCAAGGCGGGGGCGCGGACACCCGGCCAGGAAGACGTTCCAGGCGCTTCGAATCGCTGTTAACAGCGAGATGGACAATTTGAGGGAGGGGATAGACAGAGGAATAGAATGCCTGGCAGGAGCCGGGCGGATAGTGGTGCTTTCATACCAGTCCCTCGAGGACCGCACTGTGAAACGCGCCTTTAACTCCCTGGCAAAAGGGTCAAGCTATCCGCCCGGCGATCCGCTCTTTTTCGGAGAACCCGTCGAACCCGTTCTCGAGGTGTTGACCCGGAAGCCGGTTCGCCCCTCGGAGGAAGAGATAGAGAGAAACCCACGTTCCCGAAGCGCCAAGCTCCGGGCGGCGATGAAAGTAGGATGACGACGGCGATGGCGAAAAGACGTTCAGCGGCCCATGCGGCCCGGGGTAAGAAGAAGAAGCCGAAGAAGGGGCTGGATTTCCGGTTCTTCCTGGTGGTATGCCTGATCCTGGCGGGAACCGGGGTCTTTATACTCGTACAGCATCAGTACTCGATATCAAGTGACCTCAAGGTGAGGGAGATCGACCAGTCAATAGAGGCGGAGAAGGCGGACCAGAAGAGCCTTCGCGTCAGCCTGGCCAGGCTCAAGTCCCCCGCTCGCGTCACCAGGATGGCCCAGGATGAACTGGAGATGAGCGAGCCCACCGGGGTCATCTACCTCAAGTACAGCAGGGATGAGGCGGGGAACCTCATCTGCCAGAGCACGTTTGAGGAGAGGGCCAAGGCGCCACCCAAGAAGGTGGACACCGGGTACGAGCCGGGATCCGTGAGTACCGAGGAGCCCTCCGGGCCTCTGACACTTAGTGCCCCGCTCCATAGATACGCTGGCATTCGAACGCCGCTGCATCCACTCCGGCCGCGTTCCGCTCCCTTGGCGTACTACAGGAGTACGCTCTCAGTCGCGCGCCTTGCCGGAGCGGCGCTTCGACGCTCTCGGTGCGCAACCGTATTTATGGAACGAGGCACTTAGATAGGGGGCGCGCCGTGGCCGGTAACAAAGTCAAAGACAGGCGACTGGTGGTGATGGCCGTTATCCTGGTCCTCGGACTGGTGGTGGTGGCCGGAAAACTGGCGCTTATCCAGGGCATCCAGGCCGAGCATTACAAGGAACTCGCCAGTGACCAGAGGGACACGCATATACAGATAACCCCCAGTCGAGGTACCCTCTTCGACCGCGAGGGCGAGATACTGGCGATAAGCGAGGACGTCACCACGGTCTACGCGACACCGTACCAGGTCAAGAACCCCGAAGCCGCCGCCCTGGATATCGCGGAGGTACTGGGCGAGGACCCGGAGGATGTACAGGACAAGCTGGACTCAAACTCCGGGTTTGTATATCTTGCCCGCAAGCTCGACAAGACGCTGGCCAACCGCATCAAGGAGTTGGACATCGAAGGCGTCGGCTTCGTCGATGAGAGCAAGCGCTTCTACCCGATGGGAGAGTTCGCTTCCCAGGTGCTGGGGATAGTCGATGTGGATAACGAGGGGCAGGCGGGCCTGGAGCTCTACTACGATGATACCCTCGGCGGTAATCCCGGTGAGATACTGCTGGAGAGGGACGCGGTGGGAAACCCGATCCCGGGGAGCGAGAAGCGGCGGGTGCAGGCGGTCGACGGCGTGGACCTGCAACTTACCATCGACAAGGATATCCAGGCGTGCGTGGAGGAGTCCCTGTCGGCGGCGGTAGACAGGTTTGGGGCCAGGGCCGGCACCGCTGTGGTCTTGGATTGTAACTCCGGTGAGATCCTGGCCATGGCGACGAGCCCCAGCTTCGACCCAAACGATCGGTCGATAGTTGAGCCCGAGGCGATGAGGAACCGTGCGGTGACCGATGTATACGAGCCAGGCTCGGTCCTCAAGGTCGTTACCGCGGCAGGCGCCCTGGAGGAGGGGGTGGTGGACCCGAACAGCGTTATCCAGGTTTCGTCCCAGTTGCAGGTGGCCGACGAGGTGTTCACCGATGCCGAGACGATGCCGTCCAGGGCACTGGAGTTCAACAAGGTAATAAGCCAGTCGTCAAACGTTGGCACCATACAGGTAGCTCTCATGCTGGGCAATAACCGTTTGAGCGAGTACCTGGACAGGTTCGGGCTTGGACACCTCACCGGCGTTGATTTCCCCGGTGAGGTGGGAGGGCTGGTACCCGCCGTCTCGGACTGGTCCGGGACCAGCATCGCCACTATCAGCATAGGGCAGGGAATCTCGGTAACACCGCTGCAGCTGGTATGCGTGGCGGGGATGGTGGCCAATGGCGGCCACAGGATCTGTCCCCACTTCCTCAAAGCGAAGATAACCGACAAGGGCGTAGAGGACATGGGGCTGGGAGGCATCGGCAGGGAGTTACTGACCGAGGAAACGTGCCGGGAGATGATAGCCATCATGGAGCAGGTGGTGGCGCCCGGGGGCACGGGCACCAGGGCGGCCGTCAACTACTACCGCGTGGCGGGCAAGACGGGTACCGCGGCAAAGCCACGGGAGAACGCGGCCGGATACAGCAAGAGGTACATGGCGTCGTTCATAGGGTTCGCTCCGGCGGAGAACCCTCGTCTGGCGGTGGTCGTGGTCATGGACGAGCCGTCCCCGATATGGGGCGGTCACACCAGCGCACCCGTTTTCAAGGAGATAATGGGTTACAGTCTGCAGCATCTCAATATTCCAACGAGTTGGGGAACTCCACCACCCGGGTAACGGAGGTCATAGCCGTGTTTGAAACAGCGAAGATTGCTGTTGAGATGGTAAAGGGTAGCATGCACCGCGGCGACAAGCGCTACGTGACGCTGGAAAGACATCCGCGTGAGGATCACGACGGCCGGGTGCATCACAAGAGGTCAAGATATGCTTTTAAGCGAATTGCTTCGGAACGTTGAGGAAAAGAGGATAACCGGTTTCCGGGATGTGGACGTCTCGGGGCTTGCGTACGACAGCCGCCTGCTGGAACCGGGGCAGGCTTTTTTCTGTATCAAGGGGCTGATAACCGATGGTCACCTGTACGCCCTTGACGCGGTGAACAAGGGGGCTTCGGTGCTGTTTGTGGAGAAGGAACCGGATGATGAAGTATGCCGGGAGGTGCCCCTGATAACGGTGCCTGACAACAGACGGGCCCTGGCCGCGTGCTCGGCCCGTTTCTATGACGAGCCGTCCTGCGAGATGAACCTGGTGGGCGTGACCGGCACCAACGGGAAGACGACAACCGCCTTCCTGGCCGAAAGCGTCCTGGGTGAGTCGGGGCTCGTCACCGGCCTGGTTGGCACGGTGGAGAAACATATCGCGGGAGAGGTTGAGCCTGTGACCAGGACCACGCCGGAGTCGCTCGACCTCCAGCGGCTGCTCAGAAGGATGGTTGACTCCGATGTTGATGTGGCGGTCATGGAGGTTTCGTCTCACGCCCTGGAGTTGCACAGGGTGGATTACTGCCAGTTCGACGTTGTCGTGTTCACGAACTTGACCCAGGACCACCTGGACTTCCATATATCGTTGGAGGAGTACTTCGCGGCCAAGCGCAGGCTGTTCGAGGAGGGCGAGTTCGGGCGTCATCGGACGGCATTGATAAACATCGATGACCGGTTCGGAAGGACCCTGCATGAAGAAACGAGCCTGCCGCGGATAAGCTTCGGGATCGACTCCAGGGCGGACATAAGGGCAACCGACGTGGAGGTACTGCCTACCGGAAACAGGTTCAACATACGTTATGAAGACAAGGAGATCGCCGTTCGAACCCGGCTGCAGGGGAGGTTCAACGTCTACAACTGCCTGGCCGCGGCGGCGGTGGCCATCGGGCAGGGCATAGGGCCCGAGAGTATCGCTCGCGGTCTGGAGAGGCTCGCGGGAGTTCCGGGTCGCTTTGAGAACATAGACCGCGGGCAGCCATTCACCGCGTTGGTGGATTACGCTCATACTCCTGACGGTATCAAGAACCTGCTGGAAGCGTGCCGCGACGTGACCGAGGGAAGGGTAATAATCGTTGTGGGATGCGGTGGCGACCGGGATCAATCCAAGAGACCACTGATGGGGCGGGTGGGAACGGAGCTTTCCGATCTCTGCGTCATTACCTCGGACAACCCGCGTGGGGAGGACCAGGAGGCGATTATCGAGATGATACTGGAGGGGATACGCGGGCGTTTTGGGCCACAGCGGTACAAGGTGGAGGTGGATCGCCGGGAGGCAATAGCCCTGGCCGTGCGCGAAGCCCGGCCCGGTGACCTTCTGGTAGTTGCAGGAAAAGGGCACGAAAGCGGCCAAATATTTTCTGATAGGGTTATTCCCTTTGATGACCGCAAGGTCCTGGGTGAATGCTTAAGTGCCTCGCTCCATAAGTAGGGTTACATATTTATGGAGCGAGGTACCATAAGGGAGGTGACCGGTGAAGAGCGTTAGCTTGAAGCGAGTAGCGGAGGTGACCGGCGGCACTCTGGACGGGCCGGGCCGGCTGAACCTGTCAGGTGTGCGGATTGACACCCGCAAGACCGGCGACAGGGACCTCTTTGTCGCTCTCGAGGGCGAGCGGGCCGACGGTCACTCCTTTCTCGAGGACGCCCGGGAGGCCGGGGCGGTCGCGGCGATGGTAGAGCGGGGGAACCGCCACGTGGAGGAGTATCGCCGTCAGGGCGGGGAGTTGCCGCTCATAGCGGTGGATGACACACAGGGGGCGATGGGAGACCTTGCCGCTCACGTACGTGAAGGTCTTGATATTGAGGTCATCGGGATAACCGGGACCACCGGCAAGACGGGCACCAAGGATTTTCTTGCTTCATGCCTGGGGATGAGCCTCAGGGTGACGGCTTCTCCCGGGAGCTACAACAACGAGATAGGGGTGCCGCTGACGATCTTCTCAGTGGGAGGCAAGGACCAGGTGCTGATAGCCGAGATGGGGGCCAGGCGCATTGGTGATATCGAAGCGCTCGCGCATATGGTGAAGCCACGAACAGGCATCATAACCAACATCGGGCCGGGTCACCTGGAGCAGTTTGAGAGCACCGAGGCGGTGGCCACCGCCAAGGGGGAACTGGCCGCGGCGCTACCACCGGACGGGACCCTGTTCTTGAATGCCGATAACGGCATGACCCGCAAGGTGGCCAGGCGGACGAGTGCCGGCGTGGTGAGGTTCGGGCACTCGCGCTCCGCCGATTACAGGGCAACGAAGGTAAAGCTTGATGAGATCGGCCATCCCACGTTTACGCTGCACGGCCCCGGCTTCAAGGTCGAGGTCAGCCTTTCCTCGGTGGGTGGGCACCAGGTGAACAACGCTCTGGCGGCGGCTGCATGCGCTTCTGAGATGGGAATGGACCCGGAGACGATAGCCGCGGGGCTCGGGCGTGCACAGCTTTCACCGTGGCGAATGGAGGCCCTGCAGGCCCCGGGGGGCTACGTTGTTATCAACGACGCCTATAACGCCAACCCGCAATCGATGAGGGCCGCCCTGGAAACGCTGGCGGCCATGGGGCGGAACAACCGCACAATCGCGGTGCTGGGACAGATGGCCGAGCTTGGCGACAGGAGCGACGAGTACCATCGGGAGGCCGGTCGCGAGGTGGCCTCGCTTGACCTGGACCTGCTTGTCGCTATTGGAAAAGACGCGAGGGGCTACGCGGTGGCGGCGCTCGATGGCGGCCTGCCCCGGGGAAGCGTGTTTCGATGCCGGTCCGCCGTGGAGGCGGCGTGCATACTGGGAGACATAGTGGAGCCGGGCGACATAATACTGGTCAAGGCGTCGAGGGTGATGGGGTTGGAGTCCCTGGCCGGCAAGCTGGCCTCCACCGGTTCTGTCGGGGAGAAGATGGTAGTAAATGTATAAGGTTCTGGGGGCCGCCTTCTTATCCGGTCTTATCTGTATTGCGCTCACCCCGTGGTTCATAAAGTTGTTACAGAGGAGGAGTTACGGCCAGGTCATCCGGGAGGATGGCCCCCATGCTCACTTTGTGAAGAAGGGGACGCCGACCATGGGGGGGCTTCTCATAGTTCTCGGGACGGTGGTGGCCTACCTCTTGTTATCCGCGAGGACGCCCGAGGGGCTTGTGGTGATTGGCGCAATGGTCGCCTGCGCCTCGCTGGGGTTCGCCGACGACTTCATCCAGATAAGGAAGGAGCGCTCACTGGGCCTGAAGCCCTCGGTGAAGTTCCTGGGCCAGCTTGTCATCGCTGTCGGCTTCACCTGCTTCGCCACTCAATTCAGCTACGGCAGCCACCCCGCGCTCCCGGCGAAGTTCAGCTTTCTGGGGGTATTCGGGCCGGGACTGGGCTGGCTGTTCTTCATATGGGTGTTCCTCATGATTACCGCGTCCTCCAACGCGGTCAACCTGACCGATGGGCTGGACGGCCTTGCCACCGGCTCGATGATACTGGTAATGGCGGCCTACCTCCTGATAGCGTTTACCATGTTCCGCCACCCGATAACACAGCACCCCAAGTTCTACGATTTCACCGGGCAGCCCGCCCTGGATATCGCCATCATCTGTGGCGCGGTGCTGGGCGCCTGCGTAGGGTTCCTGTGGTGGAACGCGTCTCCCGCCAGGATATTCATGGGTGATACCGGCTCACTGGCGCTGGGTGGAGTGATGGCCGCCATCGCGATTATGACCCGCACCCAGCTTCTCCTGTTCATCATCGGGGGGCTGTTCGTGATAGAGGCCATGTCGGTGATAATCCAGGTCGGCGTATTCAAGCTCACCAAGGGAAAACGGGTGTTCAGGATGGCCCCGATCCATCACCACTTCGAACTGGGCGGGTGGTCCGAGTTCACGGTCATGATACGGCTATGGATAATCTGCGGCTTCTGCGTGCTTGCGGGGTTCGCTATCTACTATGTCGATTTCGTGTCGAGGGTGCCGAAATGATGGACCTGGCAGGCAAAGCGGTATTGATAGTGGGCCTGGGAGACAGCGGTTGCGAGGCCGCCGGGGCGGCCGCCGGACTGGGGGCGTCGGTGACCGCCATCGACAGCTGCAAGGAGCCGTCAAGGATGTCTATGGTCCCCCGGCTCGAGTCCGATGGCGTTGAGGTACTGCTGGGCGTTGATATCCCGGACGGACTGAAAGGGTACGACCTGGTGGTTACCAGCCCGGGGGTGCCGGACCGGGCGCCGGTTCTCACCCGCGCGCGGGAGTCAGGCCTGCGGGTCATAAGTGAGCTGGAGTTCGCTTTCCGCCTCCTTACCAACACCATTGTGGCGGTGACCGGGACAAACGGTAAAACCACAACCACGACGTTGATATCGAGGATGCTGGACCGGCCGGGCAGGCGTGCCATCGCCTGTGGGAATATCGGCACACCCCTGGTGAGCATGCGCGGGGAGGCCGGTGGCGGCGACATACTGGTAGTGGAGGTATCGAGTTTTCAACTGGCGAACATCGAGGAGTTCCGGGCGCGGGTATCGGTGGTGTTGAACATAGCGCCGGACCACTTCGACTGGCACCGGGACATGGATGAGTACCGGGAGGCAAAGATGCGCCTGGTGGAGAACATGCTGCCCGGCGATTACCTGGTGTACAACAGAAATGATGATTTCTGTGTAGGGATGGCGTCAGTGGCCAGCGGTATAACCGTTGGGTTCGGCCTGGAGAGCAGTTCGGGGGACGGCCTGTGGATCGAGGACGGGTGGATCGTGGCGGGCCCGCCACTTGAAGCCGTGGAGGTGATGCCGGTTGACGAGATAAGCATCCCGGGCGTTCACAACGTTGAAAACGTGATGGCCGCCGCCGCCGCGTCGCTGGCGATGGGGGAGCCCACCGCGCGGATTCGGGAGGCGGCCCGGGAGTTCGAGGGCCTTGCCCACCGGATGGAGTTCGTGTCGCGTATCGGCGGGGTGTCGTTCTACAACGACTCCAAGGCAACAAACCCGCAAGCCGCCCTCCAGGCCATAAGGTCCTTCAAGGAGCCGCTGGTGCCGATAATGGGGGGGAGGAACAAGGGGCTGGACCTGTCGGAGCTCTCCAGGGAGCTATGCCGGGGAATCGAAGGCGGGGAGGTCCGGGGCGTGGTGTTTCTGGGTGAAAGCGCCGGCGAGTTCGAGTCGGCGGTGCGTCGTGAGTGCGGCGCCACGGCCAGCGGCCGCATCGAGACGGCCGATGGCATGGAGGACTCGGTGCAAAGGGCCTACCGATTGGCAGGCGGGAGCGGGGTAGTTGTACTGACCCCCGCCTGCGCGTCGTTCGACATGTTCACCGATTACAAGGAAAGGGGACGGGCATTCAAGGAATGCGTCGCCCTGCTCGAGGGAAGTGATGAGGTTGGCGACTTCGAGTAGCGCGGCGAGATCCAGGAAGGCGGTGACCCGGCCCGCGGGAGGCCGACGGCGGCCGTCCCCCGGGTCGGGCAGGGCGAAGGCCGAGGTGAGGAGGCGTACCGCGAAGAGGACCGGCAGTTCGGCGAAGGGAAAGGGGAGCACCGCTTCCGGAAAGCGACGTGCCCGGGCGACCGTTGCGGGGACCGAGCTCTCCTATTACGTACTTATCCCAACAGCGGCGCTCCTGCTGTTGGGGCTGGTGATGGTTTTCTCGGCGGGGTCGGCGATAGGCATAGACCAGAGCGCTGGTGGCTACCGCATCTTTGTCCAGCAACTGGTATGGGCGGGCCTTGGCCTTGTGATGATGTTCGTCTTCTCCAGGTTCGATTACCACAAGCTCGGCAAAGTCTCGTGGGTAGGTGTTCTGGTGTCGATTTCGCTCCTGGTGCTGGTGCTGGTATTCGGGAGAGAGGCCGGGGGTGCCCGCCGCTGGCTGGAGATAGGATCGCTCAACCTGCAGCCGACAGAGATAGCCAAGTTTACGCTGGTGGTGTTCAGTGCCTACGCGCTGGCCATGAAGGGAGATAAGGTAAAGCGGTTTATTCACCTGCTGGTGCCGGTACTGCTGGTCATGGTCCTGGAGGCCGCCCTTATCCTGAAGCAGCCGGACCTGGGGAGCACGCTGGTGATGTGCTTCTCGGTGTTCCTGGTACTGATCATCGCCCGCACCCGGTTGAACCACCTGGCCCTGATAGGAGTGGCCGGCGGAGCGGCCGCAACCTTCTTCATGCTGATCGCACCGTACAGGAGAGCGAGACTGTTCTCGTTCGTGAACCCCTGGAGCTGTTCCAGGGGAGCGGGGTACCAGGTCATACAGTCTTACATCGCGCTGGGATCCGGAAACATCAAGGGCCTGGGGCTGGGGATGAGCCGTCAGAAGTTCCTGTACCTGCCGAATGCCCATAACGATTTCATCTTCGCGATAATCGGAGAGGAGCTTGGTATCGTGGGCACTCTCCTGGTTGTTTCACTGGTGGGGCTCCTGGTCTATGGTGGGTTCAGGATAGCCGCGGGCGCGCCTGATGAATTGGGCAAGCTGCTGGCCGCGGGCATAACCGGGCTGATAGTGATCCAGGCGCTGGTGAATATGGGAGGGGTTACCGGCATGCTGCCGATAACAGGTGTGCCGCTACCCCTGGTGAGCTTCGGGGGGTCGAGCCTTTGCATATGCCTGGCCTGCATCGGGATACTGTTGAACGTCGCTTCCCAGGGTAAGCGTTAAGTGCTTCGTTCCATAGATACGGTCGCGCACCGAGAGCGTCGAAGCGCCGCTCCGGCAAGGCGCGCGACCGAGTCGTACTCCTGGAGTACGTCGAGGGAGCGGAACGCAGCCGGTGTGGATGCAGCGGCGTTCGAATGCCAGCGTATTTATGGAACGAGGTACTAAGGCTGTGGGAAAGGTGAAGGTCGTGGTAACCGGGGGTGGCACCGGGGGGCACGTGTACCCGGCCATTGCGGTCGCGAGGTACCTTTCCCGGGCGCACCCGGGGTGGGAGGTCTTATTCATAGGCTCGGCCGGTGGTACTGAGGCGGATGCGGCCGGTGTGTATGGAGTGCCGTTTGAGGGGATTGAGTTGTCAGGGCTGGTTGGCAGGCGAGCACTGGACCGCCCGAGGGCCCTCTATCTTTTTGCTCGAGGGGTATTTCGGTGCAGGAGGATACTTGGTTCGTTCAGGCCGATGTGCGTTGTGGGGACCGGGGGTTATGCGGCCGCTCCCGCCTGTTTCGCGGCCAGGACGCTAGGTGTGCCCATCATATTACACGAGATGAATTACCGGCCGGGCATCGTCACCAGGGTACTTTGCCGTGGGGCGTACGCGGTAGCGGTAGCGCACCAGGGGACCGGTGAGTCATTGCCCGGAGGGGTGAATGTCGTGGTCACCGGTGTGCCGGTCCGCCCCGAGATGGAATCTCTCGCGAATACCGGGCGGCGCACCGAGGTAGGACGGGAAGCCCGTGAAGTGTTTGGGTTGGAGAGGGGGCGCAAGACGCTCATTGTCTTCGGTGGAAGCCAGGGGGCGCAGGCGCTGAATGAAGCGCTATGGGAGGTGCTGCCCGCAATATCGGGAAGGGGAGACCTGCAGGTCCTGCACTTGACCGGAAAGAGGGCCTATGAGGAGCCGCGCCTCGCACGGGTCGAGGAGTCGCTCTCCCGAGAGAGGTTGGTCTACAGAGCGGTGGCTTACGTGGATCGCATGGACCTGGTGTACTCAGTTGCCGACATGGCGGTTGCAAGGTCCGGTGCCGGCACGGTCGCGGAACTGGTGGCGGCGTCGGTGCCGTCGGTGCTGGTGCCGTATCCGTACGCGGCCGGTGCCCACCAGGAGGGGAACGCGGAGTTGCTCCAGCGCGAGGGTGTGGCGAAGATGATAAAGCAGGATGGCGAGTCGGCGCTCGCCGCGGTACTGGAGGCGGTCCGGTTGATGGACGATGAAGCGGAGCGGTCAAGGATGGGCGCCGCTTTCGCGGAGGCGCGACGGGGGAGCGGGGCGGAAGGGATAGCCGCCCTGATAGAAGAAATTATCGAGGAAGGCAGGGAAGGCCGGGAGAACGGCGGTGAAAGTTGAGCGGGCATTTTACTCTTGAAAGTATCGGGGACGGGGGGATGGTACACCTGGTGGGGATTGGTGGCGCGGGAATGAGTGCCATCGCCACGGTGCTGATAGAGATGGGTTACCCAATCGAGGGATCGGACATAAAGGAGTCACCGTATGTAAGGCGCCTTCGGGAGATGGACGCGGTGGTGGGCATCGGGCACCGGGCGGAGAACCTGTGCGATGCCCGTGTGGTGGTGAAGTCCGCCGCGATAAGGGACGATAACCCCGAGTTGATGGAGGCGGAAAAGAAGGGGGTCCCCGTCATCACCAGGGCCCAGATGCTTGCGGCGATAATGTCCACAAGGAAGGGCATCGCGGTGGCCGGTACCCACGGAAAGACGACCACCTCGTCGCTTGCCACCCAGATGTTGCTGGCCTGTGGCGCCAACCCTTCATACCTCATAGGGGGGGAGTTGAATGAGATCGGGGGGAACGCCCATTACGGTGAGGGTGAGTACCTGGTTGCCGAGGCCGACGAAAGCGACGGCTCACTTCTCTACCTGCGTCCCGAGGTGGCTGTATTGACCAACATCGACGGGGATCACCTTGACTACTTCGGGAGCATAGAAAACACCGCTGACGTGTTCCTGCGGTTCCTTCAACTGTTGCCAACCGGAGGGTTGGCGGTGGTATGCGGCGACGACAGGTCGGCCGGTTCGGTGGGGCTCGACTACCGTAACCAGGGGGGGCGCGTACTCTTCTATGGAAGGTCGGAGGTAAACGAGTACCGTTTCTCCGAAGAGGTGATAGGGGAGTCGAGGACGGAGTATACCGCCTGGTACGCGGGCGAGATGCTGGGCAGGGTGACGGTGGGGATTCCCGGGCTGTACAACGCCTACAACTCCCTGGCGGCGCTTGCGGTTGGACACCAGTTAGGCATGCCGACCGAACAGATGATCCGGGGGTTGGGAAGCTTCCAGGGGGTCAGGCGGCGGTACGAGAGGGTCGGTTCCTGCGGCGGCGTGCAGGTGATCGATGATTACGCTCATCATCCCACCGAGGTCGCCGCGGTGCTGGATCTAGCCGGATCGGTGGCCCCCGGGCGGGTGGTGACAGTTTTTCAACCTCACCGCTATTCACGCACAAGGCTCCTGGCGGACGAATTCGGGGGGAGTTTCGCCGGGGCTGACCTGGTGATCGTGACCGACGTGTATGGCGCGGGGGAGGATCCGGAGCCGGGAGTTACCGGGAAGCTGGTGGCGGACGGGATAGAGGAGCGTAATCCCGAGAAGGAAATCGTGTATGTGCCCAACAGGAGCGAGTTGGCCCGGACGGTGGTTTCCCTGCTCGAGGAAGGTGACACGGTTCTGACGATGGGCGCCGGTGACATAACGAGGTGCGCTTCGGAGATACTGGAACTGCTGGAGGAGAAAAACCGATAGGTGGGTGTCAAGTGCTTCGTTCCATAGATACGGTTGCGCACCGAGAGCGTCGAAGCGCCGCTCCGGCAAGGCGCGCGACCGAGTCGTACTCTTGGAGTACGTCGAGGGAGCGGAACGCAGCCGGAGTGGATGCAGCGGCGATCGAATGCCAGCGTATTTATGGAACGAGGTACTAGGTTGCCGGATCCGTTTCAATCACTGCGGGGAATCGGGGACGCGACCGCACAAAGAGATGTGCTCATGGCGAACTGTACGACCTGGAAGGTCGGAGGCCCCGCCAGGTTCATGGTGCGTGCCGGCAGCGTCGGTGCCGTCGGTGAAACCATCAAAGTGGCCGGAGATCTGGGGCTACCCTTGCTGGTGCTGGGGAGGGGTTCCAACATCCTGGTTTCAGACCGCGGTTTCGATGGTGTGGTACTGTGCCTGGTGGGAGGACTCGCGACGGTACGCGCCGACGGGGAGTTGCTGGTGGCGGGCGGAGGCGCACTGCTGGAATCGGTAGTGGTGGAGGCTTGCGACTCATCGCTTTGCGGGCTCGAGTTCATGTTCGGGATACCGGGAACAGTGGGTGGCGCGGTGATAATGAACGCGGGGGCCTACTCTCACTGGACAGCGGAAGTGCTGGCGGAGGCGCGTACCGTGAATGAAGACGGCGGCGAGAGGCGCTACCAACGATTCGATGGGAAGTACAGGCAGGCGCTGGTGCCGGAAGGCGAGATAGTGACGCAGGCGACGTTTCACCTTGTGGCCGATTCGGTGGAATTGATCAGGGAGCGCATGAACGAGATGAGAGACAGGCGAAGGGCGAACCAGCCGTTGGGGATGGCGAGCGCCGGTTCGGTTTTCAAGAACCCCCCGGGCGCTCACGCCGGGTATCTGATAGACCGGTGCGGGCTGTCGGGCAGGAGAGTGGGAGGCGCGGTGGTGTCGGAGAAACACGCGAACTTCATAGTCAATCGGGGAGACGCGACGGCCAGTGACATCAGGCAACTCATGGGGCTGGTATCGGGAGAGGTCAGGTCCCGGTCGGGAATCCAGTTGGAGCTCGAGGTCAAGCTGGTAGGGTTCGAGAGTGGGTGAGAGACGTTGAGAGTAGCCGTTCTTATGGGGGGAAGCAGCGCGGAAAGGGAGGTATCACTTGGAACCGGTATGGCGATAGCGGGCGCGCTCCGTGAACTGGGACACCAGGCACTGGAGGTGGATGTGGGTACTGACCTCCCGATGCGGCTAACGGCCGGTGAGCCTGACGCGGCTTTTCTGGCCCTGCACGGTCGCATGGGCGAGGACGGATGCGTACAGGGACTCTTGGAGGTGATGAGGATACCGTACACCGGTTGCGGGGTCCTGGCAAGCGCGGTGACGATGGACAAGGTTGTCACCAGGGAGTTGCTCGCTTTCCACGGACTGCCGGTGGCGGAGGGTATCGTCGCGGGCAGTGGCCAGGAGTTCGACGCGATAGCCTGCCGGGTCGCGGAAGCGCTGTCGTATCCGGTCATGGTGAAGCCGGCCCGCGAGGGAAGCAGTATCGCGGTGACGGAGGTCACTAGGCCGTCCGGGCTGAGGGAAGCGCTGGAGTTGGTGTTTGCCTGTGACACGCGGGCGCTGGTGGAGCGGTACGTGAAGGGCAGGTTGTTGACGGTGGGGATACTGGGAAGCGAGCCGCGGGTACTTCCGGTGGTGGAGATAATCACCCGCGAGGGCTTCTACGATTACAAGGCGAAGTACGATTCGCGGTTCACCGAGTACGAGGTCCCCGCCGACATAAGCCCCCCCCTGGCGGAAGCCGCTGGTTCGATATCCCTGGCCGGCTTCAATATCCTGGGATGCGAGGGGATATCGCGGGTTGATATCATACTGGAGGACGAAACCGGGAAACTGGTGATCCTGGAGGTCAACAGCATTCCCGGGATGACCGAGAACAGTCTTATTCCCAAGGCCGCTATGGCGGCGGGTATGTCATTCAACGATGTCGTAGCTGTACTGCTGGGAGGTGCCCGGCTGAAGGTGTAGTGGTAGCGGCCGGGGGGCTGGAGTTGAACCAAGTTGATCCGCGGGTGAAAGGCGCTCTTGTTCGAATCCGGCCAGGTGTAATGGTATGCAGGCGGTGCAGAAGCAACCGCATACGGGCAAGTTGATCGATAGAAATCACACCTGGAGATGAGTAACGTTGGGGAAGATGAAGAGCCCTTCAGGGTCCAGGGGCCGCCTCTTCGGGGCGCTGGTAATCATCGTCGTGTTTGTGGTAGCGGTGGGGGCGGTGCTGGCATGGCTCGCCTTCTTCACCGGCACCTGCGCGATTAAGACGGTGGTGATAAAAGGAAACGAGCACCTGACGGTCGAGCACATCCGCGAACGCAGCGGGGTTGACTCCTACACCAGGCTGATTACGCTGCCGGTCGGGCATTTGGACGAGAACCTGGAGAACGACCCGTGGGTGAAGGAGGCGAAGGTCGGCAGGCACCTCCTCAATACCGTGAACATAGATGTCATCGAGAGGAAACCGGTGGCGGTGGTCGACTTCGGCGGTGTGGGCTTCATGGTGAACGGAGAGGCGCACGTCATGGCGCAGGTCACAGTGGATGAGTTCCCGGAGTTGCCCCGTGTCCACGGGGGTGACGCGTCAGTGCCTACCGTGGATAGCAGGGTAAACAGCAAGAAGATAAGGGAGTGCATTCAGGTTGTTGGTGATATGCCCGCGGAGTTGAGGGCGACCCTGGCTCTGGTAAACCCGTATGACGGGCGTGGTTACGTATTTATTTCCAGGGATGGTTACAACATAATCTACGGCGCGGCAAGTGAGTGTTCCAGGAAGAACGAGATACTGGAGGCCATCATAACGGAGATAAGAAGCAACAACAGGAGAGTCGAGTACATTGATGTGACGGTTCCCGACTGTCCGGTGATCAGACCATTCTGATGTCCTCTTCGCGGTAATCACCAGTAAAAAAATGGACCGGTATAGATGCGTGCTATTAACCTGGAAAATACTAAAGCCTAAACTGAGGTTGACATATATCTTTAGTTAACATTGATTTTCTGATATAATAACCCTCGATTTATTATTCACTGATTCTCGAAACAGAAAAGGGAACAGTCGGTGCGGAACAGTGAACGACAACTGAATCGGAAGATTGGGGAAAGGAAGCTGGCATGGTTAATGATCTAAAGCAGTTCTTCGCGGTCATAAAAGTCGTAGGTATTGGGGGCGGTGGTAACAACGCGATAAACAGGATGATACGCGATGGGATGACAGGCGTTGATTTTATCGCGCTGAACACGGACGCGCAGGACCTGCAGGCGTGTGACGCGGATGTGAAGATAAGCATCGGTGAGGAACTGACTCATTTCCTGGGTACGGGCAACCAGCCGGATATCGGGCGGGAGTCGGCCCAGGAGCATGCAGACGAGATAAAAGAGGCGCTCAAGGGAAGCGACATGGTGTTCATTACCGCCGGAGAGGGCGGGGGCACCGGCACCGGGGCGGCGCCGGTGGTGGCGGAGATAGCCAGGGAACTCGGGGCGTTGACGATCGGTGTGGTGACCAAGCCGTTTGAGTTCGAGGGCAGTCACCGAAGGCGGCAGGCCGAGGAAGGCGTAGAGATACTACAGGACAAGGTTGACACCCTGATCATCATCCCCAACGACAAGCTCTTTGAGTATACCGATTCCAAGCTCAGCATCGAGGAAGCGTTCAAGAAAGCGGACGAGGTGCTCCGTTACGGGGTCCAGGGGATAACCGACCTTATTAATATCCCGGGCCTGATAAACCTGGACTTCGCCGACGTGAAGAAGATACTGTCAATCCCCGGCTCCGCTCTCCTGGGTGTTGGCGAGGCCACCGGTGAAGAGAGGGCTATTAAGGCCGCCGAAAACGCGGTATCGAGCCCTCTGCTGGAAGCTTCCGTGGATGGATCCCAGGGGATCATAATAAACGTGACCGGGGGGCCGGACCTTTCGTTGCAGGAGGCAAGGGACGCGGTGGAGATTATCAGGAGTGCATGCGATGCCGAAGCCGAGGAGATATTCGGTGTGATTGTGGACCAGACCCTGCACGACAAGGTGAAGGTTACTGTAATCGCATCGGGCATTGAGCCGGGGCGACTGGGGTTTGCCCGACCTTCACGCGTTGCTTCAAGGCGACAGGTGGAATCTGAGGCAGAAGAAACTCAGGAGCGCAAGGAGCGCAAGAAAGAGCGACGTTCCATGGTAGAGCGGGAGCGAAAGACCATTGTTGAAGAAGATGATATTACAATACCGCCATTTCTACGGAATAGGTAAAGTCTAAATAGAGCGTTTAGAGTATTACAAACACCGAAGTTCCTCAATTCATCCGCCCAGGCATTTGAAATGCCCGGCAACAGTGGGACAGTGGAGTTCCCTGCAAGGAGAAGGATTCAAGGCCGAATGAGCGAGCGTTCCAGCGCGAGATACCAAGTGCCCCGTCTCATAAATACAATGGCATTCGAACGCCGCTCCCGTCCACACCGGCTGCGTTCCGCTCCCTCGAAGTACTGCAGAAGTACGTCTCGGTCGCGCGCCTTGCCGGAGCGGCGCTTCGACGCTCTCGGTGCACAACCGTATCCATGGAACGAGGCACTGAGTCGCGCGCCTTGCCGGAGCGGCGCTTCGACGCTCTCGGTGCGTCACCGTATTTATGAGACGGGACACCAGAGGAGAGAATATTGAAAGTGGTAGAGGTAGTTTGCTCGGACCCAAGAAGATATATATAAGTGTTGGCGGTTGGAGTGGCTTGCGGTCAAAAGGCGAGAGAGTGAGTGATGGTTGAGGAAGAAAACGTGCAGAAGAGATTCATCGCGATAATAAAGGTAGTAGGTGTAGGTGGTGGCGGGAACAACGCAGTGAACAGGATGATTGACGCCGGCATCAAGGATGTGGAGTTCGTGGGGATAAACACCGACGCGCAGGCACTCCGGGGATGCAACGCCGATGTGAGAATACCTATAGGAAGGATGATAACCCACGGGCTTGGGGCGGGGAACGATCCGGATGTCGGGATGAGCGCGGCTGAAGAGGACGAAGAGGAGATAGCGAAAGCGCTACAGGGCGCGGACATGGTGTTCATAACCGCTGGGAAAGGAGGCGGGACCGGCACCGGAGCGGCACCGGTGGTGGCGAGGATAGCCGGTGAGGAAGGGGCACTGACGGTGGGAGTGGTAACCCGACCGTTCTCGTTCGAGGGCAGGCGAAAGGCGGAACAGGCGGAGCAGGGAATCGGGTGGCTCAAAGAGAACGTGGATACGGTGATAACCGTTCATAACGACCGCCTGTTGGATTTGACCGAGAACATGACGGTGATGGAGTCGTTTCGCGTGGCCGATGATGTACTGCGCCAGGCGGTACAGGCGATAACCGAACTGGTCACCGGCAGGGGCATGATAAACGTTGACTTCGCCGACGTCCGGCAGGTTCTCCAGGGGTCCGGGACGGCATTGATAGGAATAGGGCGGGCAAGCGGCCAGGAGCGCGCCCGGCAGGCGGCCATGAACGCGATAGACAGCCCGCTCCTGGAGTCGAGCATTGATGGAGCGACCGGTGTGCTGCTCAACATATCAGGTGGGTCGGACCTGGCCCTGCACGAGGTGAACGAGGCCGCGGAGGTTGTGGCCCGGGCGGTGGACCCCAACGCGAATATTATCTTTGGCGCGGCGGTGGACAGTGGTCTGGAAAGCCAGGTACAGGTCACCGTTATCGCCTCCGGCTACAAGGAGGGCGGGAGGGTGCGGCCCGAACTGGCGCGGGAGGTCGTGGAAAAGGACAGGAAGAAGAGGCCCGGAAGAGAGCCGGTACAGCCGGTGGATATTCCCTCTTTCATCAGGGGGCGCCAGTGAGGCGCCGTTTTCGTGTCGTGCCCCATGACAGGGCTTGACTGATGAACAATCACGCGGCGGTGAACCGTCGCGTTCATAAATAGTGCCTCGTTCCATGGATACGGTTAAGCACCGAGAGCGTCGAAGCGCCGCTCCGGCAAGGCGCGCGACCGAGACGTACTCCCGTAGTACTTCGAGGGAGCGGAACGCAGCCGGTGTGGATGCAGCGGCG
>Ga0180014_1000104_pt1 | contig 23857 bp, 19 predicted proteins | sample KR13_S1_MetaG_FD_116507 | JGI IMG/M metagenome (GOLD analysis project Ga0180014, IMG submission 116507) | Groundwater microbial communities from the Olkiluoto Island deep subsurface site, Finland - KR13_S1_MetaG | ecosystem: Environmental > Aquatic > Deep subsurface > Groundwater | place... | reverse complement strand
GTGGGGATCAACATGCGGTGCGCATGCAAATGGATTCCGCTTGCAATTAATCACGCGAAAACGACAATGAGTTTCAATAAGCGTTTGCCGTTCTTAAACGGCAAGAAATCGGTACTCTCAAGTGATTAAGCATAGCCGATCCGGGTTTTTGTCTAAGAATTTTTTATCTGCCGCGGCGGCACATTGAAATGTCTTTTAAAAGCGGTTGAAAATGCGAATTCGTTTTGATATCCGCATTTTTCCGCCACGGTCTGCACTTTGAGAATCCCCTGACTTAACAGATTGCAAGCATATTGCATTTTTAGTTCCGTCAAATGCTTTATGGCCGCATGACCATATTGACATCGGCACAGCCGGTTTAAATGTCCCGCCGAATAACCGGCAATGTCGGCCAATTCACGCAAACTCCATTTCCGGGCCGGCTGGTCCATGACCTTGCGCCATATTTCACAAAGCACCGTGTCGTAAGACCTTGGCGCCGAACCGGAGATAGTCAAAAAGATTCTCTGAAGTTGCACCGTCAGATACTCCTCTTTAGCCTGTCGCGCCTGAAATGCCATAAATTGCCGGCGTTCATTTTCATCCACAAGATCAAGCGCTTCCCGTTCAAGATGCTGAATCTCAAAAGACGGGACGACAGTCAAACCCTTCAAATGCTTGAACCATTCCGGATGCGCCGAGGGCGCCAGATGAAACCACACAATACGCCACAACTTGCCGCCGACCAGTTCATACCTGTAGTGACTGCCGGCCGGCGCGACGAGCAGGTTCAACGGAGTTAACCGGCATTTCTTTTGGGGAGTAAATAAACGGGCCTGCCCGGCCAGCGTTCCCAAAACAAGACAAAAGCCGGGCGTACTTCTTGAAATCACGTATTTGCCTTTGAGATCGCTGACCCCGGCCAGCAGAACGCCGGCTTGTCGGAGCGGACCATCTTTCAACAGGGGCAAAAAACGCTCGCGGCAACGCAGCCCAATAATGTGTATTTCACGAATATGGTTGTTCATTTCAAGTATTCTATATTTTTTAGTAATATGCCATAATCAGGCTCAAAAGCTAGAATAATAAACAAAAATAATACAGGACTATATCTCGCAGCATCCCAGTCAGAACTACAATCGATTCGCAAACTAAAGGGGCCGAACATGAACTACCTACCACGATGGGGAATGGCGTTGGCGGTCTGCGCGATTGGCGTATTCGGCTTCGGGTCGCGTTTTGCCGCCGGAGCGGAATCGGAAAACCTGGCCTTGGTCAAAGACGGCAAGAGCCAATATGCGATCGTGATCCCTGACGCCCCAACAGCTCAGGAGAAGTTCGCCGGAGAGGAGTTGGCCAAGTACCTCAAGCATATCTCGGGCGCGGAACTGGCGGTGCAGAGCGCGGGCGCCGGGCCGAAGATCGTGGTTGCCATGGCCAAGGATGGTAAAGCCCCATCCGGCGTCAGTTTCACCAGGGAAGAAGCCGAGTATGACGCCTTTGTAATCAAGACGGACGGACAGGATCTTCACCTGATCGGTAGCAACAAGCGCGGGGTTATCTATGCGGTTTATACCCTGCTGGAGAAATATCTGGGCTGCCGCTGGGCGGGTTTCGGCGAGCGGTTTCAGACCGAAGAACAGAAAAAGTCCGGCGAGTTTACGGAACAGGTGGAAGAATATGTGCCCACCTCCAAGAACATCTCGCTGCCGACAATAAACGACCGCCAGCGAGCGAGCTTCAAATATCGCGGGTTCATCTCCTATGGCTGGTATGGCAACACACCGCGCAACAACGTCGATTGGGCCACCAAGAACAAGCTGAATTACTTCTTTATTCCGTTTGACCAATATGAAGAAGCCAACGATTGGCGGGAAGATATTGTGAAGAAAGAAATGATCAAGCGCGGCGCCATCATAGTGGCCGGCCATCACTCCTTCTACCACTTTCTCAACCCTGCCAAGTACTTCAAAGATCATCCCGACTGGTTCGCCATGGTCGGAGACAAACGCGTTCCCGGCGGACGGACCACCGGCCAGTTCTGCCTGTCCAACCCCGAGGCGGTGAAGACCTTCCGCGAGAACTTCATTGCTATTGCCAAGAAGTATCCCGAAGTTGACATATTCGGTCCCGGCCCCAACGACGGCTATGGCTGGTGCGAGTGCGAACTGTGCACCAAAGACAAGATCGCCTGGAAGGAACGCGGCCAATATCAGGCGGTCCAAGACCTCTACACGGCCTTTGCCAACCAACTGAACGAAGACCTTCAGAAGCTCTATCCGGGCCAGGGCAAGCGAATCGGCATCCTGGCCTACATCAACTACGCCCAGCCGCCGGCGAAGGCGAAACCCCCGGCCGGGGCATTCATCTCCTACGCATTCTTCACCCGCAACTGGTTCACAGTGCCGTGGGGCAACGCCAAGGGCGAGGTCGTTACGCCGGAGCCATATCCCTTCAAGCTCAATACGGAGAACATCAAGCAGTGGATCGAAATGACCAAGCCCAGCGGCGGCGACGTCACCATGTACGAGTACTACTGCGGCCGTTCCGCCTGGAGCGGAGTCGGATTTTACCTGATGCGCCTCATTACGGATGAGCTGGCGTACTTCCAGAAGATCGGCGTTACGGGTTGTGCCGTCCAGGCTGGATGGAGCACCCGGAAAAGCGTCCCAGCCAATTTGTACGTGTTCGCCAAGAACTGCTGGGACACGTCTCTGTCAATGGATGCCGTCCTGGCCGATTACGCCAAGGCCCGCTTCGGGAAGGCGGCCGAACCGATGCTGAAGTACCTGAACGAGGCCGAACGCAACAGCCGTGAATTCAATAAGTATTTCGTGCGCGGCAAGGAAAAGGAAGCTGAAAGAGACAAGAGCCTTGAGGACTGTCAGAAATATCTGAACGAAGCGAAGGCCCTGGCCGACAAGGACCAAGCAAAAAAGAACGTAGCCGACGAAGATGCGAATTTCAAGAAACTCAAGGCCTGGCAGTTGAAAATATAGAGTTGGGGAGTGGGGCTGACCCCGGACCTGCGTCGATAAATCCGACAACGGTCATAATGGGAAAGGAAAAAACAGATAAACAACAAGTGACAGGAAACCCTGTCACGGAATCAGGCACAACATAAAACAGCTGCGATGAAAAACGCGGCCTAAAAGGAGACGAAACATGCAAACACGACTTCAAAGCATTTGCATTTGGCGCACCATCTGTTCCAGGACACTGGGCCTGCTGGTTGGCATTCTTGCCGTAAGCTCTCTGAGCCTGGAGGCCAAGGCCATCACGTTGCTGAAGGACGGCGCCAGCGAGTACACTATTGTCACCCCCGATGAGCCGACGATTCAGGAGCAGTTCGCGGCCTCCGAGTTGCAGAAGTACCTGGCCATCATGACCGGGGGCAAGGCGGAAAGGCGCTACCACGATAACACCGTCGCCAAGCAACCCTTTGCCGTGATCAACGGCGGGGTGAAACTGGACGTGCAGCCGGAGTCCAAGGCCACGGGCAAAAAGATCGTGGTTGCCGTCGCGCCGCGCTCCAAGGCCGCCGCCAAGATTCAGTTCGCCAAGGGCGACGAGGACTACGACGCCTTTGCGATCGAGACGGATGGCAACGATCTATTGTTGATCGGCAGCAATAAGCGCGCGGTGATTTATGCGGTTTACGCGCTTCTGGAAAACAAGCTCGGCTGCCGCTGGATGAGCTTTGGGCAGCCCATCGTCATCAAGATCCCCGGCGGCACCGACAGCAGCACGGAGATAGATGAGTTTGTGCCAAGCAAGACAATGATTGCGGTGGGCCCGCTGCACGAAAGACACAAGGCTGCCCACAAGTTCCGCGGCTTTTCCGGCGGCGGCGGCTGGGGCGATTGCCCGGCTCAGGTGGCCGACTGGGCGATGAAACAAAGACTCAACTACGTCCTGATGTGCGCGGAGTCATACGCGAACGAATGGAGCGACAACGTGGTCGGAGGGTATATGGTCCCGCGCGGCGTTATCGTCGCCGTAGGCCACCACTCGTTTCACAACTTCCTCGATCCGAAGAAGTATTTCGGGGACCACCCCGACTGGTTTGCATTGGTCGGAGGGAAGCGCATTCCGGGGGGGCGGAGCAAAGGCCAATTTTGCATCAGCAATCCCGACGCGGTCAGGACGTACCATGAAAACGTGCTGGCTTACGCGGCGAAGCATCCCGAGATAGACGTGCTCGCCCTTTACCCCAACGACGGCGGCGGCTGGTGCGAATGTGAGAAGTGCAAGACCAACATCCAGTGGAAGGAGCGTCCCAAGGCGGAGGCGAAGCAGGACATTTACCTGAAACTGCTTAATCCGCTGGCGCCCCAGATCGCGGCCAAGTTTCCCGGCAAGCGCATAATGGAAGCTGCCTACGTGGAATACAGCGATCCGCCCAAGAACATCCAGCCCGCCGCCGGTATTGACGTACACTATGCCTACTTTACCAGGAATTGGTTCACCGACCCGATGGGCAATGCCGACGGCCCGCTCGCCATCAAGAGCTATGCGGGAGTGACCGAGCTTAACCGGACAAATATCCTCCAGTGGCTGCAATTGACCAAGGCCAACGGTGGCAACGTAATCATGTACGAATACTACACCGGCCGCAGTTCGTGGGACGGCAGGCCCTATCCGCTGATGCACCTGATTCAGCAGGAGCTGGCCTATTTCCAGAAGATCGGCGTGGCCGGCTGCACGGTGCAACTCGGTTTAAACGTTCAGAAAAATAACAACGCCAACCTGTACATTTACGCCAAAGCCCTCTGGGACACAAAGCTCGACGTGGACACGACGCTGAAAGACTACTACGAGCACCGCTACGGCAAAGCAGCAGCCGCAATAGAGAACTATTATTCCCAAATGGAAGATAATGCGAGGCACATGAACAAATACATGCGTGCGGAAACATCCAAGCGCGACAAGGGCCTGGCCGACTGCCAGCAGTATCTGGACGAAGGGAAGGCTTTGGCAGACTCGGAACGCGTGAAGAAGTTGATCGCAGAAGAACAGTCTGCGTTTGATAAGTACCGGAAGTTTCAGATCAGCAAGTAGTATCCGTTACCAACGATGATAGTGGCAGGGAAACGGACGGCTCACCGGGACGATTCGCCCTACCAATTGAATGGTAGTTTTGCAGTCAGCCTACGGTTCGCCGCAAGACTACGCCTACCCCCGGACGATCCGGCAGAATGAGCTTGCCGTCACGGATCTTGACTCCATCGTAAGGATCATCGCGGATGAGAAGGTTGGAGTCCAGATCGGCGTATTCGGCCAGCGGCGACAGATGAGCAGCCGCCGTTATCGCAATCGAACATTCCGACATGCAGCCGAGCATCACCTTTAGACCTAGCGCCTTGGCCACGTGGATCATGCGCATCGCCTCGCGCAGACCACGACTCTTCTGAAGCTTGATATTGATCGAATCGACGCACCCAGCCAGCGCAGGCAAATCAGCCGACGTTACAGAATCCTCGTCTGCCATAATCGGAACGCAGGTGTTCCGGCTGATCTTGCGCAGGCCCTCGAAATTCTTCGGCGGGATCGGCTGCTCGACAAGTTCGATGTTATACTCGGCCATTTTATTTATGCGTTTGATGGCCTCATCCACGCCCCAGCCGGTGTTGGCGTCCACACGGATCACGGCGTCAGTGTTGTCGCGGATGGCCTTCAGTATCTCCACATCGCCTGGTGCACCGACCTTGATCTTCAGGATGGGATACTCCCTGGCTTCCTCAAGTTTCTTTAGCATCACAGGAATTGTGTCCAAGCCAAGGGTGAAGCTTGTTCGCGGGGTATTGGCCGGATTCAGGCCGAAATACTTGTACAACGGAACGCCCATTAGCTTGCACACTAGATCGTGCAGGGCGATATCCAGCCCCGCCACGGCCGCCGGCGACTGGGGAAAAGCATCCCACAGCCGCCGGATGACATCCTGGAGTTGGAACGGGTCATTTCCCAGCAGCGGTTCCGCCTGCGCGACTACGGCCAGCACACGTTTATCCGTCTCGCCGCAGTAATATGCGCTGGGCTTGGACTCACCAAGGCCGACGACCCCGTCGTGCTCGATGGCGATCTTGATACTCGTGTTCGCTGTGCATGCCTTTTCACGCGCAATCTTGAACGGGTGCTTACGCTGAAACGTCATTACCTCGGCAGCAACTTTCATCGCAATTATCTCCGTGCCATCGCTTAGCCTGCATCTCCCACCGACGCTCTTGCAGCAGCACAGGGAGACGACCGGACGAAAGGAACTTTGGAGAAAATATCTTACAACCTGGAAGATGGATCCAAACCTTCTGCATGCTGAAACAGCTCGGATTCAGGCAATTGAGATTCCCAGGAGTCTTTCTGCGTTTTTGTAGCAGATTTTCTCATAGGTTGCCCGCGAGATGTGCCCCTTTTCGACGGCCTCGTTCAGGAAATAAATCAAGGTGAGCTCGTTGCGCGGATCGCAAATATCCGTGGCAAAAAGCAGCCGGTCCTGAAATTCATCAAGGAAGGCATAACCGAACTCCGGATCGCGCGCTATGGCATTGTAGCCGCTACCCGCTGCAGGCGAGAGATCGCCGTAAAGATTTTGATATTGCCGCATCAACCGCACCACCGCGCCACCAGGCGCCACTTTGCCCTTGGGATATGTGTTGCGGATCTCCTCGGTAACATCCCCGCTGATCTCCGACCAGAACGGCTGTGAGTGGCCGAGGAATATCAGACGCGGAAATTTTCTCAGCGCTCCCTCCAGTCCCGGCAATCCCAAATTATCCACAATGCCATAATGTCCCTCCGGTTTCGGGGCAATATGGAAGGTAATCGGGAGTTCGTTGACTTCAGCATGGCGGAACAGGTTTTCCATTAACGGATCATCGAACCGCAAAACGGCGCATACTTCTCCGATCCCTTTACAACCCCGGGCTTTCCAGTAGCGCATCAAATGACCGAGATCGGCATCGGGCGAGTTGGAGACCATCCGCGGATCAATGTTCATGAAAGGAATAAAGAAATCCGGGTATTTCGCGACAATGGCCTCGACCTCGCCCATACCCTGGGGAATATATGAACATTCAGGATTCGTGCCAGGCAGGATCACGGCTTTTCTAACGCCGTGCGGCTTGAGCATGTCAATTAATTGCTCGGGGGTCGCATAAGTGTCCCCACTCAGCCGTTCAGGTCCCGGGAACAACCGCGTGTGAACATGCATGTCAATAAAAGTTGCCATATGTGTTGTGATGAAGAATATCTATCCATCAAATCCAAGTCAACAATTTTTGCGTTTTTAAGCTAAGGCGCTCCTCCGTTTTCTTTGGTTGCAAATCCATTCAAGGTGCAATATAGATATGGTTTTACAGAAACAGAGAGGCCTAGAGACCATACCATAAACTAAAAATTCAAAAATATCCTTAACGAAAGGATTTACCGTGGAAATTATTTATCTCAGTCGCAAGAATGTCGAAGACCTGGATATGACCATGAAGGACGTACTGGCCGCCGTGGATAACGGCTTTCGGCTTAAAGGTCTTGGCAAGACCGAGATGCCTCCCAAGCCCGGTATTCATCCCCGGCCGAATGCCTTTATTCATGCCATGCCGGCGTATGTGCAGGAGGTTGAGTCGGCCGGTCTGAAATGGGTTAGCGGCTATCCTTCCAATCCGGACAAAGGCTTGCCATACATTACCGGATTACTTGTGCTCAACGATCCCGCCACGGGCATTCCAATTGCCGTAATGGACTGCGCTTGGATCACCGCCATGCGCACAGGGGCCAGTGTCGGGGTCGCTGCCAAGTACCTGGCTCGCCCGGACAGTCGCACGGCCGGCATCCTCGGGTGTGGCGTGCAGGCTCGCACGAGCCTGATGGCTCTGGTCGAAACCCTGCCCCAGCTCAAAGAAGTCCGTTGTTGCGATGCGTTCCCGGCGGCCACCAAGCGGTTCATGGACGAGATGAACCAACGGTTCCCGAAACTGCAGTTCATTTCCTGCGCCAGTCCCGCCGATATGATGAAAGGTTCCGATGTGGTTGTTTCGGCCATCCCCATCGTCGTGCAGCCAAAACCGCCACTGGAGGCCGGTATGCTTAAAGCCGGCGGCTTGGGTGTATCCCTGGATTATGACTCCGCCTGGACCAGCGCCGCCATGAAGGAATGCGATCGGTTCTGCTCCGATGACGTTGGCCAGTTGCTTTCCACCAAGGAGCACGGTGTCTATTTCAGCGGCATCCCGAAAAGGATTTACGCCGACCTGGGCGAACTGGCTGCGGGACAGAAAAAAGGGCGCATCAACGACCGCGAAAAAATCTTTGCCATGAACATGGGAATTGCCGTGGACGACATGGTCACGGCTAAAGTTCTTTATGAACGCGCGGTCAAGACGGGGGCCGGTGTCCGGTTGCCGTTGTAACAACTGAATTTCTGACTCCTGAATGCCAACGGGCCTTCTGGATGTCATTCTGACTTGGGAGGATTATCATGAAACTGCATGGCCTGCGAGTATTGACCGATGACGAATGCCACCACATCCACGAGGCGACACTGGCGGTCCTGGAAACCACCGGCGTCAAAGTATTCAACGAACGCGGACGTAAGCTCCTGCAATCAGCCGGGGCTGGAATCCAAGGCGATCTTGTCCGGATACCCCGGCAACTCATCGCCCAGGCATTGCTTCAAGCGCCGAAATCGGTTGCCGTGTTCGACCGCTGCGGTAAACCGGTCATGGATCTAGGTGGCTGGAACTGTTATTTCGGTGCGGGCGGACCCGCGCCCCAGTATAGGGACGAACGCCTCCGGAAATTCCGTCCTTTCCGGCTGGCCGACTGCGCCCGGCTTGCGCGCGTGTGCGACGCCTGCGCCCACCTGAGTTTTGACATGGCCATGGCCCATTGCTCGGACGTGCCAGTCACTGTCCGCGATCTCTACGAGACGGCCGTCATGATACGGCATAGTCCGAAGCCCATCGTCTTCACCGCAAATTCGCCGGGCAACGTCGCGGCGCTGGCGGACATTTTCCGGGCGGCCGGCGGCCGGCGCGGCGCCGAAAAGCCGTATGGTATTTTCTACTCCGAGCCCATTTCGCCGCTGACCCACGCCCCGGAATCCCTGGACAAGATCTGGCAGGCGGTAGACGCCGGATTCCCCCTCTTGTATACGTCGGCACCCATGGCGGGCGCCACAGGACCGGCTACTCTGGCCGGCAATATCGTGGTCGGCAATGCCGAATGGCTGAGCGGACTGGTCATGATCCAGCTCAATAAACCGGGTACGCCGGTCATCTATGGCGGGGTATTCGCCAACCTGGACTACGGCACCTGCATCATGCCCTACGGGTCGGCGGAACTGCACTTGCAGACCATCGCCGTGGCCGAAATGGCGCGGCACTACGGCATCCCCTCCTTCGGTACCGCCGGCTGTTCCGATGCCTCCGGCTCCGACATCCAAAGCGGATTCGAAGCCGGCATCCTGAACCTGCTCAACCTGGCGGCCGGCGCCAACCTGATCCATGACGTCGGCTGGCTGGCCTCGGCCAACGCAACCTCGGCCGAACAACTCGTGATCAATAATGAGATGATCACGCACTGCAAGCGGCTGATGGCCGGCATTGAGGTCAAACCCGATACCCTGGCCGTGGACGTGATCCGGGAAATCGGGCCTCAGGGTTCGTTCCTGGACCACGACCACACCCTGAACCATTATCAAACCGAAACGCTCGGCACACGGTTCTGGGACCGGCGCCCGATCGGCAAGCGGCTTAAGGACACGACAACGTTCATGGATAGTGTCATTGCCAAAACCCGGCGGCTTCAGCGAACTCACCAGCCCGTGCCCATGACCGGCGCCCAGACCCGGGCGGTGGATAATATTCTCAGGCGTGCCGGCGCGGGCCTCTCCCGGAAATCCCTGCCCGACTGGACCGCTCCGGCGCGATAACTGTCATGCACTTCACAAAAATGATTAGCGTCATCGATTCCCATACGGCGGGCGAACCGACCCGGATTATCGTGGACGGGTTTCCCCCGGTCAAAGGCCGGACCATGGCCGAACGCATGAACTATCTGGCGAATCACATGGACTGGTTGAGAAAATCGCTGATGCGCGAACCCCGGGCACATCGGGATATGTTTGGTGGCGTTCTTTTGCCGGCCCTGGACCCGTGCGCAGACGCCGCGGTGATTTTTATGGACGGCGGGCTGTATTACAACATGTGCGGGCATGCGTCGCTGGGTATCTGCGCCATGCTGGTGGAAACCGGACGCATTCCGGTGACCCCACCCCGCACGATCGTCAAGCTGGAAACACCGGCAGGTATTGTGGAAGGAACGGTGACAACCGACCCGGCCGACCGCGTGAAGGATGTCAGTCTCGTTGATGTTCCGTCATTCGCCTGGACGGTGAACTCGCAGATAGACCTGCCTGGCCACGGTTTGATCACCGTTGATATCGCTTTCGGCGGCAATTTTTTCGTCATTGTAGAGGCAGCGCAGTTAGGTGTCACCAGTATTGACCCGGAACATACGAACGAACTGATCAAGATGGGAATCGCGATTCGATCAGCCGCCAACCGGCAGATTCAGGTTCAACATCCCATCCAGCGGCATATCCAAACCATCGACATTTGTATGATCACGGCGCCGCCGACAGGTCCACATGCCGATGCCCGCAACATCGTTATCCTGGGCAACGCTCAGGCGGACCGTTCACCCTGTGGCACCGGAACCTGCGCCCGCATGGCCATCCTGCACCGCAAGGGACTATTGCAGTTGAACCAGTCATTCCGGCACGAAAGTTCCATCCGCTCGGTATTTCAAGGGGAAATCATCGCCGAAACCCAGGTGGACGGCATTCCAGCCATCATTCCCAGGATTAGTTGTCGACCGTTTCTTACGGGATTTCATCGGTTTGTTATCGACCCGGAAGATCCGTTTGCCGAGGGCTTCGCATTTTAATCACAACGGACATCAGGCAGACCCCAGTCCCGAGACTGGCGAGTGTTTCAGGAAACGGTAAAAAGGATCAATAATCGACTATTCCTGGGGCTGAGGCGCCGGGAACGGGGTTGCGATTGGAATCGACGCCGGTGTGACCGGCTCGGTGGGCAGGATCGGCTGGGACGCCGGGAACGGAGCAGGTGTCATGGGTTGTTGAACCGGTGTCGCCTTCCGCTCGATGGGCGCTCTTCGTTCCATGAGCGTTTTCCCGTATCCCCGCGCGTACATTTTGCCGAGGATCGTCGTGCTGATCAGAAAGATGACTCCCAGCCAGACGGTGATCCTCACCAGCACATTGCTGGCGCGCGCACCAAACAGGGACTCCCCCATCTGCGAGCCGAACGCCAGGCCCAACCCTTCACCCTTGGCTTTCTGCAACAGGATCACGGCAATCAACAGGAAACTGCAGATGACGACGACCATAAGTAAAAATATTTTAAGGATTAACATAATGCCGCCTTGATAATGGCCATGAACGAAGCGGCGTCCAGGGATGCGCCCCCAATCAGCCCTCCGTCAATGTCGGGTTGAGAAAACAACTCTTGCGCATTGGCGGCCTTGACGCTTCCGCCGTATTGGATGCGCACCGCCTGGGCGGTCTTGTCATCCGCCATCTCCTTCAACAGCCCGCGAATCAACTGGTGAACCTCCTGGGCCTGGGCCGGCGTTGCCGTCAACCCGGTGCCAATCGCCCACACCGGCTCATATGCCATGATGATAGTATTCAAGTCGTCGCTTCCGATTCCCTCAAGCCCCTGCTGAACCTGGGTTTTAACCACCGCTTCCGTCTGGCCCGCTTTCCGCTGTTCGAGGGTCTCGCCGACGCAGACGATCGGGCGCAGATTGCTCGCCAGCGCGGTTTTGACCTTGCGGTTTACGCCGGCATCGGTCTCTCCAAATAAACTGCGCCGCTCACTGTGGCCGATGATTACATAATGGCAGTATAATTCCCTCAGCATTTCGGCCGATACCTCACCGGTAAATGCCCCCGATTTTTCCCAATACATATTCTGGGCACCCAGCCCGATCGCTGTTCCGGCAATGGCGGTCCCCACCGCCTGCAGGGCCGTAAACGGAGGACACACCACCACGTCCACGCCTTTGCAAGCCGCAATGTCCCGCTTGATCTCCTGGATCAACGCCACGGCCTCAGCCACGGTCTTGTTCATTTTCCAGTTGCCGGCTACGATCGGTTTTCTTGTTGACTTCAAACCTGCCTCCTGCACGTATCACCCCAAAGCGGGGCGGATTGACGGATCAATGTTTTCTTTCAATACCCACGTCATTACTGTCATCCTGAACGAAGTGAAGGACCTCCGTAGTATTCATCACCTTGGTCGAGATTCCTCGTTACGCTCGGAATGACAAACCATGCTACTTTACAAAATTATTATGCGTCAGGATTTGTTGCTCAACGCGGCCACACCGGGCAATTCTTTGCCTTCCAGGAATTCCAGACTGGCGCCGCCGCCCGTACTGATATGGGTCATCCTGTCGGCCAGACCGCTCTTATTGACCGCGCTGACGCTATCGCCGCCGCCGATGATGCTCAGGCATTTAGTTCCGGCAATAGCCTGCGCCACCGCCAGGGTGCCGGCGGCAAACGGCGCCATCTCGAAACAACCCATGGGACCGTTCCACACCACGGTTTTCGCCTTGACAATCTCGGCCGCAAACAGCTTCGCCGATTGCGGTCCGATGTCGAGCGCCATCCAGCCGACCCGGATGCCTTGCTCCCCGACAGTTTCGGTGTGAGCCTTGGCGTCGAAGGCATCGGCGATGACATTATCCACCGGCAACAGCACTTTAACGCCCTTGGCCTGGGCCTTGACCAGAATATCGCGGGCTAGATCAATCTTGTCCTCTTCCACCAGCGATTTACCGGTCGGCAGTTCCTTGGCCCGGTAGAACGTATAAGCCATGGCGCCGCCGATTATCAGGCTGTTCACCTTGTCCAGTAAATTAGTGATGACGTTGACCTTGTCACTGACCTTTGCGCCGCCGAGGATGGCCACAAACGGCCGCTCCGGATTGGACAGCGCACGGCCCAGGTAGTCGATTTCCTTTTCCATCAGGAATCCGGCCACGCTCTTTTTGTAAAACCGGCAGACAACAGCCGTTGAGCCGTGGGCACGATGGGCGGAACCGAAGGCGTCATTGACATAGATTTCACCGTCACCAAGCCGGGCCAGCTTCTGGGCAAACTCCTTTTGCCGGGCCTTCATCTCCGTCTTGGCGGCTTTCTTTTCCTCGTCGGTGGCGGTGTCAGCCAGTTTAGCCTTACCCTCTTCCTCTTTGTAGAAGCGGGTGTTTTCCACAAGCATCACCTCGCCCGGTTTCAGCGCCTGCGCCATGGCCAGCGTCTCGGCGCCGACGCAGTCCGGGCCGAATACAACCGGCTTGCCCAGCAGTTCCTGCAGGCGGCCGGCCACCGGCTTCAGGCTGAACTCCGGCTCCACCTTGCCGCCCTTGGGCCGGCCGAGATGGCTCATCAGCACCACCGATCCGCCGTGATCGAGGATGTAACGCAGGGTCGGCAAGGCTGCGGTAATGCGGGTGTCGTCCGCCACCTTGCCATCCTTGATCGGCACGTTGAAATCCACGCGCACCAGCGCGCGCCGGCCCATGAAATCTACATCGCGAACCGTCAACTTATTCATTTCACCGCACCGTCCTTTTTCGCCATTAAGATGATCAATTCCACCAGGCGGTTGGAGTACCCCCACTCGTTGTCGTACCAGGACACGACCTTGAAGAAGCGCTTTTCGCCTTTCAGGTTGTTCTGCAGGGTGGCCAGCGAGTCATAGATCGAGGAGCGCGGGTCGTGAATGAAGTCCGTGGAGACCAACTCTTCGTCCGTCACACCCAGGAGACCCTTCAGGTAGGTCTGGGAAGCTTTTTTCAGGGCCTGATCAATTTCTTCAATCGAGGTGTCCCGGGTTGTGCGGAAGGTCAGGTCAACCACCGAAACGTCCGCCGTGGGAACACGGAAGGCCATGCCGGTGAGTTTGCCCTTCGTGGCGGGCAACACTTCGCCAACGGCCTTGGCAGCACCGGTCGTGCTCGGAATGATGTTCAGCGCCGCCGCGCGACCGCCGCGCCAGTCCTTCTTGGACGGACCATCCACGGTCTTCTGCGTCGCGGTGTAGGAATGAATCGTGGTCATCAGGCCGGTTTCGATACCGAAACCTTCTTTCAACAGCACATGCACCACGGGCGCCAGGCAGTTCGTGGTGCAGGAGGCGTTGGAGACGATGGCATGTTTAGCCGGATCATACTCGTTCTCATTCACGCCAATAACAATCGTCTTGACTTCGCCTTTGCCCGGGGCGGAAAGAATGACCTTTCGCGCGCCGGCGGCTAAATGCCCCTTGGCTTTTTCGGAATCGTTGAAGAGACCGGTGCACTCGAGCACGTACTCGACGCCCATCGCCTTCCAGGGCAGTTCGGCCGGAGTTTTCGTGGCCATCAGACAGCGGATCTTATTGCCGTTGACCACCAGCGTATCGTTATCCTCCTTCGAGGGATCGCTTTTCTCCGTGGCGACAGGGTGTTTGAATTTACCGTGCACCGAGTCGTATTTCATCTGGTACGCAAAATAGTCGGCGTCGGTGGACACATCCACCACGGCCACGACATCAATCGTCTTGCCCAGCAGACCCTGATCACAGATCGCCTGAAAGGCCATGCGTCCGATGCGTCCAAATCCATTAATACCAACTTTCATTGCCATACCGATTCCTCCTTTTGGGTTGTAAAATCCAGTTTCGATCCGATCATGTAAATCTCTTCTCACTGGCCGCCGCACGGCTCACCGACAACGGCGGAATCCAGTTCAAAAGGAATGTGACTATAGCAAAAACATCTCCCCCGTCAATCATGGTTTACATTTTTTCGTAATGGATCAGTTATTGGGGGGGGGGGAGGGGAGATTTTATGGCATGCTGATTTTTCAATTGGAGAGGCCATTCGCCAGAACGGTCCGTCAGCAGACGGACGGTTCTTCCCGCTGGAACCGGGAACGAAGGGATCCGCTTCTCAATTCGCGAAGCGATTCCGTTCAATGCCAGCCATCACGCGCGGCTCGGGTAGCGAAGTCCCATTGATGGGTTGGTCGCCTCTTTAGTATGTCAGCTGGTCACATGCTTTGAAGAAAGCCTCGACATTCTCGGGAGGAACTTCGGGTTCAAGGACATGGGTGGGCGAAAGCATCAGACCTCCGTGTTTGGCATCCAAGGTCATTGCGAGGTCGTTCACCCTCCTGCGCATATCATCGGGTGTCCCGAAAGGGAATGTGGTCTGCGTGCCAACGCAACCGTCAAACGCAAGGCGCTTGCCGAAGCGTTTTCGAATGGCTACAGGATCCATGCATTCCGGTTGAACCGGGTTGAGGATGGTTATCCCGATCTCCACAAGGTCATCCAGAATATCCCAGATGTTCCCGTCAGAATGGTACCACACATGAACATCCGGCTTGATCTCACGGGCAGCGGCGATCACCTTGGCCCAGCGGGGCTTCATGACTTGCCGCCACAAATCAGGCTGGAACATCATCGCATTCTGGTTGGCCACGTCGTCACCCGTGGTAATGCAGTCGTAACCTGCTTTGGCTGCGGCAACTGCAACGCGAAGGTTGTTGTCGCAAAATCGATCCAGCAACAACTCCGCCCATTCTCGCTGGGTAAGGAGATCCATAAGAAATGCCTCGTATCCCCGAACCTGCCACGCCTTCTCATACATATGACCAACAAACACCTGGGCGTAGGTGCCTTTCTGATGCGCGGCCAGGCATGCCGCACGCATTCTGTCATCCAGAAACGATCCATTGCTGACGATCGGATAGCTCTTGATTTCCTCAAAAGAGGAGGCATTGCGCAAGGGGCTTATATACTCCGTGAAATGATGAAAACCGTGGCTGACATGACCACAACCGTTTCCGTCGATCATGAAGCCGTCTTTTCCGTCTTTGTATTCCGGGAAATAGACGGAGTAGTCAGGAAACTTAAATCCCTCCGGAGCGCGCAATCCGTCGCCGCCCGGTTGATCCATATCAAAATGCTCATCGGGATCCTTACCGAGATATGCCGTCATCCTCTCGCGCAGATCCTGCACATATCCAGCGTGACGGGGAACTCGGTCAACATCCTTAAAGCCGGCGAATGCAAGAAATCGTTCTCTTTTGTTCATTATGAGCTTCCTTTTGTCACAGGCGAATTAAGAGTTAATAGCTTTTTATCCCAAGTGCGGCGAGTATAGAGCCTTGGCTGGCGGGAGTCAACAGGGGCGCAGTATTCGCGAGTAGCCAGTACCTCTGGGAGTCCTGGCTGGCATTTATGCTGGAACCCGCGGCCTGTTCTGTTATATCCTGCAACCCAGTTGGCGTAGGTTCCATTGCAGAAGGAAAGCGAGGGCATCATGGGCAAGAACGACATCCAAGAGACCCGACAAAACCTGGAAGACCTGTTCTTCCGCAAGGAGGATCAGAAACTGATCGAGCAGTTCCGGGCTATCCAGAAAATGAAGGAGACCCAGGAGACCCTGGCCAAGGTCTCGGGAATCAGGAATGAGGCCATTCTCAAAAAGCTGGTCGAGCTCAATGTCCGTCCGGAAACCCTGGTTTCGCTGTCTCTGGTACCGCTGATCGAAATCGCCTGGGCAGATGGTCACGTTGATGCCAGGGAAAAGAAAGCCATCCTGTCGGCAGTCAACCAATCGAAAAAGTCCCTGGGAAACCGGGACCATGAGCTTCTGGAACGATGGCTTAATCATCGTCCTCCCGCCCAGCTCCTGGAAGCATGGATCCATTTCACGCGGGGCCTTTGCGAACGGCTCAGCCGGGAGGAGGTCACCGCCTTGAAAGAGGAATTTATTAAACAAGGACGGGCCATTGCCGACGCCAGCGGCGGATTTTTTCATCTCAGCGGAAACATCTCCAAGGCCGAAGCGGCCCTGCTCCAGAAACTTGAAAGCGCGTTTGATACCGGCGGTTAGCGTCTGTCGTCGCCGCATCTATTACCAGCAATGGAGACATTCATTGAAGAGGTAAAGCCTTTCTCATTTACGGCGACTGATCCAATTCATCCTCCGGCTGGCGAACGCGCAGGGGCACCGATAGTTCCTTCATCGGGGCATAGTCGGTCGTGATGACAACGCATTGGCCATTCAGCGCCACATTCGGAACGATGTTCCGCAATTCCACCCGGTACCCGGAAAACAGGCTGGATTTGACTTTTACCTCGATGTTCGTTATCGGCGGCTTCACCTGGAGCACGGAAAATTTTTGCTTCTGGCTGGAATAGACCATCAGGGCACGGGAGACCGGCTGCTTCGCGGGCGCCAGCACGATCTCATCGGGAATTGTATATAACTCCCCGATGACCCGCCCGCTCATGGGAATCACAAGGGTGTTAAATCGGGGATGGTCGGTTAGAATTTTCAGGGATCCCCGAAAAATACCGCGGGGAAGCGGCGGGACCGTCCGCACCTTGACGCGCCCTGATGGGGCTTCCGCATTGGAACTCACCTCTGCGGCAAACAACGGTGACGATGCCTCCACCCCCACCACATGAAAGTCCTGGTCGTCATGAAACCGCACGTTCACCGTTTTCTCGACAGCAGCGTCTTCCCGCAGATTGCCCCAGAACAACTGGCGGGGACGAATGTCCAGCTCCGCGATGGCTTCACCGGTCAACAGCAGCGTCATCCGAGGCCGGACCGGATCATTGGACAGCAGAACGATGCGCTTGCGCTGGGGGCCGCTCAGGCCTTTCAAAGGAAACCGCGCGCGGAGGACGGTCTCCTTGCCCGGCTGCACATTGTCGTCCATCAGCCGCAGGAGCATACAGCCGCAGGGAAGCTTGACCTGGGCAATCTTCAGCGGCGCGTCACCATCGTTCCGGATCACGAAATCATGAATGATATCCCGGGTATTAGTCACCATTCCGAAGGAGTATTCCGGCTCAGGACAAACCAGCTTGGGCGCCGGCCGCCGATCGGCATCCTGAGTCAAGCCCGGACTGATGCCATACCCCGCAAATCCCGCCAGAAGGAGGATGACGATCCCACAACGGGTTGAGCGGGACAAAGGGAGCACCGATCCGGGTCTGCCTTGTCGAATGATGTAGCATTGATGCATAAAATGAATCGCCGGCTAAACAGCAGATGACGCAAGAAATCAGTTATAGACGGCCGGATCAATAACGTGACAACACAGGCAAATATAAAGTGGGTCCCGATCTCCGCCATATTAAAAACACCTGCCGAGATTCCTCGCTACGCTCGGAATGACAAGTCACGTAACATTAAATTATCATGCAATAATACTTACTCGGAAATATGAATCAGCGGCTTCGGCTGTTGGTTATAGACCTTGGCATTCTGGGGAACGGAATGCGTCAGCCAGACATTGCCGCCGATGACGGCCCCCTCGCCCACCACGGTTTCGCCGCCCAGGATGGTGGCCCCGGCATAAATCGTCACATTATTTTTGACTTCGGGATGCCGTTTGATGCCTTTGATCGGATTACCATGCTCATCCTTGGGAAAGCTCAGCGCGCCCAGCGTCACCCCTTGATACAGTTTCACATTTTCGCCGATAATGCAGGTTTCACCGATAACTACTCCGGTGCCGTGATCAATAAAAAATCCGCCGCCGATTGTTGCGCCGGGGTGAATATCGATGCCGGTCCGGGAATGCGCCAATTCCGACATGATGCGCGGAACCAGGGGAACGCTCTTCAGGTAGAGCTGGTGCGCGACCCGGTGGACGGCAATGGCATGCAGGCCCGGGTAGCTCATCACGATTTCCATAAGCGACCTGGCGGCCGGATCGCCGTCGTACGCCGCCTGAATATCCCGCTGAAGAATGTCCCGAATATCCGGCAAGGATTCGATCAGGAAGACCACCGCCTCTTCGGCCTTCTTGCGGCAGTCGTCGCAATCCTTGCATTTTTCAAATTCGCACTGGTAACGGAAGGCGCGTTCCACCTGATCGGTCAGCGCGGCGGCCACGGATCGGAGCTGGACGTGAAAATCCATGTCCAGCCGTTCTTCCGCAGCAGGCCGGCTGTCGTCCTGGCAACCGGGAAACAGGATGGCCAGGAATGCATCCCCAACCGCATGCACGGCCTTTTGGCCGGCCAGATTGAACCGTTTCTCGGTGTTGCCCGCCGAATTAATTTTCACACTGCGGGCCAGACGATCCACGACGCCCGGCAGAGATTGATCCATCCATTCCATCAGTTTCATAGGGGGTCGCTCCTTCATTTTTGATTTCGTGGGGTTCACGGTTACATTTCCCATTGGGCTGCCACTTCGCTTCACTGCGCCGGGATTAACATATGCGGGCAATCTTGATCAGGATGCGATCCGATCCCGCGTTGCGCAGGCCCAGGCGGATCAACGCGGAATCCGGCCACCCGCCGGAAATGCAGATGACATCCACGATCCGGATTCCATCTTTCCGGCACAATGCCCTGAAATCCTTCAACGTTGACAGATGGATATTGGGCGTATCATACCATTCAAACGGGAGGGAATCGGAGACCGGCATCCGCCCAATAAAGCCCAGCCGCAGGCGATGGCGCCAATGACCAAAATTCGGAAAACTGATAATGCCTTCCCGCGCCACCCTAAGCATCTCGCTCAAGACAAATCGCGGCTTGCGCACTACCTGGAGCGTCTGGCTGAGAATGGCGTAGTCATAGGACTGATCGGGAATAGAACTGAGCCCGGCATCCAGGTCGCATTGAAACACATCCAAACCCTTGCGGATGACCTGGATCACGTTGTCCAGGTCAATATCCATGCCAAGGCCGATGATCCTGCGCTCGGTCATGAGCCGGCAAATCAGTTCTCCATCGCCGCATCCAAGATCCAGCACGCGGGATCCCGGCCGGACCATATCCTCAATCAATCGGTAGTCATCGCCGGAACGCATTGCTAATCGTGTCCGGGGAAACTTCCCGGCTTCACCCTGACCCGGCGCCGCCGCCCTGGAGTCCGCCGCCCCCGACGAGATGGCATTTTCCAACTGGCGCGGCGCTTCCAGAAACGTCCGCATCACCTCCGCCAAATGCTCCACTTCCACGAGAAAAGCGTCATGACCATAGGGCGATTTCAGGAGACAATAGGTCACCCGCTTGCCGGCGCGGACCAGCGTCCGGGCCACCTCCAGGGACTGTTCCGGAGGAAACAGCCAATCCGAACTGAGCGCCACGACCAGGAACTGGGTCCGTAGATCCACGTTGCGGAACACCTCGGCGGGATCATCCACGTTCTCGGTCAGGTCGAATACATCCATGGCCTCGGTGATATGAAGATAGGAGTTGGCATCAAAACGGTTGACGAACTTATTGCCCTGATAATCCAGATAGCTCTCGACCTGGAACGGCGTGGCGAACCGATGCAGCGGTTCAGGAGTGGGATTCTTCTCCCGACCGAACTTCCGCTTCATGTTTTCAGAGGAAAGATAGGTGATGTGACCGATCATCCGGGCCTGGGACAGCCCCTGGGCCGGACGTTCCAGATGCTCGTAATAATTGCCCCCGGCCCAGGCGGGGTCGGCCAGGATGGCGTTGCGCCCGACGATATCGAACGCCAGCGCCTGCGCCGACAAGCTCATGGCCGAGGCAATACACACGCACTTGTCCACCATCTCAGGGTAACGGATGGCCCACTCCAGCACCTGCATACCGCCAAACGAACCGCCCACCACCGCCGCCAGCCGGCGGATGCCCAACTGTTTCAACAGCAAATACTGGACGCGAACAATATCTCCCGTGGTAATTGAGGGAAAGGAGGATCCATACGGTTTTCCGGTCCGGGGGTTCAGGGAGGACGGTCCCGTAGTGCCCATGCACCCGCCAAGGATGTTGGCACAGATCACATGAAACCGCTGGGTATTGAGACCTTTGCCGGGACCGACCATGGCATCCCACCAGCCGGGCTTGGCATCCGGCATATCATGCACACCCGCCACGTGAGCATCGCCAGTCAGGGCGTGGCAGATATAAACCACGTTATCGCGCGTCGGGGCCAACGGCCCATAGGCTTCATAGGCCACCTGCAATTCCGGAAGCGTTTCGCGATTTGCCAGAACCAGCCCCTCAGGCGGCAGATTGATTTTGACAATCTGCGTCTTGACCACCCCCACGTTTCCCGACTTGGATCCCTGCTCTGTCATCGCATCCTCAAGCAGCCCAACGCGCCTCGAACGCCGCTCTTCTTGAATTAGCCCCCGATAAATCGGGAGTCCTTCGAGTCAGTTGCAAAAGTCCCGGAAAAGAGGGCCACGATGAAACGTGGCCCTCCACCACCTTGGAAAACCGCCTGTTTTCAACAGTGGAGGGACGCGCTCCGCCCGCCGGCATCGCTATGCAAAGCATTGCGGGCAGGTCGCGTCCGCAGGACTTTTGCAATTGGCTCCTTCTACAAAATTTCTATCCGTTAAATTACGCCCCATACGTCGCCAGTTCCAGTCCACGTTCGCGGAAATATAGAAAACTATCGTAAGCCACTTCCGGCGGCGTGGAATGGTCGGAGGAGAGAATATACGGGGTTTTCGTCGCCATCAGGGGGAGAATCTTCTTTTTCAATTCCGCTTCGATCCGCCGTTTATCGTTGGATATGATTTCACGGATGTCGATGTTGCCCATGAATCCGATCCGGTCGCCGTAGCGTTGGTTCAATCGAACCAGATCCATGCCCGCCTTGACCTCCATAGCCTGGAGCATATCGATCCCCGCTTCGATCATGCCCGGAACCAGCGGCTCCACGAAACCGCAGGAATGCATGATGACCTTCAGCCCCCGCTGGTGGGCCCAGCCAATGGTCCGTTTATGGGCAGGGAGCACCAATTCCCGGTACATGGCCGGCGACATAAACGGCTTTTCCTTGAAGCCCATGTCCTCGTAGAAAAAGATGCCATCCGGCAAACCTTCCTCGGCGAACAGCATTTCCCACATGCCGATGGTCAAATCCGCATACGTCCGGGTCATATCCAGAACCCAGTCGGGATCAAGCGCCATGCCCACGAGCATATGCTCATGCCCGCACATGGGATGCATCTGCTCGAACACGTTGATCCCGCCCCAGCAAAAGAAATTTTGGCGTTCCCCGGCCGCCTTCTTCGCGTTCCGGTAACCCTCAAAACTAATCCGACGCCGATCCGGCTTTAGGAACGGCTTGATATGCTCTTCCCAGCCGGCGCGGTCTTTAACGAGGAAATCCACGTGTTCTGGCGTGCCGGATTTATGCTTCCAGTAACGCAAAAGCGCGCCACTGCCGTTGCGAACCAGTTTAGTTTCATTATCTTCCTCGATAATCTGGTCCCCGACATCCAGGTTGGCCATACAATTGATCCAGCCGGCCGAGTCAATCTCCATCTTGAAATGAACGCCAACCGGCTCGTCTTTCTTCAGATGGCCTTCTTCAATCCAACGCGCGGATGTTTCCCCCCAAAGGCTCTCACTAAATGAGGCCCGATCTGCCGGCTTCCGCTCCAAAAGATTTTTAACCCGTTCCCGCGCGGTCATGGTTTGCATGGTGCAAAACTCCTGATAATGATAACATCAAATCCCATTCCCAGGCCACGGCGTAAGCCCCGAGCGCGCAAACGCCTCGGGCCAAAGCAAGATCACTGAATCCAGCGCGCGTAAGGCACCCCGTTGGCCTGGTCCTCCCGCAGGGCGACCGTCGCCATGACCTTCGGCACGTACATCTGAGTTTCAAGAGGCAGGTGTTTCGCGACGTCGTCAAACGTCTTGGCGCCATGTTTTTTCATCGCGCGGCCGACCCGGCCCTCCCCCGCATTATAGGCCGCCAAAGCCAGCGACCAGCTTCCGAACTGCTGATAAAGGATCTTCAAATATTGCGCCGCCGCCCGGGCATTCTTGGAGGGCTTCACGCGATCATCAAACGGAAACGTTTTCAAACCAAAACGCTTGGCGGTTTCCGGCATCAGCTGGAATAATCCCACAGCACCCACCGGACTTTTTGCATCCGGGTTCAGAGACGATTCAACTTCCGCCACCCACACCCATCGCTGGGGCGTCCCCTCGGTAGCAAACACCTTTTTCAACTGGGGAACCAGGCGCTGGGCATCCTGCGGCAGGGACCGACCCTGAAGCCGGGTTTTCCATGCATCCTGACTGCGAACAACCGCCAGCCGACGCTCAAGCACCAGCGCCGACACCGGTCGGGGTTTCTCAGGTATCGGCGTAGCCGAACGGATCGCCGCCGGCACCTGGAAGCGGACACCTTGCGTATCCGGCGTCGTCCCGGGTCCGGCGGGACCGGATTCAGGAATCTGCTGAACCGCCATGCCGGCCATGTCGAAGTAATCCCGCCGCTGTTTCAACCAGTCGGCCAGCGGCCGGACATCAGGCAGGGAATTCACGTATTCATAGGCCATGTCCACCGAGGGCATTAGCCAGGCAATATCGCCCAGCGACTGGGACTGCAGGACGCTCTCCACCTGGGTCCAGAACACGTTCCATTCCCTTTCATCGGCCAGACGAGCCACTTGGGGCATAATACGGGATACGGTGTCCTGAAGTTCACGGAAATCGGCCTCGCTCCACTCGTGGGGCGGGGCAAACCATTCCTCGGGAAAACTGACCTCTTCGGCATTCGCGCTGAAAATCAACGGAGTGAGTTCCAGGATCATGCCCAATCCCATACCTATGATGAGTAAACGCATTGAATGGTCTTTCGCTTCGGGAAAGGGCTAAGCAGAGATGGCCCGGCCCATTCCGAGACACCCAAATGCCCTTACCCATCTTCTACAGTTAAAAAACGCGCATGTTGATAATGAACGACTTACGAGGACGACGAAGAGCTGTGCCAACACATTTCCAAAACCGACGCATTACGCCATTACAGTTCTCTGATTGTG
>Ga0180014_1000102_pt1 | contig 24055 bp, 19 predicted proteins | sample KR13_S1_MetaG_FD_116507 | JGI IMG/M metagenome (GOLD analysis project Ga0180014, IMG submission 116507) | Groundwater microbial communities from the Olkiluoto Island deep subsurface site, Finland - KR13_S1_MetaG | ecosystem: Environmental > Aquatic > Deep subsurface > Groundwater | place... | reverse complement strand
TTAAGCGCTTCCGTATGTTGATTGATTGGTGGGTGGATCTCGCGCTCAAAGCATCTCAGTTACGCATGCGGCATGCTAAAATTCCCGATTGACATTAACCGGGAAGTCGGTACTCTTGAGTATCATCATCGCGGCGGATGACGGCATCGAACCGATCATCGCCTTTTCCGACCATGGCGTTTACCAACGCACCGCAGCCAATCCGCTCGCCTGCCTGCTAGAGCGGGACCTGCCCGCCAGGAAGCAGGCGCTGGCCGCCGCGGCTCAGCGCCCAGTCCGCCGTGCCTACGGGGCCGCGCCGACCATGCCGGAAGATCTCCACGGCAAGCACTGGCAACATCTGGTGGATCGCGCTTTGAAAGCCGGATTCCAAGCCCGGGACCCATTGCCCAACTGGACAAAAAAGACCACGCTCATCACCAGCCAGGACGATCAGGCCTATGGCACCGAAAGCGTTTCCGATGTCCACGTGAGCCCGCTCCTGCAAAGCCAATGGAGTCAAAGCACGGCCCAGGAACAGCTTTGTTACAATTATTACACGCCCAATAACTATGTCTGCGGCTGTGTGGCCACGGCCATGGCCCAACTCATGCGTTACTTTCAATTTCCCGTTTCCGGAATAGGACAGATCACCAACTTGGTAAAAGTAGATAGCTCATGGCAAGAAAATACCACCCGCGGCGGCGACGGATCGGGCGGACCTTATGTCTGGACGAATATGCCGCTGGTTCCGGCATCGGCGGGGTATAACGAAGCCCAGTGGCAGATGATCGGATCCCTGTGTTACGACGCCGGGGTGGCTGTCAGCATGCAATATACCGCGGGCAGTTCGGGCGCCTGGATGGATGACGCCGCCAGCGCCCTGACCAACGTTTTTCAATATTCCAACGTCGTCCATACCACCGGCAGCAGCTACCTGCTCCCGATCAACGCCAACTTGCAATCCGGCCTGCCCGTGCTCCTGGGTATTTACACTTCCGGCGGTGATGGCCACGCCATCGTCTGCGACGGCTATGGCTACACCGGCGGCACGCTTTATCATCACCTGAATCTGGGCTGGGCCGGCAGTTACGACGCTTATTACAACCTGCCCGTGATCGATACCTTTGTCACTTTTTCCATCATAGACAGCGTCACCAGCCACGTCTTCACGAACCGGACGGGTGAAATCATCAGCGGCCGCATTCTCGATATCAGCGGCGCGCCGCTGGGCGGCGCCACGGTTACGGCCCAGCCGCAGGGCGGCGACGCCGTGTCCGCGGTCACCGGCACCAATGGGTATTACGGCATCATCGGCGTTCCGCTCAACTCCACCAACACCGTGACGGTCTCCGCGTCCGGCTACCCCTCCTCCGGCCTGTTTGACGTCAAGGTGGGCAATTCCGGCGGCGCTGTTTACGGCTGCATCGCCGACGCCGACCTGACCATCAGTTCCAATCAGCCCGTGCTATCATGCTACCCCACGACTTTGTCCCAGATCATCACCAACGGCGGACTCGCGCCCGTCAACCAAAGTTATGAAATCTGGAACTCGGGCATCGCCACAGCCAATTACACGATCGCGACCGGCGCCGTCTGGCTGGCGGTTAATCCCTCCACCGGCACCAGCACCGGCGAACACGACACCATCCAGGTCAGCTATACGAACACCGAATCGCTCGCACCGGGAACCTACACGGCCAGCATTACCAATACCGCGCCGGGTGCCGGCGGATCCCCGAAAACCATCGCCGTAACCCTGCGGGTACGCTGTGAAGTCAACGTTGCCATTGATCAGCCTACCTGGGTTATCACCAATGGCGGCGACACGGCCTGGTTCGGGCAGGGCGATACCGCCCATGACGGCATCAGCGCCGCGCAAAGCGACCCCATCGACGGCAACCAGCAAGCTTGGTTCCAAACCACCGTGGCCGGATCAGGCACACTCGGTTTCTGGTGGAAAGTGTCCTCGGAAACCAACTACGACTACCTGCGCTTTTATATGAACGGAAGCGAGCAGTCCGCTATTTCGGGTGAAACCGGCTGGCAGCAGAAAACCTATATTCTCGCCACCGGCATCCATACACTGAAATGGAGCTATATCAAGGATCCCTTCGTGCAAGATGGATCGGATGCCGGCTGGGTGGACCAGGTAACGTTTATTACCAATACCATTCTGGTCTGCAGTCCGACCAACCTGGCCCAGACTATCACCGAGGGACAAAATGGGACAAACCAGACCTATGCACTCTGTAACGCCGGCGGCGGAAGCATGAGCTACACGATCACGGAAAATGCCGACTGGCTCACCGTCACTCCTGCCAGCGGCGCCAGTACCGGCGAGCACGACACGATCGTGGTCGGCTATCAAACCGCCGATTTATCCGCCGGCGTTTACGCGGCGATCATTACCAACACCGCCGCCGGAGCCGAAGGTTCTCCCCGCCTGATTGCGGTTTCCCTGACCGTAGATGCCGCCCCCTTTGCTCCGGCCATCCTGACCTGCAGTCCGACCAACCTGGCCCAGACTATCACTGAGGGACAAAACGGGACAAACCAGACCTATGCACTCTGGAACGCCGGCGGTGGAAGCATGAGCTACACGATCACGGAAAATGCCGACTGGCTCACCGTCACTCCTGCCAGCGGCGCCAGCACCGGCGAGCACGACACGATCGTGGTCAGTTATCAAACGGCCGGTTTATCAGCGGGAATATACACGGCGGTCCTGACCAACACTGCGCCGGAAGCCGAAAGTTCGCCCGCCACGATTCAGGCGACCCTGACGGTTAACGCTCTGCCGGCGACACTGGAACCGCCGACTGGAGTATCCGCCAGCGATGGAACCTTTACCAACAAAGTCCGAATCACATGGCAGGCAGCCAGCAATGCCACGGCTTATGAAGTCTGGCGAAGCGACGCCCCGGACATCAATCCCGTCGTCAAACTGGCGGATACGACTGCCCTTGGTTATGACGACGCTTCAGCGGCGACCATACCTGGAATGTCCCTCTATTACCGGGTAAAAGCAAAATCTTCCATCGCCACAAGCGAGTTCAGCGCACCTGACACCGGCTATTGCGCTCTCTCCACCAACGTTATTTCCGGGAGCGCGGAACTGGTGCTCAGCGGCCTGGAAGTTCTGCCTGCCCTGATCGCGCCCGGCGCCCATCCGGAAACGATTGCGCTTGTACTGATGAATAACGGGCCTGACTTCCTCGCGCCGCCTGACACCCGCATCAATCTGGACTTCTACCTTTCACGAAATTCAATTCCGGGAGACAGCGACGACATCTGGGTTGGCGATTATGCGGCCGACGTGACGCTGGCATCGGGCCAGTATCTCAACGGCGTCATTCCCCCGGAAAACGTAACAATCCCGACCGCGGCCACGGGCAGTTATTACGTCTTTGCCAAGGTTCGGCATGCGGCACCATCCACGCTGACGGATCCGGATGAACGCAATAACACGGCAATGCGGGCCGGCCCCATTGCAACCGAACTCGGCGACTATTATGGTATTCCCGCATCCGGCAATTATGACGGGGACAGCAAGACTGACCCGGCTTTGTATCAGGAAACCACGGGACTGTGGGCATTCTGGCTGTCGTCCGCCGATTACGCCCTGACCCTGTTGAATTTCGGCGGATCCGGCTATCAGCCCGTGCCGGGGGATTACGATGGCGACGGCAAGGCCGAACCGGCCCTCTACTCGGAGGCAACAGCCGAATGGTTCGTTATGTTGTCAAGCAGGGATTATGCCTTAAGCGCGTTCAGTCTGGGCGCCTTCGGCTGGATGCCGGTAGCGGCCGATTATGACGGCGACGGCATAACCGACCCGGCTGGGTATCACGAAGCCACCGGAACCTGGCTGGGACTGCTCTCCGACTCCGGCGTTTCGGCTTCTGCCTGTCTGGGTGGGCCCGGACTCCGCCCGGCGCCTGGCGATTACGACGGGGACGGTAAAGCCGACCCGGCGGTTTTTGACTCCGGCTCAGGTTACTGGTTTGCATTGTTATCGGGACAAGACTATGCGTTGACGTCAGCTCAATTCCCCCAGTATTCAGCCGGCGAGTTCCAGACCGTCAGCGGAGATTACGACGGCGATCGAATCACAGACCCGGCCCTGTATGAAACAGCCGGCGGAAAATGGCAAGCAATGTTGTCAGCCGGCGGTTTTGCGGCGGCATCGCTGCTGGACTTCGGCGGGACCGGTTATCTACCAACCCCAGATGATTATGACGGCGACGGCAAAATTGATCCGGCGCTTTATCATCCGGCGTCAGGAACATGGCAGGCGCAATTATCCGGCGACATCCGCTGAATTCGCAGGATAACAATCGACGGCCAGCCGAAGCACCATTCCAAAGTCCATGTAGGTCATTCATATCGCAGGCAGTCGACCGGATGCATTTTCGCCGCCTGCATCGCGGGCGCGATGCCGAAGATAACACCAACCAGCCAGGAGAAGACGAGGGCAACGATAATGGCCGACGGCGTAAACACGCCCGGCCATTCCGTCAACCGGGACAGGATGGGAACGGCGAGCACTCCCAGCACGCACCCCAGGATCCCGCCGCTGGTGGACAAGACAACTGTTTCGGACAGGAACTGCAGGAGAATATCCCGCTGGGACGCCCCCAACGCGCGCCGGATCCCGATTTCCGGAATCCGCTCCGTGACAATAGCCAGCATGATATTCATGATACCGATACCGCCGATGACCAGGGAAATGGCCGCAATCACGATCAAGACGAGGTCAAAAGTCTTTCGAGTCTGTTGCGCGACTTGGAGCTGAGCCAGCGGCACCGTCATCTCATAATCATGCATGGGATGATTTTTTTTCAATATCCTATCCACGACGGCAGCCGCCTCCGGTATGCCGACGCCATCATCCTCCAGATGAATCACAATCCGGCCGATTTCGTTTTTCGTATATTCCTCTTTCCCCGCTTCATCCTTGATCGTTAATATTCCAAACAGATTTCTCGCCGTCCGGTAGGGAAGAAACACCATCCCCGCTTTACTGGACGGCATACGAATCACCCCGATAACCCGGAAATAATTTCCGCCAATCTGAATAATTTGTCCCAGGACTCCCCCGACAGCCGGGATGGTCCGGGCAACCTCTTCGGTGACCACCGCCACCGGATGCCGGTCCCGGTTGTTCACCTCAGCCAGAAGGTGTCCCGCCAGGATCTCCACGGGGAAGGCCTTGAAATAGGCGGGATCCACTCCCAATACGGGGGCATCCACGCGGGTACTGCGATAAAAAATCTTCTGTTTCACCAAATGGCCAACCAGGACGGTGGCCGAAGGCAACAGCGCCCGGAACTGATCCACATCCCGAGGAATCAGCCCATACTGAAAAGCGCCTTGACGACTGTTATCCGATGCGGGGGAAATATTAGCCACGGAGGGTTCTTCAGAATCCAAGATGATATTATGGAGTCCCAGTCCTCCAATATCCTTCAGCACCTTGCGCTGGGCGCCTTCGCCCACCGCCATCATGGCAATCACGGCGCCCACGCCGATCACGATCCCGAGGAGACTGAGCAGGGACCGCAATTTATGGCGCAACAGATTCCGGGCGCCTTCATTAGCCAGTTCCAGAATCCAAATCACACTCATCCCGAGGAACCCTCCTGGAGCACGCCATCGGATATTCTGATGACCCGGGGAAACCGCCGGGCAATGGACAGGTCATGGGTAATCATTACCACGGTTTTTCCCTGGGTATGAAGTTGTTCCAATATCGCCAGGATTTCCGCTCCGCTCCGGGAATCCAGGTTGCCTGTGGGCTCATCGGCCAGGATCAGCCTGGGATCGGTAACCAGCGCCCGGGCGATCGCCACCCTCTGGCGTTCGCCGCCGGACAACTCCGCCGGCAAATGGCGGGCGCGATGCGATAAATTGACCTTGCTGATTTGAACTTTCGCCCGGTCATGCCGTTCCCAGGGATCCAACCCCTGGTAATAGAGAGGCAACTCCACGTTTTCCATCACCGTCAGATGGGGCACCAAATGGTAGAACTGGAAGACAAACCCGATTGATTTTCCGCGCAGGGCGGACAATTCGACGTCCGAGAGCCGGGCAGTGTCCCGGCCCTCGAAGATAACCGTTCCCTCTGTAGGTATATCCAGCAATCCCATCATGTACAACAGGGTGGACTTGCCGGAACCGGAAGGACCCAGAATTCCTACATAATCGTTGGGCGCGATGGTCAGGCTGGCATTCCGCAACGCCTGGACGCCATCGCCCAGGAAATAGGTTTTGGTCACATGGATCAGCTTGATCATTTCTTTTCATCCGCCATTTCCGGAGGTATCAGTAAAACTTTCAGGCCGGGTTCCACCCCGCTCAGAATCTCAACATCGGCGATCGAGGCGCGTCCAATCGCGACCTCGACTTTTTTCTTCCCGCCCCCTTTCACCGGATAGACAACATAACGATCCCCCTCGCGAAACACCGCCGGGACAGGCAAGTAAATGGCCGCTTCAATCGTCTCCGTGACAATCTCCGCGTCACACGAAAAGGTTTTCAGATCCTTGCCATCCAGGACAACGATTTCCACTTTGAATTGATTACCTTCAAGCCAACTGCCCCGGTTGGCCACTTCGGGCACTTTTTTGACCTCGCCATGCAGGGTTTTCCCGGCCAGCGCTTCGACCGTGATGGTGGCCTTCTGGCCGACTTTAATTTTAGCAATATCCGCCTCCAGGATAACCACCACCGCCTGCACCGCTGACATATCGGGAATATTAAGAAACGCGCGGCCCGGATACATATTCCCCCCCACTTGAATATCCCGGCGGCGCCACCACTCGTCCGGATCTCCATAATTCACGATGCCGGACACGGGCGCCTTGATTTCATAGGCTTTTTTTTCCTCGCGGACCATCGCGAGATCCTTTTCCGCCCGGGCCAGGCTCATTTGCGCCACTTCCAATTCCTGGTTTTTCCGGCGAAACTGGGTCTCATTTTCTTTCCGTGTTTTTTCAAAAGCCGCTTTGGCGCCGTCCAGCCTGCCTTGGGCCGCGGCCTCTCTCACGGGAAGCCCGTACTCCTGGAGCACCGTCAATTTGATGCGCGCCGTTTCCAGCCCGACTTTCTTTTTTTCAAGATCCATCCGTTTTTCTTCAACATCATCCTGGGTGACAAAACTCTCCTTAAACAGATCCTGATAATCGCGATAGGCATCCTGGGCCCGGCCCAGATCGCTTTGGGCCGTTTGAATATCGAGCTCCGCTCCCCGGACGTCCACCGGCTCATCGGCCTGAAGAAATTTTTCCAGTTCCAACTCCGCCGTCACCAGTTCCTGCTCTGCCTTGGCCAGGTTGACGACATTGTCCATTTGTTGAATTTCCAGGGCCGTCCGGGCCGCATCCAGATCGTTCTGGGCCTTAATCAGCGTGGTTTCCTTATTGTTGATGTCGCGCTCGATTTCTTCCACATTCAAACGGGCTATGACTTCATCCTTGGCCACGCGACTCCCTTCCGGCGCCAGGAACGTAATGACGGCCTGCCGCTTAATCAGGGGAATGATCTTATTGGGATTGACAGCCTGAATCGTTCCCGACCCCTTGACCGTAATGACCAACGGCCCCTTCTTCACTTCCGCGGTCAAGGCCCGGCGTTGGGCGGTATCGCCCGGTCCTATATTCTTGACAAGCCCAATCACCACCAGGAGAACAGCCAGGACAATACCCGCCGCAATAATTTTTTTCTTCATCATCACCTCCACCCCTCACGCCCGCCGGATTCCATCTTGATTATGAAACGCCACACTGGAATGTGTCGTTTCGTTGCACCACGTTGTTCTCCGGGAATTAGGCCGCCAAGGGTGGCAACTGGTTTTTCAGGGAGGGCCTCTGCCCTGTCCACCATAGCCGCTGCGGCGAAGGCGGATTGCAGATGCCGTCCGATCTGATCCGGAAAAAGACGGCCCGCCGCAAGCGGCGGCCCTGCAAAGACTTTAAAATTCCTTAACATTAAATTATGAACCACTGTACTTAGTCATCCGGCCTCAGGAATCACGGTTGTTCTTTTGGAATCGGCAACTCGACCAGGGTTCCTTCCGCCCTCACATCCAACAGACCCATATTCCGCATCAACTGCACTCTTTGCCCCGCATAAGCCGCCAGTTCCCGGATATACGTGTTTTTCGCGCTTAATAACGATTCCTGCGCGGCCACCACCGACAGGTTGTCCACTTCTCCGTTTTTAAAACGCATCATGGTGGCCCTGACATTCCGTTCGGCCAGATCCGTATTTTCCTTTTGCATAATGACCGTTTGTTCCTGCACTTTCAACCGGCGAAAACTATCGATAATCTCCACCTTGATGCCGTCGTTTTTTTCGCTCAGGGCCCGCCGAGACTGATCCAGCATGATTTTTTTCCGCCGGAGGTCATCCCGTTCATTGCGTTTGTCCAACGGCAGGACCATGCGGCCCCCGGCCGACAACGTATTTTCATAATCCTGGTCCACCAGCGAATCATCGGAATTACCATCCACGCCGGCTGTTCCCATGGCATCCACCTGTGGCAACATCGCATTTTTTGCGATCCGCACATGGCGTTCAGCATCCGCCACCCGTTCGCGTTCGGTCATCAAATCCAAGCGCAAATCGAGAGCCAGCCTGATGCAGGTTTCCTCATCCAAGGCATCCGACCTCAAATCCGGGACCGTTCCGGTCAGGGAAACCCGGGTATCCACCGGCAAGCCCAGGTCCATCAGGAAACGACTGACCTTGACATCCAATCCGATTTCAACGGACGAGAGATTATTGCTGGCGATCAACTCATTCTGGCGCGCCCGCAAGACGTCATCGATTTTGGCTTTGCGCACCTTGAACATGGCTTCCGACCGCCGGCGCAGAAACGTGGCCTGACTCACGTTGGTCCTGGTATTGTCCACATTGGCTTTTTCAGTTAACAATCCGTAATAGGAATTCATCATCTTGATGGCAAAATCCTGACGCTCCATCGCAAATGCCCGCAGTTGATACAGCAATTGCCGTTCGGCCTGGATTTCGAGCTCATGACTGGCCTCATAGCCGGCGCCCTGATAAAGAGGCTGGGTGAACGAAACACCCGCCGAGTTGCGGTAGGTATCGGCGGTGCCATTAGTGCCGCCGTTTTGAAAAGACGTCGTGGAGTTGGCCTTCGCCGCCAGGGTGCCCCCGGAGTCAAGCATCTGGCTGGCGGTAAGCCCCAGGCCACCGCCGCCATTGCGGGAGGCATCCGAGGGCCAGTTCAATACGTAATCCAGTGTGCCGGCATACTGCGGGCCGAATTGGCGCCGGACTTTGAGGGTATCCAGCCCCTGTAAATACAGGGTTTCCCGTTTGGTCTGAAGCGACCGGCTGTATTGGGTGGCCAGCCGAAGCGCCGTTGCAAGGTCCATGGCGATGCTTGCCGGAACCTGGTTGGTATCCTCGATTTTCGCAAAGGCATCTTCCATCGTATTACTGCTTTCCGCCACCGACTGGGCCTTATTCGAAACCACATCCCGCACGATGCGGTCCACATAGCGGGACGACATGCATCCGCCGCCCAGCAGAGCAAGAGCAGCGGCCATCCCAATCCAGGCTACCAGGGAATGTTTCATAGGATCAGTATCTTCTTGTCATCCATGAAAACAAAAATGCCGAAATATAGCAATGTTTTTACAGATTGATGGTCAAGCGCGCCCGAGAAACGCCTGGGGGTCGGTCTGGATGGTTTCAATCGAATCTTCGTCGCTGTTTTCCAGTTTGTACTGCTGATAGATGGACGTTCCCGCCTCGATCGTCAGCTCCAGGATGCGCTGGAAACGCCGGCTGAGTTCGACGCTCGCATTCACCCGCTGGTCCCGGAAAATGCCGTCAGGCACCGGAACCTTGTCGGCCAACTGGTACCGTCGATAGTCCCAGCGGCCCTTGACCGTCAAGGTCGTTTCCGAGGCCGATCCGCATCCCTTCCACAGGAACATTCGTGACCGGTTCCTGGGCCAACGAAGGAATAACTCCCATGATCAGTATGACTCCGAAAATCCACCCTGGCAAAAGATAAAGACAGCGTTGCGTCATGAACTATTCTTTCCAAGCGACTGGGAATCCTTTTTCGAGTTATTTCCTATCCTCGTCATATCCCACAATCTCAATCGACCGGGCCTCCGGATCGGGAAGCGTTTCGAAATACAGGTGAATCGTCGATTCCGGGAACAGGTCGGCCGCCCGTTCCGCCCATTCAATCACCGTAATACCGTCCGACTCCAGATAATCATCCAATCCCAGGCTGGCCAGGTCACCCGCCCCGCGAAGACGATAAAGGTCAATGTGATACAGCGGCCAACGTCCGGCATACTCGTTGATCAGCGTGAAGGTCGGACTCGTCACCGCCTGCCGTACCCCCAGGGCCAACGCCAGCCCCTGGACAAAACAGGTCTTGCCGCTTCCCAGCTCCCCATGGAGCGCCAGCACCACGCCCCGGTCCAATTCCGTGAGCAGCGACGCGGCCAGCGCCCGGGTTTCTTCCGGGCTTTTCGAGATGACTGTGCGCGTCTTCATTTAAAATGTTCATAGCCGCTTTCTTTCAGCGGCTTTCGCTCTCCCCGCCCGTCCACCGTTTCGATCACCCCCTGGCGTTTCGTCACCGTGCCGATCCGGGTGCAGGACAGGGAAAAACTCCTTTGCCACGCTTTTTGAAAAGACTGGGTTTTGACGGCCGACACGGCAAACAGGAGTTCATAATCCTCGCCATCACTCAGCGCGTGGCGAATCCGGTCAGTGAGATTCTTCGGTCTTTTTACCGCAGGCGACACGGGAATCGCGTTCAAGAACAATTGGGCGCCTACCCGGCTTTGATGAATCAGATGCCGGAGATCGGTCGCCAATCCGTCGCTAAGATCGATCATGGCCCGTGCCCAGCCTTGCCGGCACAACCAGCGCCCTTCCTTCAACCGGGGCATGAAGCGCAGATGTTTTCCCGCCAGACTGCCGCCCAGGGATCCGGTCACAAACAGGTTGTCTCCGGGTTTCGCGCCCGATCGCAAAATCGCTTTGCCCTTCTCCACGCGTCCGACAACGAATATATGGACTTCCAGTCCGAGCCCGGCGCTCACATCTCCACCCACCACGGCCACTTGGAACTTCCGCGCCAGGGCGGATATCCCCTGCATGACCTGGTCCACCCGGGCCGCGGGTGTCCCGGACGGCGCCACGATATCGACCAGGGCCCACATCGGCTCGCCGCCCATGGCCACGAGATCGCTCAACACCCGGCCAAGCGCCTTGTGTCCGATCAGCCGGCCGGGTGTTTTGGGAAACACATGGATGCCTTCGATGACCGGGTCGGACTTCAAGAGCCAGTCATATGCGGAATCCTTATCCGGACGGACAACGGCGCAGTCATCCCCCGGCCCCACGACAACATCCGGACGCTGGGGCAATTTCCGGCAGATACGCTGAATCAACGCCAGTTCTCCAATATCTTGTAAGCATTTATTTTTCATGCATGTGAATCCTCGTGGGCTGCATGGATGATAACAGGATCATTCGAACCGCTGACACGCCGGACAAATTAGGGTTCTATCGAATGGCCGCTACAATCCGTCGGCTGACGGATAGTGGCGGTTCGGTAGAACCGCAAGATTGAAATTCCCATGCCTGCACCCTAAGATAAAAACGGCGTTGAGGCGAGCCAAAATGCAACCCCGCCTTGTTGCCACAATCTCCTTGACCCCCACCCGGAATCATGCCAACATTTCAAACAAAAATGAAACCGGGAATGCTTGAGCGCCATGGAAAAGGATTGATGGCCAAGGCCCATATATCCCCACCCAGGATGCCCAGGATCAACCTCTGACCGGTTGAAGAAAGGACTGCGCCATTATGGATGTTGAAATTTTCACCTTGTGCGATGCCGCCACGGAAACTGCGGGCAAGTTGAATATTCTCGGGACCTTCGACCGGATCATCACCCGCCAGCTTCCGACAATCCATCCCCACTGCGCCATCGCCCTGAGGGTCCGGTTCGACCGGATTGAAGAGGGCGAGCACCGGGTCAAGATCAACCTAGTGGATGACGACGGCCAATCTGTGTTTCCCGGCCTGGACGGCAACATCAGCGTGAAGATGCCACCGGAAGGAATGTCCGTCTGTGCCAACCTGATTCTGAATCTCAATGGCCTGAAGTTCCCCAAGCCCGGCCAGTATGCCATTGACCTGGCGATTGACGGGCGGCAAGAAAAATCCCTGCCGGTTTTCGTCGCGCTGATAGAACAGAAATCCTAAGGGCCCGTAAAGAAATTACAGCAATCCCCTTTCTTGCCGGAAAAGACTATGCCGATATTGCCGTGGTGAAAGGCCGGTTTTTTTCTGATTTCATAATCCCATTACATCCCGATTACGCGGTCAAAGAAAGCTCCTCGAAATGAAAGGGGAATCTATGGATACCAACCCTGTTCTTCCTCCCGTTCCCAAACGCGGCGGCATGGGCAAATGGCTCGGCATCGGATGCGTGGTCGTTATCGTGATCCTGATCATCGGCAGTATCCTGGCTTATGCCTTTGTTAAAATGCTTGTGACCGGTCTGGTGAACCAATACACCGATACCCAGCCCCGAAACCTGCCGCAGTTGGTCATATCGGAAGCGCAGGGACGCGCAATCTGTGCGCGGGTGGACGCGTTTCAGGCGGCCTTGCAGGCCGGCCAGCCTGCGGAACCTCTCGTCCTGACCGCCAACGATATCAACGCGTTGATCCAGTATCATCCGAAATGGAAAGCCATGGCCGGCGTCATAAATGTCACCCTAGATAACAATAAAATCCGGGGCGAGGTTAGTATTCCGCTTGAAAAAATCACCCAAAAGGCCAAAGGGCGCTACTTAAACGGCACAGGGGTCTTTACCATCCAACTCATGGATGGCCGCCTGCTGATTTTCCTTGACGCTCTGGAAGTCAAGGGCAAACCCGTGCCGGAGGAATTCATGAAGCCACTCCGCTCCGAGAACCTGGCGAAGGACGCCAATACCGACGAAAAATCATCCGCCGCCATCGCCAAATTCGAGTCCATCACCGTGCAGAACGGCCAGATCCGTATTGTGCCGAAAATAACGCCTTGACCACCGAGTATCCGGCGTACTACCTCAGTCATTGGTGGAAGAAATGAACTGTAACGTCGCACGATATACGGCAGCCCAATCCATCTCCCAGCGTCATATTTACCACACGCGGCGCATGACCGTAGCGCACCACGTCTGTAATAAAGTGGTCCCTTGCCCCGCCGCGGGGCGAAGTGCGTTGGGATCAGGATCGCCCGGCAACTGCCAGGCGCTACAACAAAATCATTCCCCACCCCATTTGAGCTCAACAGCCTTCAAGATATTGCCGCCCGACGATCAATCCGAATTTCTGGTCTTCTTCAGGCGCGCTGAAACGGCCATCTTCGTGCTCAATGGAAACATAGCCTTTGTATCCGTGTAATACCAGTTTCCGGAAAGCTTCGGTCCAGCGCATGCACCCGTAACCCGGGATCGTGTAACGCCAGTGCATAGAAGCCGGTTCCTTCTTTTCCTTGAAGATCGGCGGCAACGCGATGCCATACTCGTACAGGTGCTCGGCAAAAATCTCCGTATCCTTGCCATGGACGTGATAAACCCGGTCCGCGAATTCATCGAGGAACCGCAGGGGATCAATCTCCATGCGGATGAGGTGAGACGGGTCGTAGTTTACCCCCATGCTTCGGGACGGGCACTCCTTGAAAAACGCCCGGCAACCTTCAGGCGTACAGCACAAGGCGCCGGGTCCCGGCCAGCCTTCGATGACCAGCCGCCCGGCGGCCTCTTCCAGAACCGGCGCCAGCTCCGAGAAGCTTGCCGTCATCGCCCGGAAATTCTCCACGGGCGGCAAATCCGGTTTCTCAGGGAGCATTACCAGGAAGTAGTTGGCCGGTCCGATCGCCGTCGAACATGCCCGGATATATTCGCTGTTTCGAGCCACTGCCCAGGCACGCCTGGCAGCGTCCGGCGAGATCATGCCCTGCCACTCGGGCAGATCCACGGACCCCACGCGCAGACCGGCTTTGAGCACGACCCCGGCCGCAGTGTCGCCATCCCGACCAAGATCCACGGCCTCGAATCCGTTTTCCCGGGCCCAACACAACATCCCCCATAGGTCTTGATGCCATTTCCACCCCATCCGGCGGAACCCGATCGCGATTTTTCCAGTGATGGTAACGCTCATCATGCCCTGCCTTTCTTTTTTGGCTTCCCTGCCAGGGTATTATATCTCTGCCAACCGGCGGCATCCTTGGCTGCCTGGCAAATCACCTTTAACACCTGCCGCCCCTCTTCGGTTGAATGAAGCGGACGTTTTCCGGTTCGCAGGCACTGCCCGAAATGAAGCATCTGCTCCGCAAAAGTGTCAACCTGTTTCAAGTTCATCACGGCCGGCTGGGCGTATCCCGCGGGAAGATAATTCAGCGTGTTTCCGGAACCAAAGATCTGCCCCTGCTCGCCAATCACATGGATCTGATGAGTACCGATCGGATTGGCAAAGGCCCAGGAGGTGAGAATTTCTCCTATGGCCCCATTGCTAAAGCGCACCTGCACACTGGCCGTATCCTCTCCCTCAATGGCCATGTGAAACCGGGCCATGGTGCCGCGCACGCCCGCCACCTCGGCATCCGCCAGGTAGAGCAGGCGGTAGGTCGGATGATAGCCCGTGTCAATCAACTCGCCGCCACCCTGCAGATTAGCGTTTGCGCGCCACTTGCCGGCCATACCCTGGGCGTCGGCCATGAAGCAATCCTGCGACCGCAGCCAGCGGATACGTCCGATAGCTCCGGCGGCGATCATTTTCTTCGCCTCCTGGACCACCGGCATGAAAAGCTGGTTGTGCGCCGACATGTAAATGACCCCCGATTTCTTCACCGCCGCCACGATCAGGTCTGCGTCCTTCAGGCTGGTGCACATGGGCTTCTCGCAGAGCACATGCTTGCCGGCCGCCACGGCATCCAGGATCGCCGGCGCATGCAGATGGTGCGGCAGACAGATGTCCACGGCATCAATCTGGTCGCCATGCTCCCGCAGCATCTTGCGCCAGTCGGAGAACATGGGCGGGGTATGGCCCAACTGTTCGCACCGCTTCCGAAGATTTTCCTCGGATACGTCGCAAAGCGCCGTGCATTCGACCAGGCCCTTGTGCTCCACCATACCTCTCACATGGGCGCCGGAGATCCCGCCTGCTCCAATAACAGCTATCCTGATTTTTCCCTCTATCCTTTTCATTATTGTGATTGCTCCTTTCGCGTCGGTTTTTCCGGACGTGTTCGTATCTGCGAGCCATACTATGGCAGCGGCAGAACGTGGGGAATAGCGTGGCCTGCAAATAGTTTATCAAATCCTGCAACCGGAAACATAAGATCAGAGCAATAAGCCATACCGAACGATTATTCCACACGTTCGGTGGGATTACAGGTCAGACGGCAGGCTGCGGTTTTTCTTTAACGGCCGAAGGCGACTTCCCGAAAGCCTTCTTGAATGCCCGGGAGAATTGGAACGGATTATCGAAACCCAGGTAAGCACCAACTTCCTTGACCAACATATCCGTGGACTTCAGCATCTGCATTGCGCGATCCATTTTGACTTGCTGGAAAAGGCGCGCCGGCGAGCAATGCAGCATTGCCTGGCACTTGTGCGCCAGGGAACTCTCGCTGACGCCCAGCGCTGAAGCCAGCTCGTCAACCCTCAGTTTCCGGGTCAACCGTTCATTGATAACCGAATAGATTCTGGCCAAAAAGGATGCTTCGCGCGAGGTTGCCACGAAACAGTCCGAGAGGATATCGCTAGGAATCACCCGGACCATGCGATAGAAAAACTCCAGCACTATCGCATCCTGGATGTGCACCGCGACGAAATCACCTATCCGCGCTTCCTGCCCGATCTTTTCGATCAGGGGCAGGAAATCCGCCCGGTTGACAATAAAATGCTGCCTCGCCACCGGCGTGTTGTCACGGAAGATGGATACCGGCATGCCCGAGACTACGTGGAGATTGAATCCCAAGCCCAGGTACCGGAGATACTTGCCATTGAAAATATCGGTGTGCCAGTCGCCGGGTTTGACGATAAGCAGTTCGTTCCTGCCCAGTGTCAAATCGGTTTCATTATGACGGCACCGGTAAAGGCCCTGGTCCACGAAAATGACTTCATAACCGAGGTGCTGATGCCGGGAAACCACGCCCGGTTTCGTCATTTCCGCAATCGCCATGCGCGCAAACACGGGCCGGATCGCGGAGGGACGCGCCACAGCAGGGACCGTTTCCGTTTCGGATTTAGTGCTGCTTCGATTCACGATCATCTCTTGCTCGCTCTCCTCCACCCACCGCCTGCTTGAGGGTTTGATCGAAGGGGGGCTGGAGGACTCCTTTTTCGCAGATAATGGCCGTGATGAGACGGGCCGGCGTGACATCAAACGCCGGGCTATAGACCTTGACGTTTACCGGAGCCGTCTGCCGGCCAAAGCCACGCGTGATTTCATCGGCGCCGCGTTCCTCGATCGGGATTTCCCCGCCGGAGGCCAGTGTCAGATCAAAGGTGGAACTGGGCGCCAGGACATAAAACGGAATGCCGTGGGCGTGGGCCAGGACCGCGACGCCGTAGGTTCCGATCTTATTGGCGGTATCGCCGTTGGCGGCAATCCGATCCGCGCCCACCATGACCAAATTTATTTTTCCTTCCTTCAGCACCTGGGCCGCCATATTGTCGCAGATAAGCGTCGTTTCGATACCGGCCTGCATGAGCTCCCAAGCCGTCAGCCGCGCGCCTTGAAGCAAGGGCCGGGTTTCATCCACATAGACACGAATCCGCTTCGCCTGTTCCTGGGCCACATAGATGGGCGCCAGGGCGGTTCCATACTGAGCCGTGGCCAGGCCCCCGGCATTGCAGTGAGTCAAGACGGTCTGGCCATCCTTCAGCAGGGCGGCGCCGTGCATTCCAATAGCCCGGCTCATGGCAATATCCTCTTCCCAGATCCGGATGGCTTCCCGGGCCAGCAAGCGCTTGAGCGTTTCCGGATCGCGGCCTGATTCATGGGCGGCGACGGTTCGCATCCGGTCCAGGGCCCAGAACAGATTGACAGCAGTCGGCCTTGACGTGGCAAGATAGTCCGCCGCCTGCCCCGCTTCAACCGCCAGCGCCCGACCATCCGCCGCCCGCGAATCCTGGACCGCGGTCGCCACTCCCATGGCGGCGGCAATACCGATGGCCGGCGCGCCACGCACCTGGAGGGTCTTGATGGCAGTCCAGACTTCTCTAAGTTCCCGCGTTTCAAGGTAAACCAACTCGTTGGGCAGGAGGGTCTGATCCACCATCCGAATATGCCCCGGCACAGGGCTGTCAGGGTGGTCCGCTATCCATTCAATGGTTCGAACCGGTTTCATCGTTCAATGACCTCTTGCCAGCAGGAGCAGGCCGATATTCATGCCGTTAAACAGGGCGTGCATGACTACGGGTACCCACAACGATTTCGTGATAATATAAGCTGCGGCGAATCCCATCGCCAGCACAAACAATGGCGCTATGGACGGCACATGAAAATGAATAAGCGCAAAACAGGCGGCGGTCAGCACCATCGCCGGCAGAACGCCCGCGGTCCGCGCCAATAGCGGCAGGGCCACGCCCCGAAACAGCGCTTCCTCAACCAGCGGCGCAATCACGATGGCCAGGATAATCAGAAATATCTGCACTCCCACCGTCTGCGGTTCCAGGAATAACAGGACGACATTCTGAATGGAGAGCGGATAGCCGAACCAGAACAAAACAACCTGATACACCAGCGATGTCACAAAGACCAGGGGCAGGATCCCCAGATAACCTATAATCCCCTGCCCCGTCCGGCGGACCGCCTCCCGCCAGCGCATGCCAAACGCATCGTGCCACGACAACCGACGACGACGAATGGACCAGGTCAACGCCGCCAACCCAACCATGTGAAACCACATCCCCTGGCACAAGGCCGCCACCATATCCGTATTCATGGACACCCCGCCCCAAGCCACAAGAATCCAATGAATTCCCATAACCGCCAGATGGGCAGTCAGCAGGACAATCGCAATCCAACCCGCTTCCCGCCAGGTCCATGACCGGCCTTTCAGACAATCAACACTGCGAGCCCAATCCACGAAATGAGCCCAGGGCGCGCCGGCCTCGCGCTCCGCACGGCAGCGTGCCACCAACAGGCGGACGCCCAGGATGATATCGATGGCGCATCCCGCCAGCAGGAACAGCATGTAGCCAGCGCCGAGGATCCACAAGTTGGGTGTATCCTCAAAACCGAAGGGCAGGTTGGATAGCGAAGGGAACTGATTGGAAATTTCGGCGATAAAATGCATGGCGCGGCAGCCCTATCCACGGGCTTCGACCGTCTCCCGAATCACATAAATCGGTTTACCCTGGGATTCGTGGTAGGTCCGGATTTGGATTTCAGCCAAAAGCCCCATACTGATGAACTGGACGCCGAAAAAGATCAGCATGAAAGGGGTAATGACCCAGAACGGGCGCTTGAGCAAGCCGGCGGCAAACTCGGTCCCAAACAGGTTGGCGGACAGATTGGCGGCCATCACGAAGACCAGCAAAAACAGACCCAGCAGACCGGTCAACAGACCCCATTTTCCGAAAATCTGAATTGGACTCTTACTGTAGCGGAGAAGGAATGAAACGGTCAGCAAATCCAGGATAACCCGGGTAATGCGCGCCAAGCCGTATTTGGATTTACCATGACGCCGGGGATGATGCTTCACCACCACTTCGGTCACGGAACCACCCACCCAGTTCGCCAGGGCCGGAATAAACCGGTGCAAGTCTCCATACAGATGGACATTCTTCATCACCTCGCGGCGGTACGCCTTGAGTGTACAGCCGAAATCGTGCAGATACACGCCCGTGATCCTGCTGATCAGCGCATTGGCCGCCATGGACGGCAGACGCCGATGCACAAACGCATCTTTCCGATCCTTGCGCCAGCCGCTGACCACGTCGAACCCCTGATCCATACGTTCCAGAAGCAGGGGAATATCTTCCGGATCATTCTGCAGATCCGCATCCATCGTGATGATGATTTCGCCCTGGGCATGATCCAGCCCGGCGCTCATGGCCGCCGTCTGGCCAAAATTACGCCGGAGCCGGATCAGCTTAAGATCCCGGCAGGTTCCAGCCAATGCGCGAAGCTTTTCCCATGTTCCATCGGTGCTCCCGTCGTCCACCAGAATAATTTCATAGGATCTTCCCACACGGGACAAAGCCTCATGCATTTTACGGTATAACGGTTCCACGTTTTCCAATTCGTTATATACCGGCGCAATGACGGACAAATCGGTCATGATCAGGCTCCCCGATTATTGCCACAGAGGCATTCAATGATCAGCAGGTTACACTAAGGTCACGCCTTTTGCAACCTACAGACGATAACAAAGAAAAACTCATCCTGTAGCCGCCCCGCTCTGTCGGGGCGTCTTATCTCCAAATTCGCACGACAACCACACGCGGCGCGTGACCGTGACGCGCTACAATTTCAAGCTCGGTCGGGCCAGGCGCCGGTAAATGAAAAGCAGTACCAGGAGGAACACCGGCATCAGGATATCGGCCAGCCAGAGGACCGGCCCCGCATTATACGGGGCAGTATTCCCCGCCACCTGAAGTGACCGGATATGGCCATAAGCGCACCCCAGTAAAAAGATGGAATTGCCGATGCCGGTGGCCAGCCAGAATCCATTGCGGCACCAGATGCACAAGATGCCGCAGACGCCCCAGGCCAGATCGCAGACGGCAATTTCAAACTGAAACGGACTCCCGGTCGGCCAGCCGATCAGGGTCGCGACCCGATCCGCCATAAACGCATGACCCATCCAAGCCCAGATACCGCCCACACCAACCTGGATGGCAAAGAAATAGAGCAAAATTATTTCAAGCACTCGTTTTGAATTGCGCGGCTGTTTATCCAAGCCCAAATGCGTCAGAACGGCAACCAGCGTGATGAGTAGAAATAGAATCAGATACATAGACAGATCCTCCTTGTCGGCTAAAGGTTATTGAGACATTTCCGAGATCACCCGGTCTTGCAAAACGCATGTTATAGCTTATGGCGGCTGGGCCGCCGCATTTCCAACCAGCCAATAATACCGATTGCCAATGCAAACTTGCCGAACCACCTGCCAGCGCCCTGTTTTTATTAGTTGTTCTCTAAATTCATGGCTCGGGTCGCGGGACGACAGCAGGACAATCACCGGCTCCGTCTGTTGCGCCAGCACGGCGGCCTCTTCCAGGGTGGTCACCCGTTTTGGACGCAGGCCGTAAAAGATAAGCAAGCCCTCCGTGTTTTCGGTCAGGTCATATCCCCACAGGGTCGCGCCGGGCGGCAGGGTGTCCCGGATGACAACGCATAGCGGCTTGGCCGTCTTGTGCTCGTTCAGCACGTTTTCGATAAACAGCCCCAACACAAAGCCGGTCCCCACAACCAACAGCGCCATGCCCGCCCAGACAACCTGCCATCGGCGGAACCATAGTGCGCGGCAGACACCGATCCCAACCACTCCCAACCCAAGAGTCCACAATAAACTGCCGATATTAATCTTCTGATAGTTCAGCACGGGAACCAACGGCGCCACTACCACACCCGGCACCACTACCACGGTGAATATCCACATCAGGCTCAAACACCAGTGCGGATATGGTTTGCCCGCGAGAGTCCGTTCAACCCATGCGCCGCAGATCACGGCCAACGGCGGCAGAAGCGGCAGGAGATACTGGTTATCTTTGCCCCCGGCAACGCTCAGCAGAACGAACATCGCGGCAATCCACCAGAACAGGTAATTCCAGAATCGGCGGGCCCCGGTTCCCTCCTCACGCCGCTGATTCCAGGCCACCCAGAGCCCAGCCGGCACGAGAAACAACCAGGGGAACGCGACAATGAGAATATAGGGGATATAATAAAACCAGGCCTGAGTCGGGCCCGCTTTACCCAGTAACCGGTAGAGGTGATTATCAATGAAAAACACCCGGAAATAGGTTTCCCCGCCCTTAAGCCAGAGTGCCCAGAGCCAGCCGCCGATGATCAACCCCAGGATTCCTAATCCCAGCGCCGGATGCCAGGAGCGCAGAATCGACCACTGCCTATGGCTCAAGACGAATCCCGCCGCAACAACAAGAATCAGCGCCGGCCCGATTCCTCCCTTGCACAGAAACGCCAGGCCAAGGCTGATATAGAACAGGCAAGCCCAAAGGAAATACCATCGGTCACGATCACCCAGGCGATAGAACGCCAGCATCGCCAGCACGATAAAAAACATCAGGCCGTTATCGATCATGGCCCCGTGATTGACTTCCATGAAAAGCCACATGGAAGCAAGGCTGACTAAAGCTCCCTGGGCTCCGGCAATGCCTAATTGCCGACGCGCCAGCATGTAGGTCAGGCATAGCGTCCCCAGGGTGAAGAGAAAAACAGGGATGCGGACCACCCAATCCCGATACCCAAGCCATTTCAGCGGCAGGGCAATGGCCCAGGTGTAGAGAGGCGGTTTTTCAAGGAATAGATGGCCATTGAGATAGGTGGCAACCCAATTGCCGTTTTCGATCATTTCCCGGGCGATGCCGGCTTCCCGAGCTTCGGCCGGCCGCCAGAGGTCGTGGCCAAACGTGCCAAACAAGTATAACGGTAACGCGATCAGCAAGGCCAGCACCAGCCCGCGCAGATCGCCGGCCGGCCGTTGTGCACCAGTACTGCTCATAACTGCCAAATTAGGAAAAAGGCTTGATCGCATCGTTGTCCCACACTGAATTCAGGCTCTAACATAACCCCTTGTCCTGAAATGAAAAGAACATTTTCGGCTTGAAAACATTAGCTCCTACATGGATGCTTCAGGATATCGCGAGTTCGCCACGGAAGGGAGTTCCCCGCCATGATACCGCTCGCGATAATGACGTTATGCCCAGCCGTGCTTCCAACCTATTCATCGTTGATACGCATGTCCACATCTTCCCCGACACGGTGGCCGCAAAGGCCGTCGCCAAAATGGAACAGCATTCCGGCATCAAGCTGGCCACGGACGGAACATTAGCCGGGTTGACCCGGTCCATGGCTACGGCTGAAATCCGGTATGCCGTCACGTTGCCGGTCAGCACACGCCCGGACCAGGTGCCCGGAATCAACCGTCATGCCCTGACCCTGCGGACGATTCCAGGCATCATTCCCTTCGGCAGTCTCCATCCGAAAATCCCTAATTTCCGGGACGAAATCCGGCGCCTGGCAGACGGCCGCATCCGAGGTGTGAAAATGCATCCGGACCACCAGTCTTTTTTTATCGATGAAGAATCCCTGTTTTCCCTCTACGAGGCCCTGGCGGAATCCGGATTGATCCTTGCCATCCACGCGGGAGGAAACATCAATCTGCCGGACCCGGCCCGATGTACACCGGAACGGTTGGCCAACGTGATCCGGAAAGTTCCAGGGTTAAAGATTATGGCCGCGCATCTCGGCGGATGGAAGCACTGGAAAGAGGTGGAACGCCACCTGGTCGGCCTGCCGCTCTGGATGGACACATCATTTACCCTCGGACACTGCCCCCTGGAGCAAATCCTGCGCATCGTCCGGCGGCATGGCGCGCACCGGATCCTGTTCGGCACCGACTCGCCCTGGGTGGATCAGGCCCAGGCCGTTGAGGAATTGATGCAAACCCCTTTTACTCCCCAGGAAAAAAGGGCCATCCTCTGGGACAATGCAACCGCCCTGCTGAATCTCCCCGCCCCGATAAATACCATTGAACGCTAAGTGTCGATTATCGAGGGCGGGTTGCCCAAATGGAGATGCTTCGCCCCAACCCGGCGCTTCCCTCTCACTGCTACAACTGTCTTCTCTTCAATCTCCACCTTCGACTTTCGACCTTCCACCTTCACTCTCCTCAACCATCAACCATCGTCGAATATGATCGCACTTAAGAAAGAGCTCTCTTTACCGCCGAAAGCCAGCCACTATACAACTCCTGTGCTACGCGCCTGGGCATCTTTGGCCTGAATGTCCTGTCAATCTTCCAATGTCCCTTTATCTCTGCTGCGTTCTTCCAGTAGCCGACGGCGAGGCCCGCAAGGTACGCCGCGCCCAAAGATGTTATCTCGATGACCTTCGGCCTTACCACCTCGCGATGCAGGATGTCCGATTGCAGCTGACATAGAATATCATTCGAAACCGCACCGCCGTCCACTTTTAAACTCTTTATCTTAAGCCCCGAATCTTTTTCCATGGCGATCATTACGTCCTTTGCCTGATAACATATGGCTTCAATGGCCGCCCTGGCTATGTGGCCTCTCTTGGTACCTCTTGTAATACCCGTTATCAAGCCGCGTGCGTTCTGGTCCCAGTATGGCGCCCCCAGCCCGACGAGGGCAGGCACGAAATACACTCCCCCGTTATCCTTTACGGAGCGCGCCAGCTTCTCCGAATCGGACGCTTGTTTGATTATCTTAAGCCCGTCTCTAAGCCACTGGATCACTGCCCCCGCAATAAATACTGACCCCTCAAGCGCATAGACCGGCTCTCCCGACGGGCCGCACGCCAGGGTCGTGATGAGGCCATGTCTTGAAAAAGGCCTCTTCTTTCCGGTATTCAATAATAGGAACGATCCGGTACCGTAGGTATTCTTGATCTCTCCGGCATTAAAAGCAGCCTGTCCGAAGAGCGCCGCCTGCTGGTCCCCGGCTATTCCGGAAATGGGGATGCCCGCGGCAAGCCTTCCCATATTTATGGTGCGGCCGAATATGCCGGATGATGGTTTCACGGCGGGAAGAATTACCCTGGGTATCTTGAAAACTTTAAGAAGATCGTCATCCCATTTCAATTTTGCTATATTGAAAAGCATCGTGCGGGAGGCGTTCGTATAATCCGTAGCGTGGACCATACCGCCCGTCAATTTCCACAGGATCCAGGTGTCGGTAGTGCCGAAGATTATCTTCCCGGCCTTCGCTTTGGCCATAGCGCCGGGGATATTCTTGAGTATCCACTCTATCTTAGTTGCGGAGAAATAGGAGTCTATCGGCAACCCCGTTCTC
>Ga0180014_1000100_pt1 | contig 24220 bp, 14 predicted proteins | sample KR13_S1_MetaG_FD_116507 | JGI IMG/M metagenome (GOLD analysis project Ga0180014, IMG submission 116507) | Groundwater microbial communities from the Olkiluoto Island deep subsurface site, Finland - KR13_S1_MetaG | ecosystem: Environmental > Aquatic > Deep subsurface > Groundwater | place... | reverse complement strand
GCACCGAGCCGTCTCATTTGCATGCGGAACAGTACCAGGTCCTGAGAAAGCTTTGCCGGAAGTATGCTCCGAAACTACGACAGGTTGATGCTTACTTTTACTGGCACGACCCGCAATGCGAGGTCAACTATTGGTTGCCTCACACCGATTACTACGCGAGCCATCTGGAATTCTTCAGGGGACGGAAAGCGGCGGGGGACCGTGTAGGCATTTACGCGGATGGCACTACTGGCGGAGCAGCAGAGGAAGCCGTTGGCATCTATCGCGATGAAAGGGTGGGCGGAGCTGTCTTTCAACACTACCTCGACCTAAGCCTGATGAAGATGCGCGTGATCTTCTGGTATTGCTTCGTGGAAAGGCTTCGCGGCTGGTACTACTGGGCTTGGAATGAATGGGAAAACGATCCGTTTCGTTCGTGCCCCAGGGACTACGTTTCGCCCGGCGCCGGTTGGCTGGTGTACCCCAGCCAGCGTCCGGCGCTGGGCGTCTATTCTTCCGTCCGCGCCGAGCAATTACTGGAAAGCATTCAGGATTGCGAACTCCTGCGAGTCCTTGAGAATCGGAATCCCTCAAAAGCAAGAGAGATAGCAGTGAAAGTAATGAGAAGTGCCCATGACTACGAACGCGACATTGGCGCGTTTCGAGCGGCAAAGAGGCAGTTGCTTGAAAACCTTGCATCAGAAAGGAAATAAACCATGAAGACGAGATTGATTACAATCGTGGCGACCTTATTCTTTGGAGTCACAACCGGACTGGCAAAAAGTTCCTATAACAGCGCGACTAAGACGATCACCGTTAGCGGGACAGACAACACTTTGGCCTCCTTGGCCGCGGATATTGCCGACCCGAATGTTTTTTCCTGGAATGCGGGGCAACAAACCGCAATCCTGACCGCCAATCTGGTGATCACCAATGATGCTCAGCTCGCGATTGCCGGAACACCGGATCAGCCGGTTAAACTTAAAATCAATTGCGCCGGCGCCCATGAGTTCAAGATCGTAAATTACGGTACCGTGGTCATCGCCGATACGCATATCTCCGCTGGTCGCGGTTTCAGCTATCAAATCATTCTGAACGGCAAGACAAGATTGACGCGGGTCAAACTTGAAGGCCTTTTCAGCAACACCAACAGTTGGGCCGATGGTTTAAGGTTGAATCATGATGACATCGTCATTGACCATTGCGAAATAAATAATTTTATTGGTGACGGATATTTCTCTTTCGGAAATTATCCTAAAAAGAGTCCCTCCATTATTGCCACCAGGGTGGCGGGCATTCCACATAGCTATATCAATTATGCCTCCGGTAATCCGGAGATCCGTGATTGCGAATTTTTAGGAAAATTTTACACATCGGGCGCTAATTCCGTCCTGGTAAACACAAAAGCCGCGGGGCTGGTGGTTGAAGGTTCAAACCGTACAGTTACCATAAAATACTATTTAGACGTGCTGGTCGTGGATGCCTCCAATAAACCCGTCGTTGGCGCCAAGGTTACGGTTGTTCCCGAAAACGGCGGAACGGTGGAACTCGGTGTTCCCATGGCGGCATACCGCGCGCAACTCACCGAACTGGACGGTCACACGCCATTGCCTGACACCGGCAAATCTCTGGTGGTCACGGAATCGTGTGTCCGTTCCATTGATGCGCAGGGAAAAGAGCGGTCGGTAATTAATTATACATATACGATCCGGGCCGAAAAAGACGGCAAATTTATCGGCGAAATCAAAGGCGTTGATCCGGATAATACTTGGTACCGTCCTGAGCCGTCAAAATATGTTCAACCCATCACGATCTATCCCGGCAACTGGAGTCAGGGGTCAGCTGTCGCCGTAGTAGCCGGCACGACGATTTCCAACGTCAAGGTCGACCTCCCCAACGGACGTTTTCCCGTGAGCCTGCTAATTGATGATCCGGCGCCCGGTGTTAACCCGCTGTATTATTTTCGGCGCGACGTGGACAAACTGGCGGCCGGCCAATTCAAGAGCTGGGAAGCTTCGCCCGACGTAGTTATGGTAAAGGATATCCCTGTTTCTTTTCTCAAGGAATTTGCCGACTGGGTTTGCCGGAGCAGTGTGCGTGGCAAGTTTTCGGTCGTTCCTTACCCGATGGGATTGGGTAGTATCGCCGAAGGATTGGACGGCTATGACAGGAAAGAGGTGGCCGAGTGGATAAAAGTTGTCCGAGAACAAATTGTACCGTCTTTTGATATCACCCCGGAAATTTTAACCCATACGCTTGGTCTCGACCTTAAAACCAAAAAGCTCCTCCCGATCGCTGAACACAAGCTCACGTCAAGTCAGAATCTGGAACAGTTGACCAAATATATGACGACTGCCATGGAGATTCTCAAAAAGACAGGGCTTACCGCCGTCGGCGTTACTCAGCCCTGCGAATTCAAAGGCGATCAGGCCAATGTTTACGCGCCGGCGGTTCTGGCCGCCTTGAAGAAAGTTAACGGGATCAAGCTCGGTTATTACTTCCTTGACGTAGATGAAAAATCAGCCAAGGTTCTGCCTAAGATCATGTATCTTGATCAGGCCAACGGGGAAGTCGTGGTGAGCATCCCGGCCGCCACCGTTGAACCGATGTGGGAAGCCGTCAGCGGCAAGGGCGAGGTCAACCTGATGGCGGATTACTTCGTCACGGCCGACGGCCAAAAAGGCCGGTTCCTGGACCTGATGAAGACCGGGAGCTATCTTACTTTCTACACGCACTGGCAGTCGCTTTATGGCAACGGCACCCGGAAAGGCCTCCTGGCGGTACAGGAGATTGAACGACGCGTCAACCAGCATCTCGGCGACCGGGTTAAATGGATGAAAGTCAGTGAAATAGCGCGTTATTTTACGGCCGGCCAGACCTGCAAGATCACCACCAGCCAAGAAAAGGAAAAAGTCACGTTGATCCTTAATGCGCCGTTCACCTGTCCGGACTTCACGCTTAGTTTCGATCTTATCATCGATACGGACATTGCGATAACCATTGACGGTCAACCGGTAACCAAAGTTGCCGCCCGCAGAGAATTGAAAGAAAATGGCTGGGTCAGAGATGGGAGTAAAGTTTATCTCAGCTTCCCGCTCAAGGCGCTTACTAAAATTGAAATCTCTGCCATAGGTAAAAGGAAGAGGTGAGAAATATGAAGACGATATCCGGTGTGATTGTGGTGCTGATTTTAATATTATTCACCAGTGTGTCAAATAATGCCGCGGCCGGCGCCTATTTCGCTGGTAACGGGCAAGGGTATGAGTCCTCTATCGGAATCACTAGCATACCGCGCGGCACGTTTATAAATATAAGTTCTTTACCGGAGGCGTATGCTCTTGCGGATCATTTTTGCTTGGCCCGGAAGATCATTATGGACTTTACGAAGAACTTTTGGACAAAGATCAGGGAGAACGGATTATCATGATGGACATGAGAACAACAACGAGCGGCGCGACGGTGTTCATAGCCTGTTGGTTGGTCAGTGCCGCGGGCTGGGCAAATGATATTTCGGTTACCAACGTGTCGGGTGTTAACCGGGCTCGTGGCAGTCATTGGCTGGTGAAGTTTGACATTGCCTGGACAAATTCTTGGCGTTGTGATCTGGCTGGCGGAGGGCAGATGGAGCCGTACAACTGGGATGCGGCTTGGATATTCGTGAAATATCGCACGAACACAACCGGAAGCTCCTGGAGTGATTGGCATCATGCTTCATTAAGCACCAACGCGGCGGACCATGTACCCCCGGCCGGGAGTACGATTACCGTGGGCTTGTCGCCCACTACCAATTTTCCGGGGTATTCGGGAACACCGCGAACCAACGGCACCGGCGTCTTTATCTATCGGAACACGAACGGTTCCGGTTTGTTCACGGCCAGCAATGTGTGTCTGCGCTGGAACTATGTATCCGACGGCGTACCGGACTCCGTGCCGGCGCAACTCAAGGTCTGTGCGATCGAGATGGTATATGTGCCGGCGGGTGCGTTCTACGTGGGGAGCACGAATGGGACGGAGTCCGGCCGCTTTCATGATGGAACCAGCGCCAATATGCCGTTTCTGGTTCAGACCGAAGGCCAGATATTGTTAACCAATCAGCCAAATTGTTTGTGGGCCACCGGAGCTATTGGTTCGCCGGGAGTGCTGCCAGTCGCGTTTCCGAAGGGGTATGCGGCGTTCTATGGGATGAAGTACGAGATCAGCCAGGGTCAATATGTGGACTTCCTCAACACGCTGACCACCGCGCAGGCGACTTCTCGGTGGTATGCAATAGCCATCCCCAGCTCCCGTTACGCCATCACGAATGTGGGTGGAGTCTACACATCGAGCGCGCCCCACGTGGCGTGCAATTACAATAATTGGGCGGATGGAGCGGCTTTTGTGGACTGGGCGGGCTTGCGGCCGATGACGGAACTGGAGTACGAAAAAGCGTGCCGCGGAACGAATATTCCGGTGAAGGGCGAGTATGCGTGGGGGACCACGAATATAACCAAGGCGACGAGCGTCGTCAACGCAGGCCAAGCCAACGAGGCGCCGTTGCCTGCTAACGCCAACTGCGTAATTGGCTACAGTGACATGGCAGGGCCAATGCGCGTGGGCTGTCTGGGGATTGGTTTCGGGACGAGAACGAACACGGGCGCCGGATATTATGGGATGATGCAACTATCCGGAAATATTTGGGAATGGCCGATCAAGGTGAGTACGGCGGAGGGGCGCGCATTCACGGGGATCCACGGGGACGGCACGCTAACGGTTGGCGGCACCGCGAACGTGACGGGGTGGCCTGGGACATACGTAGGCGCCGGGTGGCGCGGCGGGGATTGGCGCTATACTGATGTCGCGACCGGGGAGTTGCGCGTAGCGGACCGCGGCAGGGTTGACTATGTGAGGACGGCTCGTGCGGACTTCTTCTCCTGGACTTGGGGGCGTGCCGTGCGCACGGCACCTTGAACAGGACAGGCTCCAATAGGTCTCTGAAAAAAGGGTGGGGTAAGACGGAAGAGGAGACGGAAATCGTCCTCCCAGTGATTTTTGGCTTGCATTACCTATCAGCTTGTTTCAGGTCTGATCCAAACTCACCACTGCCGCAAGGGTCGCCTGGGTGGTCAGGCGGATATTTTCGATATCGACGTACTCCGGCAGGTCGCTCTCAAGGTGGTAGTTGGGGTCATTATCATGGGAGCCTATGTTGAGTATGGTTCGTGTGAACCCCTCTTTGACAAACGAGCCGTCGTCCCCGGCAGGCGAAGACCGGCAGTGAATCTGCTGTTCCAGGTTGATCCCGTAGGTCCGGTTAACCTCGGACATCAGCTCGGCCAGAAATTTGCCCTCCGGGGCGGTGTAAAGCGAGAGGTTGGTCTTCCTGCCGGCATCTATGTTGACCTGGGACTTGATGGCAATGCTGTCGAGATTTAAAATGGCAACCAGATTGTCGCCGCGGGACTTGCACAACTTGGCCGCAGCGGGGCTAGTCCAGGGACAGTGCTCCTCGTTGCAAAACAGGAACCACAGGGACCGACGGTTCCGGTATTTGCTCAGCACTCGGGCTATCTCCAGCAGGGCGACCGTCCCGCCGGCATTGTCGTATGCCCCCGGTGAGTCAACCCAGCTTTGCGAGTCCTTGTGCCCAAGCAACAGGATGACCTCGCCGGACATTTCGCGGCCTGGCCTTCTTGCGTAAATGTTGTAAGCGGTGTACCAGGGGTCGTCGGCAGCAGGACTGGAATACTGGTCCGACTTGGGCTTGGTGCTGTCGCAGCGGAACGCCTGGACCTTGACGCCCTCCTTGTCCACGGCATAGCCCGAGAATTCCAATTGTGATTGAATGTAATCGTCGGCCTCGTAAAGCGTGTTCTTGGCGTGGCCGGGGATTGTATAGTTAAGCTTACGGAAGGGCAGCGGATCCTTGGCAAGATAAAAGAGGCTGCGCTTGAGGCGTTCCTGGTCAACACGAGCGATCAGCGATGGAATGACGTCGGTCATGATAACCTTCCTGAAATAACCTGGACCGATTGTGGGGGCGCCGCTTGCGGCGCGCCGCAACAGACGGCCATGCGTGATCGCAGTCCCTACGAAACCAGTCCAGACCAGACAATGATAGGAACCTTAATATCTTACTGTTGATTGATCTCTATCCACGGACGTTTTCGTGTCATTCGCGGCTTGAGTTGTTGATTTACTTCTTCGTCTCCACGGCGATCACCTCGTATTCACGGACTTCGGGCACGACGAACCGCACCGAGCGGCCTTTCACCGCGAATTTCAGGGGTTTGTTTGCGGCAAGGGCGCGGACCGAGCTTACTTTCTTGCCGATGTTGAGCGTAACTTCCACGTTGCGGCAGGGAATGATTCGCTCCAGCGGCCTTCTCATCTCGCCGGTGAAATTGACCAAATGCACAATAATCCGTTCCTGGTTGCCCTCGCCAATGGCCTCCGGGCCTTGCCGCCGAAGGACGACTTCGAGCGAACCCGGCGCGTCAGCCAGTGTCACCAGCGGTTTGCCGAAAGACGCGACGGCGTTGGCCACAAGCATCCGGTGCTCGGGTATGCCGTAGTCAAGGTAGTGCTCGCCGAAGTTGCCGGCGAAGAAGACAGCCCGGCCCTTGCCGACGGTGTTCACGGTAATCGCCGGCGTGGTTTCGGGCTTCAAAGGAACGTATTGCGAATGCGTCGGTTCCCTGAACATCGCCAGCACCTTGGCACCGTCGGCCCGCACCTTGCAGCCCCAGGCCGGGGCGGGCATGAGCCGTTGGCGAATGCCTTTGGTTACAGCGTGGTCGGTCGCCAGCGACAGGTAGCTTGCCGTCTTGAAGTCGTGGTAATCCCCCATGAACGACACGCCGAAAACGTCGGCCAGGGCGAAGTCCTTTTTCTGCACGACCAGCTCGTCATAAAGCGACGTATTAAAGCTTGCAACGACCTGTTTGCCGGAAGCGACGAAGTCCCTTATCGCCCCGGCAGTCCGCTGGTCCATGCACGCGCAGTTGGGCAGGACAAGCGTGTCGTACCTGGTCATCACGTCTTCCCAAAGCGATTGCTCATCCACCAGGTCGAAGGGAATGTGCGAGCGGAGCAGGATTTCGTAGAAGCCCGCGAAGCACTTGGCAAAACTGCCCAGCAGGCCCTCGACCTTGTTCTGGTGTTCGGAGGTGAAGTCCGACATGTCCGTCTCACGCTGGTAATAGTCGATGGTTGCGGCCGAGCGCATCAGTGCCACGTGGGCCATCGACTTGGCGCCAGCGTAGTATTTCTGATTCTTGGCCAGGAATCGGTTCATCTCTTTGGCTGCCTGCCCGCCGGGATGGCTCATGTCGTCGATTGGCGAATGAAGGCCGTACCAGACGCTGGCGCCGTTGGCGACGCTGTCGGCATAGAGCAGCCTGGTCTGGGCCGCGGTGTGCAAGTAGCGGTTCCAAGGCTTGTGATCTCCAGCCGCGAAGATCACCGTGGGTTTCCCGCCGGACTGGGCCTCGATGAGCTTGGCCGTGCCGCCTGCCTTCCAGTATGGAATCTGCTCGGGCCTGCGATAGAAGATGAACCCGCCCTCGGCCCCAAGAATGTCCTGGCCCTTGATGAGCCTGCGGTTGTCGCGCCCGGTGTCGATGTCGGAGGCGACATGATGGCCATTCATATACAGTATCGCCTCAGGAAACTTTGCCTTCAGCGCCGCGTTGGCGTCAATGAGGTAGTTGGCGATCGTGTCGTAGCGGAAGTCGATGAATTTGTGCCAGAGAGGATCATGCACGTCCTCTTTCTTGGGCAGGTCCTGGCCGTGGCGCTCGCGGAAGAGATTCCGGCAGTATTGGCAGTAGCAGCCGGAGGCGCTTACGCACGGGCCGTCATAGAATATGCCGTCGGCGCCGATGCGGGCGACGTCCACCGTGTCGGCTATGAGCCTGTCCCGATACGGCGAGTTCATGCACGCCCCGCCGCATTTGTCGCCCTGGGCGTTCTTCTGGATGCAATCCGGGTGCTCCTTGAAAAAATCCTCCGCACCCGCGCCCGGCGCGATATAAAAGATGATCCGCATGCCCTTCTTATGCGCCTGTTTGATGTACGCGCGTATCTGAGGCTCCTTGTCTCTCATCAGGTAGCCTGAATACCCGGTTGCGCTAAGATGCAGTAACTGCTCAACGTCAAAGCCGCAATTGCTCCAGACATCAAGGACTTTCATTGCCTTGCCTTCGGAAGAACATTGCAGCGCGGCAATCCGCATCGGTTTCTCGTACCACTTCTTTTCGTTTTGCATGTAGTTAGTCCCTTCTATTATTTCCCCGCCTCCAGGACGATGATGTTGTAGAGCACAAATTGATCGATATTCAGGCTGAAATATTTTCCATCAGCTTTCCCGGCCAGTTCCTTGCCCGTCAGCGGATTCATGGCCTTGACTTTGTCCGGCGCCCAGCCCTCCGGCAAGCGCACCTTCAGCGTTATTGCTTTATGCGGATGCGCCACGTAACAATCATCCGGCACGCCGGTCTTGAACGGCACGCTCTTGGCCTTGGTCGGATCCAGTGTATAGACATCGCCATAATCCAGGAACTGCACGATCAGCCGCTCCTGACCTTCCGCCGTCTTCTGCGTGCGCACGTCCACCATCAGGTCAAGCAGGTCTTTATCCAACACGACGGCCGAGTCAAGACCCTGCCGCTTTAAGCCCCAGTTCACGCAGCCGTCCAGGAACTCGCGCACCCCCGGCTTGAACCGGAACCGCGCCGGCCAGTGACGTGCACTGCCGAGGCCGTCATAACCCAGGCCAAGGAAGGTTGTCCCGGCAAATATGCAGGCGCCTTTGCCGTAGTCGGCCAGTACCGCCGCGGTACTGCCGTCGCTCCACTGACCGATCACCGTCCCGCCGGACAACGCCTTCAGCACGTCGCGCTCATCAGCGTTATACTCAAGATTTGTCGCTTGGATACTAAGCGGGGAATTGAGCACCTTCATGATGTCCTTATCCGCCTTCGTCTCCTGATACGACGCGCGGAACATATCGCTCAGTGCGTAGTCCTGGCGTTGGCGGCCGTAGCGGTCATTCCCGCTGGTGCGCGATGTGGCCAGCAGGACGCCGCCCGCCTTCACCCACTCGCGCAAGGCGGCCATCTCGGCGTCTTCCAAGCACCCTGCGGTCGGACAGATGAGTACCGCGTATTTGGACAGGTTTAGCTTGCTGAATTTCTCGGCAAAGATGATGTCGGTCGGCACATGTGACTGTTGGAGCGCCGCGTACAGGGCAACGATCGTGCTAAAGTAACGGGTGCCCTGGCCTTTTCCTCCCCAAGGCACGAAGTAGTTGCCCCACATCGTTCGCTCGGACATCAGCAACGCCACTTTCGCCATTGATTGCCGGTCGCACAGGTAGTCCTCGACCTTCTCCACATTCTTGAAGACATCCGCAGTCTGCTCCCAGAAGCCGGGCGACCAGCCCGGCCTCCCATCACTCCAGCCGTGCTGGTGCTTGTATATTCCGCTCCAAGCGAATATGGCCACCCCGTCCGCGTGCAGAACAAGATTGTAGAGGTGGCGACGATACAGCGACTGATTCCAGGTGTATTTGCCGCCGCCAAAAGCAATGCCCCATATCTTTTTGCCGACGCCTCCACCGCGCGCCATCTCCATCATCACGCATTCTGCAATCGCGCCGGAATTGTAGGGATCAAACCCTACCACGTCGGCGATATCGCCGCTGGCAGTTACGCTTTGGCCGAAACTGTACGCCGGAGAAATATTCAGATTGATCCATGCAGTCAGGTCGGGATCAATCTTCTTCATCAGGCCGATGGGTTTTTCCATCGTGCTCCGCATTTCGTCCCGGAAAAACTCGCCGGTCACCATCCAGAGCGCCTTTTGATAGTCGTCTCGCGCCGCCCTGTCCACGACCGGGTCAAGCACCTTGTCCAGTTCCGGGTTGACGGCACCCTTTGACGGATCTTTGAGCAGAGCGCTATCGTCGAATTTACTCAGTTGGATCGTATCGGGATTGATCAACAGCTTCTTCAGTTCCTCGGTGCTGTAATTCTTTTTCAGGAACTCGCGGAAATGCGCGTCCATGTCCGGATATTGCATGCTGTAGTTGCCCCGGCCAAACAAGTAAATGGGCTCGTCAAGAAACAATCCCGCAAAGGCGGGCGACCGGGCGTATAACTCGACGGCGCCGTTCGTCTCCAAACCGGTGCCCATCGGATTGGTTGTGAACGCAAACCATTTGAGGCCATGCGCCTGGCAATAGGCCAGGTAACGGCTCATGACCTTTTCGTCGGCGAACCATTGGCCGGGACTGCGGACATCCTCCACAAGACCGGCTTCACCGTTGCAGTGCAATTCCTCCGCCAGCTCGCGCAAATACTTGTCCATGACCACATCGCTGGGCTCGCCCATCCGGACATGCATCAACACGTGAAACATGAATCGCGGGTATTTCGGCATCGCGCGCGAAAATTTAATATTGCTCTTGCGCATCGTTTCATTGGCAGCCTCATCAACGGCCAGGATGGTTGCAACGCTGTCGGCGTTCAGCCGGCCGGCCAAGGTGTTCAAGCCGAGAAACAAATCCGCGAATCCCTCGCGCGAAGGTTTCTTCAGCGCGGCGTCCATCTTGGTCTTGGCCGATTTGATGCCTTCACCAAAACTGCCGATCTGTTCGCTTGCCAGCGCGGAAGCTTTGGCGATCTGGTCCTTTAACGCAGTCAGGTCGGTGTTGCGTTTGCCTGCCTCGGCTTCGGCCTGTTTTAACTCCGCAACATGTTTTTGGATTTTCTGCGTCCGGCCGTTTACCAGCGCTTCCACTTCTGCCAGGCGAACGACGGCATATTCCCTGGACTTATCCGCTGCTGACGGTGTGGCCAACCACTTCACGCTATTGACGAGAAGACGCGTTTTCTGCTCGTCGATAACTATCGCCTCCTTTACCTTCAGCTCCTTGCCTAAAAGTTCTTTCTCGACGATTTCGTCTTTTGTCGCTGTGTTTGTCACCAACGATCCGAAGAGCAGACCCGAAATGACAACACGACCCCCACCGTAGTCGCCGGCAATCACGATTCCGAAGTACGGTATTTCCGGGTCGGCAAAAACGATTTGCCCATTACGTTCGCACTTCATCAGAGTGCCGTTGTCTTTCATCCAATCATTGCCCTTGGGCGGCACGGAAGCGCGCAGTTCGTCAATCCCGGCGGAGACCGGATGATCACCGACCGATTTAAATGCAGGCGATTTTTTCTTAAAGAACCGGTATTCACCGGCTAAACTTGCCACAGACGGATAAAGCGTGTTTTCCTTGGCAGGAGGATAGCCGCCGCCGACATGACCATAACAGTCAAGCACGCCGCCGCCGGCCTCGATAAAACTGGGTACAGTTGTTGTCATCTGGCTGCCGCCGGCCTTCCCGCCGCCGGCATAAATCACGTCCATCCCTCCACTGCCGACCGGCAGAACCAGCACATCATATTTCAACAAGCGTTCCAAAGCCAGGTCCGGAATAAGCTCCACCTGGAAATCCGGCTGGGCTTTCAGCGCCTGGACAATCGCGTTCTGCTGGTAACTTGTGCCGCCGTCGGCAACGACGTCATACACCGCCACCCGGGTTGCGCCGGAAAGCGGCCCGGCCATGATCAACAAACCCAGGCCCGCCATTATAATTTTCGCTGTCGCCTGATTCTTTTTCCCCTTCACCGATCGCGTCATATGCCAATGAATACGCATGATATCCTCCTCGATGTTAAATACTTTGACACGCGGTTGACTTTTGCGATGGTCGTCGCCCATCTATCTTCTGCTTTCCCCCTTATTTTTACGGTAATTATGAGTTAATAGTATCCTGCTTGATGGCGGTCAGCATCTTTACTTCACCAATAATCGAGCGGCACGGGCAGCGACCAGCTGACACGGCAGACTGTAAGCGGCCTTCTCTTTTCCTGGAGGAAATGTGACTTGCTCATATGCGGTCAAGTGATCTTTTGCCTGGTGATACGCTATGTGTCCATAAAGGGAAAGAAGAAAATCACGCTTTCGTCCCAAATCCCATAACCCATAAAGGTAGTCGGCCAGAGGCCAATCATCAAGCCAGTCAGCGAACCGCGTCATACCACAGAACTGTCCGCCGGCGGACAAGCGCGCGTCGACAATCCTGTTGGCCATTTCATTTGGGAGAACACCGCTTGAAAGCAGTTCCGGCCAATACCGGTAATTTGTATAAGACGCCTCCCTGGTGTCGGTAAGGGATTGGGGACGTTTCAGCGGCTCTACTCGCGGAGTGAGCCACCAGTCGGCAGGATCGTCCGGCCAACATTTACGAATTGCTTCAAGCGTATCTTTTTCGATAGCCTTTGCGGTATTTCGGATTCGGTCGATTGCCGTCGATGGCGCAACGCTTCGTCGCTCGCACAAGTCTGCCCACCGCTGAAGTCCTTTAGCTGCCCAGGCATTATTGTGGAAGTATTTGCCGAATTCTTTTCTTTCATCCGCCTCGGGGGATCCGACAATAAGTCCGTCATCTTTTTCTGCACTGGTCCGAAGCTTGAGAAGGTGATCTGCCAGGCGATCCAGCGGCGGGAAACAATCATGCCACCATCCTTCAATGCCGGCGCGTTCTTCCAGGCAGGCGGCCGTGTGGAGGAGTTGTCCGTATTCGCTGATTGAAGGACCATAATAGTCAATAGTGCCATCAGCATGGATCAAGTTCAGAATCCAGTACCGAAAAATTTGCCTTGCGCGCAGATTCAATCCCCAGGCTGACAATGCGTCCACGGCGGCGATTATCGTCGGCGGGAAGCCGTCATGGCAATTCTCTCCATATACCTTCACGCCATACTTGGGATGGTCGCCTTGGAAGGTGGCATCAATAAAGGCGAGGCCTGTCTTTACGGAGAGATCCAGAAAATGACAACCGGTATTAACTTCGGGAACTGTCTTTAATCGCTCGATATTGCCATTGATGACGGTCTGATCAAAGGCCGCAGCACCTGTTGTCGCGGAAAACAAGGCGCTTATGGTCTCAAAATCAGGTTCTTTGCCTTGACTCAGCAATTCTTCGCGAACGGGATCTTTTCGTGACTCCTTCCATTTGGAAGCCTGACAATCATGGGGACAATTTTCGCTCATTTCATGTTCCTCCCTTAAAGAAAACCAGGATTTATTTTGTTTGTAGCAGGCGGCGCCGCCGGCTCCGGAGCCATGCTGCCGACTTGGGGAACTGATTGTAATCCACAAATTCTCCGGCCAGCTTTTCCGGCGAAATGTTCAGGGTCTGGAGCAGCTGATAATCCTGCAGTGATTCCGCGAACACTTCCCAGCGGATGGAATCCAGCGGCCCGTTCGGTCCCGGATAGACCACAAACGGATCGCCGCTGACCCAGCCCGGCGCGGCCAGACCGTCGGATTCGAAGAAAGGATTGATCAACTGGCGGGTTTGGCTCTTGTACCAGTAATTGTAGCCCCAGTGGAGGAATCCGCGGGCCTGGAACCGGTAGAACAGCCAGCCGGACATGCGGATGAGCGCCAGCGGGGTTTCAAGATGACGGTTAAGATAATCCCCGCGCGGCGAACAGCAGTAGTAGTGCCAGCAGGGAATCTGCTCCGCCCAGAACTGTTTGGCGGTGCGGATGCTGGGGACAGGCATGTCCACGAGTTTTTCTTTCGCAAAGCGGATATCGCTGAGCGCGTCCATGACTTTCATCCAGGGTGCCAGTTCCCGGAGCATGGCCCGGGTTTGTCGGTAGCTCTCCAGATGCTCGTCGCCATGAGGCTCATCCGAGAGGTGGAATAGGGACCGGTCCAGTAGTTTTTCCCGGAGCAAAAACCGGTGCAGTTGCGGCAGAAATTGAGCCAGAAACGCCCGGTAGATTTCACCCGTGCCGGGAGTTTCAGGCGGCCACAGGAGAGTATCTTCGCTAAATTGATTCTGATAGATGCGGATGGCAAATCGGGCGCCCCATTGGGTGAACAGGTGACACCACTCGAATTTTTCAATCCCGCATTGCCGGGCTGTCCGGATCCAGCGCCTGACCTGGGACCAATCAAATGCGTATTTATCCTTTCCCGTCCGGCGGACGCCCAGCAGTTGCGTGGGGCGTTTCACACCGTCAAGCGGCGGAGTGAACACCGGGACATAGAGAACATTCTGACCGTGGGCAGCGACGTTGCGTATGTATGGTGGAACGATCCTCCAGAAATCCTCTGTCCAGGGATCCGCTTTATACCAGTCGCAAAGCGCATCGGCGTAGAACCAGTGGGTTACGTCAAATCCGCTCCGCGGCCGAAGTCGGACCGGATGAACCTGAATGCCGGCGGTCAGCGTGACAGCCTCTTTCCGATGCAGGTCGGTGGACGCAAGAACAACTTGGATTTTTTTCAGACCGGGACGGCAGTCGGGTGCCGCCATACCGGAAATCCAGAAGGCGCTGGCGGACCTGGGCGGCAGAGTATATTGAAAATCATCGTAGAGAGGATCCGGCACCAACCCGGGGATGACGTCGTAGCCTTCGGTGTTATTTGCCGTTGCGCTCTCGTTTCGGCGGAGCAGGGGAACATAACCAACCCGCCGGATAATGGCGGTGAGCCCCGGGGCGCAATTCACCTTGGCGTTGAGCACAAGCGGGCAATCCGGAATGACGGCGACCTGAAAACTGAATTTTTCACCCCGCGCGACATCCAACCGCAAAAGGGATCGTTGAGGTGTTGAAGATGGGAAAACGCGTTCTAACGAATCGCATACCCAGGCTTGGATCATACATCCTCCGATGGTTGCCGCAATCAAGCCGGCGGGGGAACAGTATCCGGCGCCGGCGTCATGCAGACCGATGCCTGACGTGCTTATTTCCTTTTTTCGTTTTGGCCTTGCGGGCCGGCTTCTTCGCCGATGATCGCTTGACGGGTTTACAGCCACAACATTTACACATGATCGTGCCCTCCTTGTTTCCAATTCCTGCGATGGATGGTTGAATCAAAGTAATAGCATTCTAGCGTAATCGTCACGATTGTCCATGATCAAACCGTGCATAATGATAGATTGACTCGGGGGCATTTATAGCATACTAATTTTCACTTTAGCGGTTCTTTTCCTGCTCCCGGCGGTCGAGAGCAAGATTCGGCTTGTAATAAAGGAAAGGGTATTCCATGCGCATTGGCGTTGCTGATTACGGAATGAATGTTTGGGACGGCGGTTGTTTTGATATCGAAGAGCGCTTGGTCCGCCTCAAGGAAATCGGTTTTGAAGGTGTGGAGCGGCTGGAGGCGATTTCAGCGGATCAGGCGATCGGAAAAGCGGCGGTCTACCGGCGTCTGGGCATGGATTTCACCACCTGCCGGGGGCCGACGCCGGAAACTTCCATTGAGTGGACGGCGGCGCTGGGGAAACCGTATGTCTGGGCCGGTGTGAATGGCAAGGACTTTGACACGTTCTGCCGTCAGGCGAATATTCAGGTCAAGGCATGTGCCCGGTATGGCCTCCGCGTTGGTCTTCATAATCATCTCGGATCGCTGGTGGAATCGCAGGCCCAGTTGGAGGAATTTCTTGCCCGCTGTCCGGAGTGCGGGCTGGTCCTCGACACGGGACATCTGGCTGCCGCGGGCGGCGATCCGATTGACATCGTGCGCCGATATGCCAGTCGTCTGGCGGCGGTTCACGTTAAGGAATGGCTGGTCACCAAACCGAGTATCGGCCTGGATCGCTGGCAGGAACGCGGTCGTTTTTGCGAATTGGGAGCCGGCAATAGCGGCCAGGATCACCCGGAGTTTCTCAAGGAGTTGGTGAAGTCGGAATATGACGGCTGGATTTTTGTGGAACATGATACGCACTTGAGGGAATCCCTGCTGGACCTGGCCGTCAGCCGCCAATATCTTCATGAGGCGGGAATGTAATTCGCGAAACACACGACCTGCACAAAAAATCAGCGCGAACAAACAGGTACAAACTATGAACAATCACCCTGTCAAGTTGGGGCTTGTCGGTCTCGGCCGGGCCGGCTGTGGCATGCATTGTGCGGAGCTCAAGGGCAAAGAGGCCAAGTTTACGATCGTGGCGGCCTGCGATGTTATTCCGGAACGCCGGGAGCACATGGTTCGGCAATACGGATGCCGCGTGTATTCCCGGATTGAAGAACTGATTGCCGATCCCCAGGTGGAACTGGTGGATATTGCGACGCGTTCCTGCGATCATTTTGAGCACGCTAGGCTGGCCTTGAACGCCGGCAAAATAGTGTTCCTGGAAAAACCCATCTGTCAAACCTATGCCCAGGCGCTCCAGCTTCAGAAACTGGCGCGATTCCTCAATGGGCATCTCTATATCCGGCATAACCGCAGATTTGAACCGGCGTTCCAGCACATTCGGGAAATCATTGCCTCCGGTATTCTGGGTTTTGTTTATGAAATCAAGCTCCGGCGCATGCAATTTCAACGCCGGGATGATTGGCAGACCTTGAAACGGTTTGGCGGCGGCCAGCTCCTGAACTGGGGTCCGCACCTGGTTGACCACGGCCTTCGCCTGCTGGATGCGCCGCTGAAACAGGTCTGGAGCGATGTGAAGCTGGTGGCCGCCGTCGGCGATGCCGAAGACCATATCAAGCTGATCCTGAACGGCGCCAACGGGCGTATCGTGGATATTGAAATCAGCGGCGGCGCCGCCATCGGCGAACCGGAATGGCTGGTGGCGGGCACGCGGGGTGCGTTGTCATGCACCGGCGCCTCGATGACGTTGAAATATCTGGATCCCCGCCAACGACTAAAACTCCGCAAAGCCGATCCCGGCACGCCCGGCGCCGGTTTCGGGCATCCGGAAACTCTGCGCTGGATTGAAAAAACAATACCGGTGAGTCCCCGGTGTCAAGTCAATATGGGCACCATCTGGGATGAGTTGTATCGGGCCATTCGCCGAGGCACGCAGTTTCCCATCAGCCTCGCGGAGGCCGTGGAGGTCATGAAGGTGATTTCCATGGCGCACAAGCCGGCCGGCGGTTTTCGAGTCTTTAATCGTAAATAGGAGTATGCCATGGACATGAGGAACCAACCTTCGGAGAATGATTGGGAAAATCCCCTGGTGCTCGAACGGAATCGGGAACCGCCGCATGCCACTTTGTTGCCTTATTCGGACAGTGCGAGCGCCCGCCGGAATGAGCGGGGTGTTTCACCGTGGTTTCGGTTGTTGAACGGCGACTGGAAATTCAATTATGTCCAATCTCCGGCCGCCGTGCCGCCGCAGTTTTATGATGTCGCGTTTCAGGATGACGCCTGGGCCACTATCCCGGTTCCCGGCAACTGGCAGATGCATGGCTACGGGAAACCGGTATATACGAATGTGCAATATCCGTTCCCGCTGGATCCTCCGCATGTGCCGGACGATAATCCGGTTGGCTGTTATCGTCGGCAGTTCGTAACGCCGGACCACTGGCAAGGCCGGCAGGTATTTCTCCACTTTGCGGGGGTGGATTCGGCGTTTTATGTCTGGGTCAACGGCCGGCAGGCGGGCTACAGCCAGGGCAGTCATATGCCCTCGGAGTTTAACATCACGGCGCATATCCGGCCGGGCGTCAACACGCTGGCCGTCCAGGTATTCCAGTGGAGCGACGGCAGTTATCTGGAAGACCAGGATATGTGGCGTCTGAGCGGCATATTCCGGGATGTCTTCCTCGTGGCGACACCGGTAGTCCACATGCGGGATGTGGCGGTCCGTACGTGTCTGGACGATCGGAACGCGGACGCCGTTTTGGAACTGAAGGTTGCCTTGAAAAATTACGCCGAGGCGTCCGGCGCCGGGTATCGCGTCGATTTCCAACTCCTTAACGAAGCGGGCCAGTCCGCGGCGACGGGCACGCTCGGCAATGCGCTGACGCTGAAGGGCGGCGATGAAAAATGCCTGGCGGCCGATATCCCGGTGCGCGCCCCCCGGAAATGGAATACCGAGGAACCGAATCTGTACGCGCTGGTCTTGACGCTAACCGGATCCGATGGCGCCGTGGTCGAAGTGGAGTCCGTCAATGTCGGATTCCGGCGGGTCGAAATCAAGAATCGGCAGTTGTGGATCAACGGCGTGGCGGTGAAGCTCCGGGGCGTGAACCGGCATGAGTTTCATCCCGATCTTGGGCATGTGGTGTCCTATGACTGGATGCTGAAAGACATCCGGCTGATGAAACAGCACAACATCAATACAGTGCGCACCTCGCATTATCCCGATGATCCGCGCTGGTATGACCTGTGCGATCGCTATGGAATATATCTGGTGGACGAGGCGGACTTGGAAACGCATGGGTTTGGATACTCGGCCCCGGATATTCCGGCACGGGAGCCCTTGTGGAAGGACGCCTTCGTTGATCGCGCCATCCGCATGGTCGAGCGGGACAAAAATCATCCCAGCGTCGTTATTTGGTCGCTGGGCAACGAGTCGGGCTACGGGCCGAATCATGACGTCATGGCCGATTGGATTCGACAGGCCGATCCCACCAGGCCGATTCATTATGAAAGAGCAGGTAATGCCGACAAGGTGGATATGGTCAGCACCATGTATCCGTCGGTGGAGGAATTGATCAAGGAGGGCCGGCGCCAGGATGATTCCCGGCCGTTTTTCATGTGCGAATACGCCCATGCCATGGGCAACGGTCCCGGCAACCTGAAGGAATACTGGGACGCCATCCGGGAGCATCCGCGTCTGATTGGCGGGTGCATCTGGGAATGGGTAGATCACGGCATCCGCCGGCGCACGGCTGCCGGAGAGGAGTGGTTTGCTTATGGCGGCGATTTTGGAGATCACCCCAACGACGGCAATTTCTGCATCGACGGCTTGACGTTTCCGGACCGCGTGCCCCATTCCGGGCTGATTGAATACAAGAAGATCCTGGAGCCGGTTGTCGTGGAAGCCGTCGATCTGCCCGCGGGACGGGTGACCATCACGAATCGCCATGATTTTATTTCACTTCTCCATCTGCAGGCGCATTGGATACTGAAACGGGACGACGAAATTCTGGAGCAGGGAGACTTGCCGGTTCTCGACGTGCCGGCCGGCGGAACGATGAATGTAACGGTGCCCTATGCGGTTCCGAAGCCGGAGCCCGGCGCTCTGTACTGGTTGGAACTGAGTTTCACGCTTGCCCAAGATACGCTCTGGGCGGTGCGTGGTCATGAGGTGGCCTGGTCCCAGTTCCAGGTTCCGCTGGAGGCGGCGGCGCCGCATCCGGTTCGCGTGGCCGATATGCCGCCGCTTCATATGGCGCAGGATAATGACCGGGTGACGATCACCGGGCAGGAGTTTCAATTGATTTTCAATCGCCGGAGCGGGTTCATGGAAGCCTGGCAATATCAGGGCGTTTCCCTGGTCCTGCGCGGACCCCGGCTCCAGGTCTGGCGGGCACCGACCGATAACGATGCCCGCGCGATGGCCAAGGAATGGATTGCGTACGGCTATAATCGTCTGCAACATCGCACGGCACGGGTTGAGTTCCGGGAAATCAATCCCGGTCTGATCGTCCTGGAAGCGGAGACCGTCGTAGCGGCTTATGCCACACCGTGGGGGACGCCGCTGATGACCTGTGCCTATCATTACGAGATCTGCGGATCCGGCGATGTGGTGATCCGTATGTCGGTGGCGTTCGGCACGGTGCCGCAGGAAATCCCGCCGTTACCGCGCCTGGGTTTGGGCCTGACTTTGCCCGGCGCCTTCAACCGTTTTTCGTGGTATGGGCGCGGGCCGCATGAAAGCTATTGTGACCGTAAGGAAAGCGCCCGGGTGGGAGTCTATCAGGGATTGGTGCAGGAACAGTATGTGCCCTACATTAGGCCCCAGGAAAATGGCAATAAGACCGATGTCCGTTGGGCGGCCGTGACGGATGAACGGGGACTGGGACTACTGGCGGTCGGCATGCCGCTCCTGGAAATGAGCGTCCACCATTACGCGGCGGAAGATTTCACCAGGGCGAAGCACACCTACGATCTGACGCGCCGTAATGAAACGATCCTCAACCTGGATTATCGCCAAGGCGGTCTTGGCAGTAACAGTTGTGGGCCGGGACCTTTATCCCAGTATCTGCTGCTGCCCCGGGACGTCTCGTTTTCCATGCGCTTAAAACCGTTCTCGAAGGAAATCGATTTGCCCATGCGCCTGAGCCGCTTGGCGCCGGCGCCGTCTGATTCCATGGGAGTTGCAGGATGAAAGCCGCTGTCATCAAAAAACCGGGTGTGATTGAAATCGAAACGGTGCCCACGCCAAAGCCGGGACCGGGTGAAGTTCTGCTGAAGGTGGAGGCGTGTGCCTTGTGCGGCACCGATCAGCGGGTTCTGAGTGGCGAAAAACACGTGGATGTCAGTATTGTGGGGCATGAAATTACCGGAACCGTTGCGGCCGTTAGCGGGGGAGTTGTGGGGGTTCGGAAAGGACAGAGATTCATTGTGCAGACGGTGATCGGTTGCGGCGCTTGTCCGATGTGCAGAATCCATCGTGAAAACCTGTGCGAAAAAGGATTCATCGCCATGGGGTACCAGTTCAACGGCGGTTTTGCCGAATACATGATCATGCCCCAGGTGGCCGTGGACCAGGGGTGCCTGATCCCGATTCCCGATGACCTGTCGGCGGAAATCGGCACCCTGATTGAGCCGCTGAGTTGTTGCGTGAACGGCATGAAATATATTCCCCTGGAGCACACCGAGCATGTCGTCATTTTCGGCGGGGGAATTATCGGGGTGCTGAACGGCCTTGTGGCCCGCGCGCGGGGCGCCAGGCTCGTGACCCTCATGGATGTGTGCCAGTCCCGGCTGGATTTGCTCCGGAAACTCGGCCTGCCGTTTGATTACCTGGTCAATTCCGGGAAGATCAGTCCGGCGGCCTGGGTCAAGGATGCCACCGGCGGGCGGGGCGTGGACGCCGTGGTGGTGGCGGCGTCAGTGAAAACATTGGTGACGGAGGGCATCGGTCTCCTGCGGCGGGCCGGGCACCTGTCGGTGTTTGCCGGCATGCCGAAATCAGATCCGGTGGAACCGGTGGACCTGAATAAAATTCATTACCTCGAACTGAACCTGCACGGGGCCAACAGTTCTTCAAAGGAAGACTATCTTCAGGCGCGGGATTTCCTGGTCTCCGGGAAAATCGACGGCCGTCCGCTGGTGACGCATCGCTTTCCGCTGGACCGCTTTCTTGAGGCGGTGAAGGTCCAGGCCGATCCGTCGCAAGGTTCGTTGAAGATTATCATTATTCCTTAGCAAGGCAAGGCCGCAACCGAATATGATGCGAAGCATCTTTGCGGTGAGCGACAATGCTGAACATTACCAGCACAAGAATGGGGGGGGGTATGACGTATACATGTCAAATGCTGAAAGATAAGCGCGCCGTTGTAACCGGAGCCGGCCAGGGGTTAGGCGAGGCAATTGCCGAGCGCTTGATTCATGAAGGCTGCCGGGTTCTTATCGCCGATGTCCGGGAACCGCAGATCTTTGAGGCGGCGGCCCGGCTGAAGAAGCGTCTTGGCGGTGACGTGATCGGCATACCCTGCGATGTGACCGTGGAATCGCAGGTTGAAGCGCTTGTCGAACGGGCTGACAAACAATGGAATGGTCTTGATATCTTTGTGGCCAACGCGGGGATCCTGGTTTCGGATGCCCTGACCGACTTTGACGTTGCCAAGTGGCGCAAAGTTATCGACGTCAACCTGGTGGGGCAGATGCTCTGTATGAAGCACGCGCTCCGCGCCATGGAACGGCAGAAAAGCGGGTCCTATATTCAGATCAATTCAAAATCGGGCAAGAAGGGGTCCTTCAAGAATTCCGCTTATGCGGCGTCCAAGTTCGGCGCGATCGGCCTGGTCCAGAGCGCGGCGCTGGAAATGGCCGACAAAGGCGTCCGGATCAATGCCGTTTGTCCCGGTAACCTGCTGGATTCGCCACTCTGGGTTAACAGCCTGTTCCAGCAATATGCGAAGAACCAGGGCATCCCGGAGGCGGAAGTGCGCCAAAAATATGTCAATCAAGTGCCGATGAAGCGCGGTTGCCGTTATGAGGATGTAGGCAATGTCGTGGTATTTCTGGCGTCGGACCTGTCATCCTACATGACCGGTCAGGCGATCAATGTGACCGGCGGACAGGAGATGCGCTAGGGTAGTGTCCCTGAATTAATTAAACTTATTAAATCGAAAAACACCTTAAAATCATTGGTTTGTCATTCCGAGCCGAGGCGAGGAATCTCGTATGATGGAGATGCTTCGCTACACTCAGCATGACAAGCTATTAAGTACACATCTGAATGAAACACTACGCTAGGGTCGCGCGGCCGGACCATTTCAATTGCGGATTGTGGATAAGCAAACGTAATTTATCGAGGGCCCATCCATGAAAAATCATAAATCTGAAATCAGAAATCCAAAATTGACTCGGTTGCTGGCGGTGGACCTGGGAGCGTCCGGCGGGAAATGCTTTGCCGGCATTTTTGAAGGCGGCGGATTTTCCATGCGGGAAATACACCGTTTTGAGCATGAAAGCGTTTCCTTTCATGTGGCCGATCGGACCGGCGATGTCCGTGAACGCATGGTCTGGGACGACACCTTGATCCATGCCAACATCATGGCCGGTCTCCATGCCTATCGCCGGGAGGTGGGCGACGTGTTAGATGCCGTCGGTATCGATACTTGGGGCGCCGATGGCCATATCCTCAGCGCCGATGGGGATATGCTTGGAAAGATATACGCCTATCGCGATCATCGTCTGGACGCCATGATCGAGCAGGTCAAGGCGCGTATTTCAGCGGAGCGCATTTACGCCATCACCGGTATTCATTTCCAGCCGTTCAACGTCAGCAACCAGTTGTTGTGGTTGATCCGGAACCGCCGAAACCTCCTGTTGCCCGGATGCCGGTATGCGCCGATTCCCTCGCTGTTTTATTATTATCTGGGCGGCGTGATCAAGGTGGATTCCACCTGGGCCAGTGTCACCCAGCTCATGGATGCCAGAACCCGCACGTGGAGCCGCGAGATCCTCGATAGGCTGGAGGTCCCGCCGGACATTCTGCCGGAAATTGTCTCTCCTGGCGCCGTGATTGGCGCCTTGCATCAGGCGATCGCCGAGACTGCGGGACTGAACCGGGCCCGATTGGTTGCGGTGGGGGGGCATGATACTGCCAGCGCTTTTGCCGCCGCGCCGGTGGCTGACCCCGGCGAAGCATTGATCATCAGTTCCGGCACGTGGTCGCTGGTCGGCCGGCTCGTTCCGGAACCGATCACCACGCCGGAAGCCATGGCCTTGAACCTGAGTAACGAAGGAGGCATTGGCAATATCCGCCTCTTGAAGAACTGCATGGGCGGTTGGCTGGCGCACGAATTGCGCCGCGCCTGGCGCGGCGCGGACGGCAAAGAAATGGCATGGGCGGAAATGTATCGGCAGGCTGAGGCGGCCACGGCCTTTGCGGCATTTATCGATCCGGATGATGCCGGATTTTATAATCCGCAGAACATGGAGAAAGCCTTGATCGAGTATTGCCGGAAAACCGGCCAGGCGGCTCCCGCCGGTCGCGGCGGGCTCTTGCGTATGGTGTATGAAAGCTTGGCGCTGAAATACCGGAGGATCAACGAGGACATCGCCCGCATCTGCGGTAAGCGCAGTGCCGTCATACATATTGTGGGAGGCGGGTCGCGGAACGAAATGCTGAATCAATTCACGGCTGATGCCACCGGTCTGCCTGTCATGGCCGGTCCTGTCGAAGCGACTGGAGTCGGCAATCTGATGGTTCAAGCCATGGGCCTGGGCCGGATCCGTTCTTTATCCGAAGCCATGCCGATCATCAAACAGGCGTTTCCGATCAAGCCCTATCAGCCGCGGGATATCACGTCCTGGAACCGGGCCTACGCGCAATTCCGGAAAATGTTGCCGGGGTACTGGAGGAGAATGCCCATGAATGTAGCCGGGCAATTTTGACCGTCTTGAGTATCTGCGCCACCGGTCGCCATCTTACACCTTGAAATCCGCAACCATGACCGTGTGATCCGAAGGCGAGGGTCCCAACCGGGGTTCCAGGTCGATGAAAGCATCAGTGGATTTGGCGGCAAGCACCGGCGTGGCCAGGATATGGTCCACCCGCCATCCCATCTTCCGCTTGACCGCGTTCGGTGTCCGATAATCAAAATAGCTGTATTGGCCGGATTCCGGGTGATGCTTGCGAAAGACATCCACGAACCCCCAGGCAACAACATCGGCAAACGCTTGGCGGGCCGCCTGATGATAACAGACGTGGTTGGCCTGTTCTTCCGCGTTGTGAATATCCCTGGCTTCCGGAGCGATATTTAGATCGCCG
>Ga0180014_1000099_pt1 | contig 24550 bp, 19 predicted proteins | sample KR13_S1_MetaG_FD_116507 | JGI IMG/M metagenome (GOLD analysis project Ga0180014, IMG submission 116507) | Groundwater microbial communities from the Olkiluoto Island deep subsurface site, Finland - KR13_S1_MetaG | ecosystem: Environmental > Aquatic > Deep subsurface > Groundwater | place... | reverse complement strand
GAATAAAACATTATATTCATTCCTTATGCTTTCTTTAAATTTATTTTTTTCAATTGTTTTTAGTTTAATATCTTTATCATATTGATTAATTTTGGATATTTTTAACGTCTCGGTTTCTATATTTTTTTGGTTTTTTATTAAAAAATCTTGATTTTTAAATTTGGTAAAATATGGTTTTAATTTTATATCAATTTCAGTTTTATTCGCATTTAATTTAATTAGGTTATTCATCTTATTTTGCTTAAATTTGAAACGTGTTTTCAATTTGTTATTCAAATCGGTAAATGCGCTTACTAAATCTTTTTCTATTTCATTCAATACATTCAGTGTTTCTTGATCATCTTTAAGATCATCTTTCAATTCAGTTATTTTTTCATTGATAGCTGACAAATATTCTTCAGTTAATGTTCCGCAAAATTCTTCGATTTTATTGAAAATTTCAATTGATTTTTCTATTGTTTTTATGGTTTGTTCAACTGCTTCCTTTCCTTTTATAGATATTTTGTATTCCTTACTTTCTAAATCTGAAAATCCAGCTGATTTTTCTAGTTTCTCATTTTGATTTTTTATTTTACTTATCTCATTTGTAATTGCATCTTTGTCTCCGATCATATTCTTTTCTTCTATTAAACTATTTAATTCCCTTAAAGATCGAAAATAATTTAATATTGAATTTGAAATATTTGAATTAGTTTGCTCAATGGACTTCTTCTGATTTATATAAAATTTTCTAAACTTATCATTTTGAAATAGTATATCCCAGATTAAATTATAGAAATTAATTTCTCCTTCTTCTGCAATTTTATTTATATACATTTGGGGAATATAAGTTATTTTTCTTTTTTTTGTTTCAATTGACTTAGATAAATTATCTGTAATTCCATCTTTCCATTTCACTTCAAAATCAAAATTCTCGTCTTGATTGAAGTCATAATTTGGAATATTCAAGCCTTTTATATTTTCTTTTACTTGGTTAGGATCAATAGCTTTTGCAATATAATAAAGAAGTAATGATTTACCAGCTGATTTTCCACCAATTATAGAATTTAAATTTTGATTTAACTCAATCCATTCATCAGAGAACTTTGAATTTTTTGTTTTATCCAGAAATCTAACTTTATCGATCACTAAATAATCAGTTTTTTCTTCAGGTTTATTTTCTTGGATTTTTACTCTTGCCTCAGGTTCATAAACTATTTGTTTTAGCCCATTAAAACTAGGATCTGCTTTAATCCAGGTAAATCGATTTAAATCAGGCTCACATATTTTATTTAAATGATGCGCATCAGATCCGTGAATACATGGTTTTAATGAGCCATATTTTCTTTTAACTTCAATTTCATTATCTACGCCCTTCCCAAGGAAATAAATAGAATCATTTGGATTTCCTGAAAAAATACAATCTGCAAATCTATAAATATCTTCTCTTGTGGCAGCTAAATTTGAATGCTGAATGCCTGAGTTTCCATCTCTATTGCTATTTGAAACAACAATAATAGAATTATCCTTTAAGCTCTTATTATCATTAAAGATCGTTTTTAATTGGGCAACTGTCACTTTAAACTGCTCAACTCCATAAATAAATGCAGCATCTACTTCAAGAGAATTGTTATTTTTAAATTTTCTTCCTAATTTAATCAAATCTGATTTAAGACACTTATAAGAATCGTCTTGATAAGAAAAGCATAGACTAGAAAAAAACTTTGATTCCAAATCTTCAACAATATTTGGTGAGAAAATAATATGTAGATTAATTGGAATTTCAATGCCAGTAACCGGTAAAATTCTTAATTCAACATTTGGAAGCAAATATTCTATATTATTTAAATTCCCATTGTCTTTATAAGCTTTTAATTTTAAATAGCCTTCAATCGAAAAATAGTCGGTAATTCCTAAAACAGAAATATTTTTCAATAATGATAATTTAGTAAAATATTTGTTCCATTTTTCTGAAATATCTGCACCCTCAAATTGGTTATTCAATGCAGAAGCTGGAGTATGCACATGTAAATCCCATTTTCTCCATTCAGAACCTTTTGGATAAGGAAAATTGTCTGCCATTTTCGATCTCCCTAATTATTGATTACGCCACTAAATTTTCGTTCATATCTTTTAAAACTTGATTCAACTTCTCCCCAAACACTTGATACGCCTTGACCGCACCACCTTTTTCATAAAGCGGCGATAGTTCGAAATCGTCGATCTGGATGGCCAGCGAAGAGGCAATATGGTCTTTGATCAAGCGCAGCCAGTCAAGTTGTTCAGAAGAAAAGATAATACCGGCGGCTTTTTGAGCATCAAGCCAGGCAGCGAAGCGCCTTTCCACTGTTTCCGGAAATGGTTCCAACATGTCGCTGGCACCGCCGGCAAAGCGCAACAGAGAGACGATATTGGTCAGCAATTTTTGCGGGCCGGAACCTTTAACCCTGGCCTTTTCCAGCTTTTCGTAAGCCTGCCAGACCAGGTCGGGTGTCAACTGGTAGGGCGGCTTGCGGATGGCCTCGGCCAGTTGCTTGATCTCTGCGTAGGTGACTTGCCTCCTGGCATAAGGTTTTTCATAAATGATCTGCAACGCGGTCAGCTCGTCCTTATTTTCTTCGATGAAGCGCTTGAAGGTCGAAACAACCTCGCGCGCCCGTTCTTCGGCTTTGTCGCTGAACTCGGCCAACAATACAATATCTTTACTGATGGTATCGATGATCTGTTCATTCCGCTTTTTGATATCGATCAAGAGGTTGCGGATCTCGGGAATTTCGTAGGGCAGACAGGCCTGCACGACCAAAGCTTCTTCGGCCTTTTTAATTTGTTCAGCGCTCGGGTTTTCTGTATTAAAAATGCTCCGGGCTTTTTCGATATGCTTGTCCGGATCCACGGCATCCAAAAGTTCATTGGTCAGCGATTCCAAAGACCCCGGCGGGATCATGCCATTATTTCCAAGGGCTATTACAATTTCCTGGTTTTCCTTTTCCCCGATTTCCAGTCCCAGGCGGGCCAGCCGTCCAGCCAGGGAAGTCAGGGTGTCGGCATCGCGGTTGCCCAGCGCCACCAGCTGCAGCAGTTTATCGAACGGAATCGATGGCTTGCGTTCCAGTGGACGTGAATCCGTTTTGTCGTTCTCGCATACGCCGACGGCATCAACAATCACGAAGCGGGTCTTATTCAGGGCATCGGGCGTGACGGCGTTAAAATCGGTAGCCGAAATCACCCGTGTTCCCCGTCCCTTCATCTGCTCGAAATAGACCCGCGACTTGACGTTGCGCATGAACAGCAGGCACTCCAGCGGCTTGATGTCGGTGCCGGTAGAGATCATGTCCACGGTCACAGCGATGCGCGGGTTAAAGGAATTACGGAAAGCGGCAATTAGGTTTTCCGGTTTTTCACCGGTAGTGCGGTAGGTGATTTTTTTACAGAAATCATTGCCCTTGGCGAATTCCTCGCGCACAATGCGCACGATGTCTTCGGCATGGGAATCGTCCTTGGCAAAGACCAATGTTTTCGGAACTTCAATGCGACCGGGGAATATTTCCGTGAACAATTTATCGCGGAATGTTTTGATGATCGTGCGGATCTGGTCGGGCGCCACCACGGCCCGATCGAGATTTTTTTCATCGTATTCCATGTCCTCATCCAGCTGCTCCCAACGGACATCACGAGTCAGCTTGTTGCGCTTGTCGATGAAAAAGCCAGCTTCGATTTTACTGCCCTTCTCAGTGATCTGGGTTTGAATGCGGTAAACATCATAACCGACGTTGACGCCATCGGCCACAGCCCGTTCATGGTTGTATTCCATGACCAGGTTCTGGTTGAAAAAACCAATTGCCTGCTTGGATGGCGTGGCGGTCAAACCGACGATGAAAGCGTCAAAATACTCCAGTACCTGGCGCCAGAGATGGTAGATGGAACGGTGACATTCATCGGTGATGATAAAATCGAACATTTCAATTGGAATAGCGGAATTATATACAACCTCTTTAGGCCTGACTTGGTTAGGATAGAGATCGAAAAAAGATTGCTCTTCGTTTTCAGGATCAAAATCGCTTTCTCCTTTGAGCATTGAAAAAAGACGTTGGATGGTGGTGATGCAGACGCGCGCCACCGGATCGAGCGTGTTGCTGGTCAAATGCTGCACATTGTACAATTCGGTGAATTTGCGGCCGTCATCGGGAGTGATGTACTGTTGGAATTCATTGCGTGTCTGCCGGCCTAGGTTGCTGCGATCGACCAAGAACAGGACCCGTCTGGCCCCTGCGAATTTGATCAAGCGATAGACAAAGCTTACTGCGGTATAGGTTTTGCCGCTCCCTGTGGCCATTTGGATCAACGCCCGCGGGCGGTTTGCTGCAAAGGAGTTCTCTAAATTTTCAATGGCCACGCCCTGGGCCTCCCACAAGCCTTCCGTTATCAAAGGAGGCAAAGCCTTCAATCGTGTCCTCAGAGTATCATCTTGACTGAGCCAATGTTTGAATGTTTCTGGGGTATGGAAAGCGAAAACCCGGCGCGAGCGGGAATCGGGATCGCGGATATCGCAGAAATAAGTTTCACTGCCCGTGCTCTCATATACAAATGGTAGTGGTCCCTGCAGATGCGGGACATGTAAAGGAATGCCGTGGATATATTTCAGCGTTTGCTCTTCCACACCGCTCAATGTCGTGCCTTGGGGTTTGGCTTCAACTAGTCCAACCGCCTTACCGTCAACAAACAGCAGGTAATCGGCAAATCCGTTTTCTATTGGGAATTCGCGGATTGCAACACCGGAAGCCGCTTTCAGGTTAAATGCATCCATGTCCTGGACAGCCCAACCGGCGGCCTGCAGAAGAGCGTCTATAGTCAACCGCGCTCGTGCTTCTGGTTTCATCCTTTCCTCATATCCCTGTCTGCGTGTCGCACAGGCAGGCGCGAAATTATTCGCATTTCCCTTGACTGAAATAAATTGAACCTTACACCTTAAGCAAATAAAAATCAATCTCTAACAGCATTTAATGAGAAATGCATTATGAGTCACGGTTTTCAACCTTGACAGGTCCTGCCTTTCAAGATAAATTGACTCCATGCAACCATGGCCTTTGCGTTTGGGTAAATTTCTGTTCCGTTTTCGCAGCTTCACTCCCCTGCCCCTGATCCTGCTGACCTTCCTCTTTTTCAAACCCCTTTCACCATCGTGGCTTTGGACCGCTATCGGCCTGGCTGCCGCTTTTCTGGGAGAAGGCATCCGCGTCCACTGCGTTGGCTACGCCGGCAGCGGCACTTCGGGACGCGAGAGTTATTTAAAGGCCGACAGCCTGAACACATCGGGCCTGTATTCGCTGACGCGCAACCCGCTCTACTGGGGCAACGGGCTGATATTTGCCGGCCTGCTGATCGTCTACGCCCAGCCTCTGGCGCTGGCCATTTTTATCGTCTTTCTTTTCCTGCAGTACCATTTCATCGTGTTGGCCGAGGAATCGTTCCTGCGCGAACAATACGGACCGGACTATGAGGATTACAGCCGCCGCGTCAGCCGCTGGCTGCCCTTGAGCGGACCATATTCGCCGCCCGGCCGCCCTTTCGATCTAAAAAAAGTGGTTTTCAAGGAAAACGACTCCTGCTTCAACCTGCTGCTTACGGCCCTGCTCATTCTGGCCTGGAAGGAATCTTTTTTTTCAGGCCGGGTGCGCCAGCCCCTGTTTTTTGCCGGTGCGGCGTTAATACTTATCCTTATATATGCCTGGATAAAAATCCTGAAAAAAAAGAGTGCCGCGAAAGCCGCGGCTTAAAAATTCTTGACGATCTTATCGATCAAAGCTGAAGTCGAATATTTTTCAGCCAATTTGAACAGGCATAATTTGCCGCCCCGGCCCTCGACTTCTTTCCGGCCCACGACCTGGCCGGGGGCGTAGTCGCCGCCCTTGACCAGAACATCGATATTTCCCAGGGCCTGGATCAGCTGCAATGGCGTGTCCTCACTGAAAGGGACGACGAAATCCACGCATTCCAGGGCGGCCAGGATCTCCATCCTTTCGCTTAAGGGGAATATCGGCCGTTTCTCTCCCTTCAGGCGCCGCACCGACTCATCGTCATTGATGCCCACGATCAGGATGTCGCCCTGTTCGCGGGCGTACTGCAGCAATTGGATATGACCGGGATGGAGCAGGTCGAAGACGCCATTGGTGAATACGATCTTCTCCTCAGGACGCCCGGGAAGCTCATGCCGCAACGCGGCGCCGCTTTCACGAATCTTCATTTTTAAAAAGGGCGATGTTGTCGGAAAATTCCCAGCGGTGGGGAATGCGGGCGATGCCCACGTCGCGGTGGCTGGAGGTGACGCGGAAGGTGTATTGGAAGTGGTGGTAATCGAAGGGATAGCCGTCGCGCTTGTGCACGGCGATGTCGAGGAAATAGGTGCCGTTGACCAGGCCCAAAGCCGGCACCGTCAGCCGCACTTTGCCTTTGCCCTGGATCTGCCGGGCGGCATAATTTTCCAGCAGGGTGTTGGAACCGTAGCAGTTGACGCCTTCGCCATTGTAGACGCCGATGCCGAAGACAAAGTCGCTCTCGGCGGCGCGGGCTTCCACGTCAAATTGTATAGCCAGGGGTTCATCGGCTTCAAAAATGTATTTTTCGCGATTCGCGGCATCGAACATCTTGACGTTGCTGATCTCGATCTCGCGGCTGCCCCACCTTTTTTCCTTTTCATTGCCGCTTAATTTCTCTTCTTCGCCATGCTGGGCCAGTGATTTTTTTTCGTCTTTCTTGCCGATGTATTCCAGGTAAGCGTCGACCACGCGCTTGGGATAGCCGCGCATTTCGATTTTTCCTTTCTTCATCCAGATGACGTCGTCGCAGATCCTTTCAATTGTGGCCAGGTCGTGGGAAACATAAATGATGGTTTTGCCGTGGCGGCGGAATTCGTTGATCTTGTCCAGGCACTTGGGGACAAAAGAAGCGTCGCCCACGGCCAGCACTTCGTCCACCAGCAGGATATCGGGGTTGACGTTGATGGCGATGGAAAAACCGAGGCGCATGAACATGCCCGACGAATAGCTCTTGACCGGGTTGTCGATAAACTCCTCCAGCTCGGCAAAGCTGACGATCTCCTGGTATTTTTCCTGGATCTGCTTGCGCGTCAATCCCAGGATGACGCCGTTGATGAAAATGTTTTCCCGGCCCGAGATCTCGGGGTGAAAGCCGGCGCCCAGTTCGATCAGGGCCGAAATACGGCCGCTGGTAATGACCTCGCCGGCAGTGGGCTTGCTGATGCCGGCCAGGATCTTCAGCAATGTGCTCTTGCCAGAGCCGTTCTCGCCGATGATGCCCAACGTCTGGCCAGATTTGACATCGAAGGAAACGCCGCGCAGGGCTTCGAAACGCTCGCCTACCTGCAGGTCGCCGAACAGCGTCTTGTTGACCAGGGCGCTCTTGATGGTCAGGAACTTGTGGCGGTCGGCGTATTTCTTGTAAAACTTGTAGACGTCGTGTACCTGGACGGCTTCCATGTCACACCTCTTCCACGTAGGTGTCGCGCAGCTTGTCGAAGAGCAGGTAGCCCATGTAAAAAAACAGCAGCCCCACCAGGATGGTGACAGAAAAGCGCTTCCAGTGCGGCAGTGAGCCGAAGTAAAAGGCGTAGTGGTACGATTCCACGATGTGGGTCATGGGATTGAGATTCAGGACGTATTGCAGGGCCTTGGGCACCGACTCGTAGGTGTAGATGATGGGCGTGGCGAAAAACCACAGTGTGATCAGGTTGGCCAGGATGTCCTTGATGTCGCGGAAATGCACGGTCAGCGCCGAGACCAGGAAGCACAGCCCCATAGTGAAGATGTACTGCGCCAGCAGGCTGACCGGCAGGAACAAGACCCACCAGGTCAGGCTTTTTCCAAAGATTAAGAAAAAAGCGACCAGCACGGGCAACCCGAAAAGAAAGTGAACCATGTTGGTGGTCACCACCATGATGGGCAAAACTTCGATAGGGAACTTGATCTTCTTGATCAGCGCCCCCTGCACCATCAGCACGTTGGCCGACTCGAGCAGCGAGGAGGAGAACCAGGTCCAGGGCAGGATGCCGTTGAACAGGAACAGGGCGTAGAACTTGGTGCTCTCGAAGCCGGCCACGCGACCGCCGCCGATGATGAAGCCGAACACCACCGTGTAGACCAGCATCAGCAGCAGCGGGTTGAACAGGCTCCAGAAGAATCCGAGCACGGTGCCGCGGTAGCGCGCCTTCAGCTCGCGCGAGACCAGGATCAGGATCAGTTCGCGGTGACGGAGTATTTCCTTCAGTTTTTCTATCATGATGATTTCCGAGTAGCCATTATACCGCAAAAAGCCCCGCCGCCAAAGCATTTTTTTTAAAATTTTAGAGCAGCACAATAAAAAGCGGAAAACATTGAAAATTAAAGCATTTACCTTTAAAATAAGTGGCGATATAGAAAAACAATGGAAGAAAAAGCATATGAAAACAGAGCCGATCTTGCTACATCTTGTGATCGAAAAAGCTGCAGTCCATTGGCGGATCTGTCCATCCGGCCTGAGGACACCAGGTCATGATCGGTAAAATTATTTCCCATTACAAGATCATAGAAGAGCTTGGCCGTGGCGGAATGGGCGAAGTTTACCTGGCCGAGGACACCAAGCTGGAACGAAAAGTGGCGCTCAAATTCCTGCAGCACGACCAGATTAGTGACCAGGAAGTGCACCTGCGTTTCGAGCGCGAGGCCAAGGCCGCGGCCGCCCTGAACCACCCGAACATCGTCACCGTTTACGATATCGGCGAGCACGACGGCCAGGTCTTCATGGCTATGGAATATATCAAGGGCCTGACCCTGAAAGAACTGATCTCCGTAAACCGTCCACCGTCAACCGTCGACCGATCCCCCATCACCCCTTGCCCCTTGCCCCTCGCCCGGGTTCTTGATATTGCCACCCAGATCGCCGCCGGTTTGGCCGCCGCCCATTCCAGGGGCATCGTTCACCGCGACATCAAACCGCAAAACATCATCATCGATGAAAACAACATCGTTAAAATACTCGATTTCGGACTGGCCAAACTGAAGGGAGTTTCCACCCTGACCAAGGGAGCCTTCATGATGGGGACGGTATATTACATTTCGCCGGAGCAGGCCCTTGGTAAAGAGGCCGACCCGCGCAGCGACATCTGGTCACTGGCAGTGGTGCTGTATGAAATGCTGACCGGCCGGCTGCCATTCAGCGGCGAATCACCAGCTGCCGTACTCTACGCCATTATCCATGCGGAACCGGCGCCTATTGACCAGCTCAACCCCGGCCTGGCCACGACCTTGCTTGCCTGCTTGGGACGTATGCTGGCTAAGAAACCGCAGGAACGATACCAGGGAGCCAAAGAATTACAGCTCGACCTGGAAAAAATCAGGGCGGAAATGAAAACGGAAGGCACGGAGGTACTGCGGTTTGAACGGGAGGAGCGAAGGTTTTCCCTCGCTGGAATAGTCAGGTTTCTCAATCCCAAGAAAATCATCGGCGCTCGACGGCGATCGCCGAAGCGCCGAGCCCTTATTGCCGCGGCCCTGCTGGCCCTGACCGGCCTGTCGGTTTTTTTTCTCCTGCACCCGAACGGCCGCAACCTGCTGCGGCGCGGCCTAGGGCTGGCCGGCGTGCCGGAGATCAAACACATGGCCGTTCTGCCCCTGCTGGTAATAGGCGGGGACAGTACCAGCCAGACTTTCAGCGACGGATTGGTGGAGACCCTGACCAGCAAGCTGACCCAGATCGAGCAGTCAGAACGCTCCATGTGGATCGTGCCGGCCAGTGAGCTGCGTTCAAGCGGTATTGACTCTCCCAGTCGGGCGCGCAAAGCCCTGGGAGTTAATCTGGTGATTACCGGCAGCCTGCAGCAGAACAGCAATTCGGTGCGCCTGATCCTGAACCTGATCGACGCTACCGCCATGCGTCAGCTTCGTTCAGCCGTCATCACCGAAACGAATACCATCGGCGCCGATTTTCAGGACCGCGCTGCGGCCGAAGTGGCTCGCATGCTCGATCTCGAACTGAAGCCGGCAATCCGCTCCCGTCTGACCGCCGGCGGCACTTCGCGGCCGAAGGCCAATGAATTTTACTTGCAGGGCCGCGGCTTGCTGCAGCGCTACGAACAGCAGGAGAACCTGGACGCGGCCATCGGTCTTTTCCAAAAAGCGGTACAGGAAGATGGGGATTTCGCCCTGGCCTTTGCCGGCCTGGGCGAAGCCTATTGGCGCAAGTATGAACTGACCAAGAACCCGGATTTGGTACAGGAAGCTCAGGCCAACTGCCAGCGGGCCCTAAAACTCAATGGCAATCTAGTCCCGGTGCAAATCACTCTGGGCATCATCGATCGCGGCCAGGGGAATTATCAGGAGGCAATAATTAGTTTTAAGAAAGCCCTGGCACTCGATCCGGTCAATTCCGAAGCATTGCTGGAATTGGCGATCGCTTATGAAGGCCAGGGAAAACCGGCCGCGGCCGAGGCCACCTATCTCCGGACTATCAAACTCAAACCCAATTACTGGGCAGCCATCAACAACTTGGGATTTTTTTATTATTTCAACGGGCGGCTGCAGGAAGCCGAAACCATGTGGCGGCAAGTAACAAAACTAACCCCAGACAACATCCGCGGCTACAACAATCTGGGCGTGGTCTACCAATATCAGGGAAAAATCAATCTTGCGCGACAAATGTTCGAAAAATCCCTAACCATCCGTGCCAATGCCGACGCATATTCGAATCTCGGCACGATATATTTCTTTGAAAAGCGCTACCGCGAAGCCGCCGCCATGTACGAGGCCGGAATCGCCATGGGCCGCAACGACTACCTGATTTGGGGTAATCTGGGCGACGCCTATCGCTACCTGCCGGATCTTAACAATAAGGTTCGCGAAGCATTCCAGACGGCGATCAAGCTGGCCAATGAACAATTGCAGGTCAATCCAAGCGATGCTCATTTACACTCCAGCCTGGCCGTTTTCTATGCCAAGACAAACCAAACGATACATGCGCTGGATGAAACGGCCCGAGCTGTGAAAATTACGGAAAACAATTTAAGCGTACTCTTCAACACCGCCCTGGTATATGAACTCGCCAATATGCGCCATCAGGCATTAATTACTCTGAAAAAATATTTAGCCCTTTCGGGCCCGGAGCAGGCGGTTGATCAGGAACCACTATTCTCAAACCTCCGTCGCAACTCTGATTATACGTCTCTGCTGATCGAAATAAAAAGCATCGAAAAACAAAGCAAATAAGGAGGAAAAATGCGAGAAACAAAGACTGCTGCTAAACGGATCGTACCGGTCACGATTACCTTGAAAGACGGACTGGTCCAATGTAACCCCAATTGCGCCTACGTGCGCCGTGGACAAACAATCGAGTGGAATAGCACGAAAAATTTCCCTTTCACTATTCATCTTGGTTACAATTCTCCTTTTACCCGAGAACAACTTCAGGCACCCAAGCAGAAACCCATTCTGTTCAATATACCGAAAAACACTCCGCACGGCAGATACAAATACGTAATAGCCCTCTTCGATGGAAGCAAAGTCTGGATCGAAGATCCTGAATTCATCGTTCGTCGCTGAAGCAAAGAGGTTTAATAGTTGATTTAATAAAACGAATTCAAAGAAAATTAATATTTATTTTTTTTATCAAAATTAAATCACCGGGATTTTTTTGCAGCCCTTCAGACCGCCTCGATGGTCGAGGGCGGCTTGGCGGTGATATTGTAAGTGACCGAAACCACCCCCGGCACTTCGCGCACGATCTCCTTGGCGAGCTTTTCCAGGGTGGCGAAGGGCAGGCGCGTCGGCTTGGCCTCCCGGGCGTCGACACTGTCCCAGCAGCGCACTTCGATCTGCAATCCGAAGTCGCGGCGGCCCGCCCGCATGCCCGTGACCCGGTCCTGGTGCAGGATGGCCAGGTACTGGAAGGCCTTGACGTTCTTGAGCATCCGTTCCAGCACGGCCGTGGCCCGGCGCACAGTCTCGACGCGCCCGGGTGTGGCTTCGCCGATCACCCGCGCCGCCAGGGCGGGACCGGGGAAGGGGATGCGGCGGAAGAGCTCGGCCGGCAGCCCCAAGACGCGGCCCACCTTGCGCACGCCGTCTTTGCGCAGCTGCACCAAGGGCTCGAGTATGGCATAGCCGAAAGCCTGGCGTGGATCGATGCCGAGTTGGGCAAAGACATTGTGCTGGCGCTTGATCCCGGCCACGGTCTCGTCCACGTCGGTGAGGATCGTCCCCTGCAGGAGGAAGCGAGCCCCGCTCCGGCGCACGATGCGCCCGAAGACCAGGCGGTAGAAGGTCTGGGTGATGGCCTCGCGCTTCAGTTCAGGATCGCTTATGCCCTTGAGGGCGGCGAAAAATTCCGCCCGGGCGTCCTCTACCTCGACCGCCACTCCCAGTTTTTTGAACAGCCCGACCACCCGTTGCGCTTCGCCCTGGCGCATCAGACCGTTTTCGATGAAAACCGTTCTGAGGCGGTCAGCCAGGGCCCGGTGGCCGAGCATGGTGACGGTTGAGGAATCAACCCCGCCCGACAGGGCGTTGATGGCCAGGCCGTCGCCGACGGCGGCGCGTATTTCCACGACTTTTTCGGCAATGAATCTTCGGGTATCGAGATCGTTCGCCTTGATTTCCTTGATCATTCTTCCACCTCCATGGTTTTGTTTTTTTTGGCCCGGCTTACGGGCGGCCGACGGAGCGGCCTTTCACCTGCGAGTATTTTTTTCATTTCCGGGGTGTAAACCCCCTTGCCCTTGAAAATGACCAGCGGCTGATCGGGCCGGCATTGTTTCGCCGTTTTTTGCAATTGGACCAGGAAGCGGTCGGGCGGCGCATCGGCAAAAGGATGTAGCAGACGCATTTTCGCCGGGAAAAAGCCCAGGGCCTCCTTCCCTTGCCGAATCCAAGGAAAGCCTCGCTTCGGGAGAATGGGAAATTGCTCTATTTATCGCTGGAAAACTTCAAAACCTTCGGCATGACCAGCTTTTCGTAATCCTGGAAGGAAAGCCTGATCAACTCGGTGAAGGAACCGGCGTTGAAGACGATCTCCTCATCCTCGGCCAGGCTTTCGGCCACATAGACATCCAGGCCGTAGAGGTTTCCGAAGGGCGGCATGGCGCCGAGCTCGCACTCGGGAAAGAGGTTCTTGAATTCCCCCTCGCTGGCGATCTCGACTTGCTTCGCCATGACCGCCTTTTTCAGGAGGTCGAAATCGACCTTCTGCGAAGCGGGCAGGACGGCCATGGCCATGTTGCCGTCGATTTTCACCATAACCGTTTTGGCCAGCTCCTTTCCCGAAATGTGGGCCGAGGCGGCGATCTCCATGGCCGTGTAGGCCTTGGAGTGGCTGACGGCCACGTACTTGATTTTGTTCTTTTCCAGATATTCCTTCAGTTTCTTAATCGGCATCGCATCCTCCTTGGTTGCGCTGTTTCATCTCCTGCTTGGAAGTATAGACCAATTCCCATTTTTTTTCCAGTTGCAGGCAAATGGAGGAAGGGGCGCCTTTAGTTTTGGAGGTGCAACAGGTGATGTTTCTGCGATATGGAAGGCTGTGGCTTCCCCGTATCAAAGATTCAACGATCAAACGGGATTCTATTTCTTGTTTCGGATCTCTTCCAGCGCCGTCTTAGCGCACAGGCCGTCGTCGTTTTTCTGGGTGGTGATGTATTTGGCTTTTTCGGTTTTGGCCGGCTGTGAAAAAAGGAATGCATTCAGGGCTACCGACCCGGCGGCAGACCACAAGGTGCAGATTTTCAGAAACTGCTTGCGGCTTTTTTTTTCCATGCCTCGTGCCGCCTGGTTCGCATCCGGGCGCAACATTCAATCCCAGTTACTCCCGGGAGCTGCGCCCAATATAGCGATGTGAAAGAGGCCTGTCAAAAGGAGGATGCTTCCCCGGCCCCAACGGGACCGGCGAAGATCCGCTCCATCTCCGGAGAGTAGATCCCTTTCACCTTGAAGACGACCAGCGGCTCCTCGATTCGGCAGGATCTTTCGGTTTTTTTCAATTGAACCAATAACCGGTCGGGCACCGAATCGGCAAAAGGATGTAGCAGACGCATTTTCGCAGGATAAAGGCCATGGGCCTTTGCTTCCGCCAGCAATTCTTTTTGCCGGGAAAAAGGGAAGATCAAGCAAAGTTTTCCCTGCGGGGCCAGGATGGCGGCGCAGCCGCTCAACAGATCGGCGAGAGTGAGGGCGATCTCGAAACGGGCCAGGCGGATGGTCGGGTCGGGGCTGACCCGGCCCTGGCCTGTTTTAAAAAAGGGCGGGTTGCAAAAAATGGTTTGCACATTCTGTATTCCGGGATGGATCCTTTTAAAATCGCCATGGATGACATGGAACTTGTCGCTCAGACTGTTGGCTGCTGCGTTTTCCACGGCCAGGCGGTAGAGCACATCCTGGATCTCAATGCCGGTTACGGCCGGGAATTTTTTTTGCTCCAGGGCCAGCAGGGAAATGACGCCGGCGCCGCAGCCGATCTCCAGGGCCGGCGACCTGGAGCCGGGCAGGAAATCGGCCAGGATGGGCGAATCCACGGCGAAGCGGTAGCCTTTCTTCAGCTGCTTGATGATCACTTTGCCGTGATAAAAAGTATCGGAGGTGGTCAAAGGTTCAGTCATAGGTCAGTAGCGAATGTAAAAAAGAAATCGGTGTACGGTTTACGGTGTAAGGTGGACGGTGGAAGACCAAAACAACAAATCTCAAATTCCAAATTCCAAATAAATTCCAAGTTCCAAATTCCAATGTCCTAAACAAAGGCATTTTGGAGATTGTCTTCCATAGGGAACGCAAATTTGCGTTCCCTACCCAAGGCATATCTATAATAATTTTCTTCGTTTTAGTCATTTGGTCATTGGTGTTTGGAGTTTATTTGGGATTTGGTGCTTGGGATTTGGAATTTTCTTCATTTTTGCCTTTCGCCTTTTTTTGCCGTACACCGTCTACCGTACACCGTAGGCCGAGTCTTTCCCATTGCCTATTGCCCCTCGCCCCTCGCCTCTTTTAAATACTCCCGCAGCAGATTCAACGCGCAAAAAATGCTTCGCGTCTTGACGATCTCGCGGCTGCCGGAAAAGAGCTGGCGGATGCCCCTGTCGAAGTTTTCGGCGCTGAGGTGAATGTAAACCAGGCCCACGGGTTTGCCCGTGGTCTCGCCGCCGGGGCCGGCGATACCGGTTATGGCCAGACCGATATCGGACTGGCAAAGCCGGCGCACCCCCGCAGCCATTGCTGCGGCCGTGGCCGCGGATACGGCACCATGTTTTTTCAGCGTCTCCCCACTTACTCCCAAAATGCCGCTTTTCAAACTGTTGGCGTAGGCAATCACCCCGCCCAAGAAGACCTCGGAACTGCCGGCCACGTTGGTAATCAGGTGGCCCAGGCCGCCGCCGCTGCAGCTCTCGGCAACGGCCAGGGTGAGGTTGCGGTTTTTCAATTCCTGGACTATGGCTTCGGGCAGCGATATGTTTTTTTCGGCAAAAATAAAATCCTCAAGCCGCTCCCGCACCTTGTCGGCCAATTCATCGGTCAGGCGCCGGGCTTCGTCAACCGAATTCTTGGAACGGCCGAGGAAATGGAGCTCGATCACCCCGGGCGAAGCCAAAATGGTGGTAACCGGGTTGCGGTACTTGCGATAAATGTCGGAGCAGCGGGCGTCGGTTTCCGACTCGCTGATGCCGGTCAATTTGAAGCTGCGGGTATAGATATGATAATTAGCGACCGGAGCGAGATATTTTTCAAAGACGCTCTCGAATATCGGTATCATTTCGTTGGGCGGACCGGGGAGCAGCAGCACCTTGCAGTTGCCGGCGTCGACATACAGCCCGGGTGCCGTGCCGGCCGGATTGGCGATGACCTCGGCGCCTTCGATAACAAAGGCCTGGCGGGCGTTGATCTCGGGCATGGTCATGCCGCGGCGCCGGAAGATCTTTTCCAGGTCGGCCACGATCTCTTCCTGAAAAACCAGATTTTTTTTCAGGGCCGTGGCCACGGCCTCACGGGTGATGTCGTCCTCGGTCGGGCCCAGCCCGCCGCTGAGGATCACCAGCTGGGCGCGCTGGCAGGCCTTCTTGACGATCCAGGCAAGATTGTCCATGTGGTCACCCACCACCACCTTCATGTCCATCAGTATCCCCTTTTCGCGCAAACGCCGGGCTACGTACAAGGAATTGGTATCGGTGCGGTCCAGGTCGAGCAGTTCACTCCCGACCGCGATGAAAATAGCTCGCATTTTTTACCTTCAAGACTTTATAAACGAAAAGACTGACTCTGTCAATTTTGAATTTGTGTAAAATCCTTGATAACCTCCTAATCAAGCAGAGTTGGATAAGAGCCTTAGATAGCAAATTCAAAATTTGTTCTAAAGAGCTAACAAATTTTAGAATTTGCTATAAGGCTCTAAAAATCGATCTCGACTATACGGTGCGAATGGCAGTTGATGTTCACGGCCACCGGGAAGGAAGCGATGTGGCAGGGGTGGCTGACGATATGCACCGCTAGTGAAGTGGTGCGCCCACCCAGCCCCATGGGGCCGATGCCCAGATTGTTGATCCTGTCCAGGATGCGCTTTTCCATTTCGGCATAGACCGGTTCGGCATGGGCGCTGCCCACCGGCTTGCGCAACAGGGCTTTTTTGGCCAGCAATGCCGATGTGTCGAAATTGCCGCCGATGCCGACGCCGACCACAGTGGGCGGACAGGGATTAGGGCCGGCCTTGGAGACCGTTTCCACCACGAAATCCTCAATGCCCTTGGCCCCGGCCGACGGGGGCATCATCTTCAGGGCACTCATGTTTTCCGAACCACCACCCTTGGCCATGAAGGTGATTTTGAAAACATCGCCGGCAACCACCTCCCAGTGGATGAAGACCGGGTTGTTGTTGCCGGTGTTCTTGCGGCTGAGCGGATCGCAGACCGACTTGCGCAGGTAGCCTTCGCCGTAACCTTCACTGGTGCCCTGGCTGATGGCGTCGTGCAGGCTCTTGAAGCCGGCGTATTCCAGCTTCACTTTCTCACCCATCTCCACGAAAAAAACGGCCAAGCCGGTATCCTGGCACATGGCCAGTTTCTCTGAAGCCGCGATGTCGGCGTTCTGCAGGATCTGCTTGAGGATCTCCTGGCCAGCCGGCGCTTCTTCAGTGGTCAGACAATTTTGGACCAGCTTTTTTAAATCCGGGTCAATGTTGAAATTGGCGTCCTGAACGGCTTGCTTGATCTTCTCTTTCACTTCTGAAAGGTTGACTTTTTTCATTTTCCCCTCATGAAATTAAATTCAAGGCAGTAAGGTGTACTTTATATTTTTTTGGACCATTAGTCAAGGGTGCTTTCATTTTTTAAACAACCGGCTCCGGTCCGTAGAAGCATGCGAAACAAGAACGGGGCTGGCCGGAGCGCTGTTTACTTCACAGCCTCCACGGCCTTCCTGACCGCGTCCTCCAGCAGCTTGATATCCGGCTCCTTGATGAAATTGTTCTTCATCAGCAGCCCCATGGCATCGCGCGCCTCCTTGATGTCGGCCATTGTTTTTTTGAAGACCTCGTCCCAGGTTTTCTCTATGCGGGCCACGCCGTTCTTGACGGCCTCGACGGCCACGTCGGCGGCTTCCTGGGCGAAGACCTCTGTCTCGTCCATGGTGGGCATGATGCGCTCAGGATTGATGCCGCCGTGCTTCTGGGCGAAGTTGGCCATGGAATAGGCGGCGGCAATGGCCATCTCGTCGGTGATCTTTTTCGCGCGCACGACCAACGCTCCTTTCAGGATGCCAGGGAAACCCAGCGAGTTGTTCACCTGGTTGGGGAAGTCGCCGCGGCCGGTGGCCACGATATAAGCCCCAGCCTCCTTGGCCGCGTAAGGATAAATCTCGGGCACCGGATTGGCGCAGGCGAAGACGATAGCCTTGGCGGCCATCTTCTTGATCCATTCCGGCTTGACGGTGTCGGGGCCGGGCTTGCTCAGGGCGATGAGCACGTCGGCACCGTTCATCGCCTTTTCGATTTCGCTGACGCGGTCGGGGTTGGTCTTCTGGCAGAGTTCCCACTTGCGGTAGAAGGCCGGGTCAGCCTTGATGTCGTCGCGGCCCAGGTGCAGGGTGCCGGTGGTGTCGAACAGGATCATTTTGGACGGATCGCCGCCGGCCTGGATGATCAACCGGGCGATGGTGGTGTTGGAGGCTCCGGCGCCGTAAAAAACAATGCGGACCTTGGCTAGCTCCTTGCCGGCGACACGCAGGGCGTTGATCAGCCCGGCCAGGGTCACCGACCCCGTGCCCTGAGCGTCGTCGTGCCAGACCGGGATATTGCACGCCTCGCGCAACGTATCGAGGACTTTATAGCAATTGGGCTGGGAGATGTCTTCGAGGTTGATCGCCCCGAAACTGGGTTCGACCATCTTGACAAAATCGATGATCTTGTCGGGATCATGCTTGCCCTTATCGTTGTAACTGTTGACGCACAGCGCCACGCCGTCGACGCCACCGAGATATTTCATCAAAAAGGCCTTGCCTTCCATTACGCCCAGGCCGCCGGAAGGGGTGCAGTCGCCGTCGCCCAGCACGCGGGTGGAATCGGAAACCACGGCCACCAGGTTGCCGCGGTTGGACAGGTCGAACGATGTATCATTGTTATCACGGATGGTGGTCGAAACCTTGGAGACGCCGGGAGTGTACCAGACGTTGAACCAGTTGAAGCCGTACACTCCGGCCTTGGGCATGGTGGCGATCTTGCCGCCGTAAAATTTGTGACAGGTGTAGGCCAGCTCTTTCAAAAACACGGTCTTGGCCTTGGCCAGCTGTTCCTGAGTGAAATTGTCCGGGAACAGTTTGTTCAGGTTGGCTAATCCCAGATCGGGTTTCTTCATCATAGACCTCCTTAATGTTGTTAACAAATAAACTATTCGTTTGCCGTAAAATCAACTTTAAAGAGTTTGTTTTAAATAGTCAAGAATTAAAATTTTTTTTCCCGCCCCGGGGCGGGCTGGTCCGGGACAGAAATCATTCTCGGCGCCAGCGCACGAAGCCGTCGCGGGCCAGCATGGCGAAAAACCGGGCCAGGCGCGTCTCGGCCGGTTCGATCTTGGCCGCGAACGCCTGCTTCAGGTTGACGCTGATCTGCAGAATGGTGCGTTGGCCATCGGTTTCAAGCCAGGCTGCGGAACCCAGATCGTCGAGATGGATGTGAAAATCCTGGTTGCGGCCCAGCCAGCCGATGATCTTTTTCAAGAGTTTGTTTTTGGTTTTTTCCTTGATTAAAAAAACCTTGCCTTTTGCATCCCGCTCCCATTGGCAGTTCTGAATTGGAACATATTCCAGGATATTGTTTGTTTTTTCCATTATAAAATGTAAGGGCGACCCGGCGGGTCGCCCCTACCCTATTTCGTTAGCCTTTTTCTTACCTTTTACCTTTTTACTTTTGCCTTTTGCCTTGGGCGACCAGCCGGTCGCCCCTACATAACCGCCGGTGCCGCCGGTTCGTCGGGATCACCGGCATTGGCCAGTGGCAGTTTGACCAGCAGGTAGCCCAGGGCCAGTAATACCGCCACACTGATCAGGTACGTAGGCTGGCTGATGTTGAAAAATTTCTCAGCCAGGTTGGGAACGTGGCCGTCGTTGAAAAAGGCGATGGCAGCGAATACCAGGCCTATCAACGCTTCGCCGGCGATCAGCCCCGAAGCCAGCAGCACACCGCGGTTGTCGATGCGCGATTTCTGATTGTCGTTGTACTTGCGGCGGGCGATCAGCGAGTCGACCACCCAGCGGATGATGCCGCCCACGAAGATCGCGGCCACGGTCTCGAACGAGAGGTACATGCCGACACATACCAGCATGGGGCTCTTGACCTGGACCAGGATGAAAGCGACGGCCATAAGGAGGCCGACTACAATGAGCGGCCAGACCATCTCGCCGCCGACGATGCCCTGGGAGAGCTTGGCCATTAATCCGGCCTGGGGAGCGGCCAGGACCTCGCCGCCGAAACCGCCCTTGTAGCCTTTCAGGGCAGCCATTTTCAGGTCTCCGGCGTTGAGGATGAACAGCGGGATCCACATCACCAGGGCGGATATGATCACGCCGATCAGGTCACCGACCTGCATTTTCCAGGGGGTGCCGCCCAGGATATGGCCGACCTTCAGGTCCTGGAGCATCTCGCCGGCCACGGCAGCCGAAACGCAGATGACGCCGGCCACGGCCAGGACGGCCGTCACGCCGGGAATGCCCTTGGCACCCAGGATCACCATCAGGATGGCGGCGATCACCAGGGTGGAGAGGGTCAGGCCCGAGATAGGGTTGTTGGAGGAGCCGATCAAGCCGACCAGGTAACCCGAAACCGCGGCGAAAAAGAAACCGGCGACCAGCATGACCAGTGCCGCCACCAGGGCGGGCACGAAGTTGGCCTGGTTGAAGCCCATGAACCACCAGTAGACAAAGAAGGTAACCACGGAAATTCCCAGCAGTCCGGCAAAAACGACTTTGATGTTGATGTCCTTGTCGGTCCTGAGCGTGGCCTGCTTGCTGGTGGCCGCCTTCTTGACGTCGTCGACCGAGCGGCGGATGCCGCCGAGCAGGCTCTTGCGCATACGGAACAGGGTGTAGGCCGCGCTCATCAGCATGCCGCCGATGGCCACGGTCTTGACGATGTTCTGGAAGATGGCGTTGGAGACGTCGGCCCAACTCATAAGCCCCGCCTCCACCGAGGGGGCGTACTGGGGCGCGATCAGTAGCGTCAACAGCGGCACGAACAGGCCCCAGGACAGGACGCCGCCGGCGAAGTTCAGGGACGCCAGGCGCGGGCCGATGATGTAGCCGACACCCAGAAAGGCCGGGCTCAGGGACGGCGTTTTAAACAGGAAACCGCCGCCGGTGGCCACGCCTTTAAAGTTCTCGCCAATGCCGGTGCGCGGGATAAGCTTGGCGGCGAAGGCGCTGAATTTTTGCCACTGCGCGGCCAGCAGGCTGAAGCCCTTGAGCAGTTCGATAAATCCGCCGATGCCCATGGCGTAAAAGAGGTACTTGGCCCCGGTGCTGCCGCCGCGGCCGGCCTTGTGGATCTCCGAAGCCGCAACCGATTCGGGGAACTTCAGCTCCGGGTCTTCGACCATGACCCGGCGCAGCAAGGTGACGAAGAGGATACCCATGATGCCGCCGACCATCATTATGACAGTGGATTTGAGATAACCGCCAAAGCTGCCGAAGTATTCCGGGCTCCAAACGCCGGCGATCAGAAAAGCCGGCAGTGTAAAAATGGCGCCGGCCGCCACCGATTCGCCGATGGAACCGACGGTACGGGTGAAATTTTCCTCAATGATGTTGTGATCTTTGAACAGCCGCAGCAGGGCCATGCCCAGGACGGCGGCCGGGTAGGTGGCGGCGATGGTCATGCCGGCCTTCAAACCCAGGTAGGCATTGGCCGCTCCCAAAAGGACCGCCAGGACCAATCCGATCAGCAGGGCGCGGAGGGTGAATTCCTTCAGGTTGGTTTCAGCGGAAACATACGGTTTGAACTCATTGCTCATGGATATCTCCTCTTGAAATATTTGAAAAGACATTATAAAAATACTGTGTTATAGCCAATCTTGGTTTCCATAGTAACACTTTAGCAACAGCTTGATTTTTCATCTTTAGGGTTCATGATACTGATTAAAAAAATAAAGTCAATAACTCAAAAACGGGACTTCCCGCCCCTATTTGATTTTTATTTAGATTTGCCTTACCCTTTAAGAATGAGAAAAAAAGAAAAACCATTGCACAGATGGGTTATCGAAAAAGAAGGGCATAAATTTAATTGTAGATATGACAGAAAATCAGATTTTGTTTATGTTAATTGCCTTTCCTTCGAGTCAGGGGAGAATGGCGCATTGGCCGGAAACTCTGGACCTGAAATAATCGCAAGCATACTTGCTTCAGAAATAATTCAGAGAAAAAAGAAGTCATAATTCCAAAGTAAAGAATGGCCAAAATATCTTGCTATATGTGTCGTAAAAAAGCCACTACCAAAGAGCACATTCCTCCAAAATGTTTTTTCCCTGAAAAAAAAGACCTGCCTCCCGGATATGATGATTTAAGGAGAAATCTTATAACTGTCCCTTCATGCCCAGATCATAATACCGAGAATTCTAAAGATGTCGAATACATTTTATATGTCCTGAGCCTAAATATACTTGGGAATAATATTGCAGTGGATCATTTTTTAACAAAAATTGTTAGGGCAATGGAAAGAAATCAAGGTTTGATTCGCAAGATTTATCAAGATAAGAAGGACATAAGTATTGAAAACAGCGAAACAAAAGAAAGATATATAACCTCTGCTCTGAACACTGATCGAGATAGATTTGATAAAGTTATTAAAATGCTTGCACGAGGCTTATATTTTCATGTCTATAAAAAGAAATGGTTGGATGAAATAAGCCTTCATGCAGAATTTTTAAGGTCTTTTGATAAGGATGATAATGCCTTTTTTAATTCGATGGAGAGCACTACAGATGAATTGTTTCAAAAACTGCCATTTTCTGGATCGAATCCTGAGGTGTTCAAATATCAATTTTTTGAGAAGTCTCCCATGAAATTGGCAAGGCTTCATTTTTATAACGGATGCAAGATAATTGTTTCTTTTGGAGAAGATGTCGCTTTATCTCTAACTCACCGCATTACTTGAAAAGTAGAATCCCCGCCCCCAGGCATTCCGCTGGGGGGCTGTCGCTTAAAACCGCCTCATGACGTTTGCCATTTCCATATCTTAGAAATATAATACGGGAAGTTGCAAGGAGCAAAAAATGATTAATGAATTAAAAAACTCAGTAAGCCGTGTTCTATATGAAAGATTAACTAGTCCATTAGCTGGGACATTTTTCTTATCTTGGTTTATTTGGAATTGGAAAATCCCTTATTTTCTTATTTTTAGTGATAAAAGCATGACTCTTATTGATAGACTCCAGTATGTTGAGTCCAATTATTTTTCTGCAAATAGATTATTTTTCAATCCAGTTTTATGTACAGTTTTAATACTGGTTATTTATCCGATTCCCTCGCTTGGCTCATACTTTCTATGGGCAAAATTTAAATTTTGGAAAAACAAGATAAAAAACTATATCGAAAAAAATGTTCTTCTTTCAGAAGAAGATTCTATTAGATTAATATTAAAAAATGAAGAAATAGCGAAAGGATTTGCTGAAACCATCAGTAATAAAGACAAAGAAATAGAAGTTTTAAAAATGAAATTGGATAAATATGTGCTTATTCCGATTAATTCTTCCAGTGCTTCCGGTGAAATCTTCCACCCATTATAACACGAAAAGCGATGAGCGTGATTTTCGATTAAAAGTGGAAGAATTGAGTTATTCATAAGTAGGTCCTCCTTGTGTTTTTTTGTATGAGCTTTGCGAATCAGTTTTTATTTTTTGAGATTGAAATTTAATTTGAAAATAATAAGCGCTGTGAAAATGTGGAGCCCGCCCTGCGGGATCCAAGGACTGTGGGAAGGGTGGAAAACCATCAGGTTTTCCACGCTTTCCATGGTCCGTCATTTTCATGGCGCCTCCTCAAGTATCGGCCGATATTTTGCCGGCCTGGAGTTTGCGTTGCGATTCCCCCTTCAGGTTGATGCGGTGAGCGTTATGCACCAGCCGGTCGAGGATAGCGTCGGCAAGAGTCGGGTCTTTTAAGCAGGAGTGCCAGTTGTCCAGCGGCATCTGTGATATCAGTATCGTCGATCCCTGCTGCCAGCGGTCGTCGAAGATCTCCAGCAGGTGCCGGACCTGGTCTGCCGTCAGAGGATCGCGGAACCAATCGTCAAGGATCAGCAGGCTGATGCGCGCCAGCCCATCCAGGTGTTTCCCCCAGGAACCGTCAGCCAACGAGCGTTCGACCTCATTCAGCAACCGTTTCGACCGGTAGTAGCGAACGGAAAATCCCTGCTCGCAGGCACAGCGGCCGAGCGCCGATCCCAGGTAGGTTTTTCCCACCCCCGTCGCCCCGGTGATGATCACGTTCTGATGTTGCCTCAGCCAGTCGCATTGCGCCAGAGACAACAGCTGGTTCCTCTCGATCCCGTGTTTACCGCCCACCGTCACATCCCCGATACTGGCTTTCTCCCGGAACCTGGCATCCCGTAACCGGCGATGCAGCCGCTTCTCTTCCCGCAGGGTAAACTCGCGCTCGATCAAAAAACCCAGTCGCTCTTCAAAACTCAACTCCCTGTACCGCGGCTGGCTTGCCTGTTCATCCAGACCTTCCCGCATCCCGGGTAAGCGCAACATCCTCAACTTGTCCAGCATTATTTGCAATGTCATTTCGCTTCTCCCTGGCCAAAATAGACATTGCCCCGGATGTTGTCATGCGCAACCGCAGGCGCTTCTTCCTCTTTCACCTTTTCCGGCTCCAAACGGTCGTATCCATTCTCCAGTATCTCTTTGAGACTCCGGTACCTGTATATCCGGTAACGAAGGGCACGAATGCATGCGTTTTCCAGACGATCCGTTCCGAATCGATCCGCCAGCTTCAGTATCCCCAAACATTTCCTGAAGCTTTGCTCCGGATATTCCCGGAACGAAAGGATTTGCGATATCATCTCGCGG
>Ga0180014_1000097_pt1 | contig 24735 bp, 17 predicted proteins | sample KR13_S1_MetaG_FD_116507 | JGI IMG/M metagenome (GOLD analysis project Ga0180014, IMG submission 116507) | Groundwater microbial communities from the Olkiluoto Island deep subsurface site, Finland - KR13_S1_MetaG | ecosystem: Environmental > Aquatic > Deep subsurface > Groundwater | place... | reverse complement strand
TGTGACGCCGTTCGATGAATCATAGATACGGAACACAATGTCTATCTGGCCGTCAATGTTGGTCCCCGGCAGGTTTCCCAGCGGCACCCCATTGGTGTCCGTGATTTTACCCTGAAAGTTGATGCTGGGCGGCACATGGGGCTGACATATCGCCGTTGTCGCCGTCAGGATGACCAGGATACTTACTCCGAAAAGGATCTTTTTCTTCATTGATCTTCCCTCCGTTTTTTATTTTAGAAAACAAGTTTATCCGTGCCATCCGTAATCAGTGGTAATAAATAGATTATGCGAAGCAGAATCTATTCTCCCATGATTTTACTGATTTCATCCGTTCCCTCAAAAACCAGGGTTCCGGTCTCATCCATATAGGTTCCCCGCACGATGAAAGAGGTATCTATTTCCTCGCCTATCTCTGCCAGAGCTTTTTCAATAGCTTGCCTTCTGAATTTAATAATCATCTCGGTTCCGGCTTGCCCTGAGCCTGTCGAAGGGGCTTCATTGACCTGCATGCTTTCACAGGCGGCGCCATCGCACGTGGCATCTGTGATATAACCGGGGTCATAGCCTTCCGGCAGTCTCACAAACGCCGTTAAAACACCCGGATTCACATTCAACGTTTCCGGCTCAAGCCTTACCGAGGCTTCCAGAAGGCCGACCAGGAACCGCACACTAGCCCACCCCATGTTGCCTACCTTGTCAAAGACCTTTACCGTCAGCCAGTTTTCACCCACGAGAAGGTCCGAGGGGGCAATCGTCTCATACGGGTATTCCGTCCCGTTCAGATAAACCGTCTCGCTCATGACGCCTGAAGGGTCTTCCACCTCGTAACGGATAGCGATGCCCGTCTTCCCGGTATATGTCCTTGGCTCCGGCGACAGAATGGTGATTCGAGGAGGGGTCGTATCCTTGCCGGTGAACAGACCCAACAGCGAGAGTTCCCATACCTCCACGATCACCTGATGATTCACATAATCAATGAACTGATTCGCCGGTTCCAACGGCCGCCAGCGCCGATTGACCGCATCATACTTTCTTACCGGCAGTTTCTCCTCGATGTCACCCTCGATGGCCGGGTCATACTGGAAAATCAATATAAACGGCGGCTCATTCGTAGTCCGGCCAGTTCCTGTAATGTTTGTAATGTTGTATATCGGGCTTTGCGCCACCAACCCGTCGGCCAGAATACCGATCGCCGCCCCGCCCAGCCCGGCCGGAGGGATTTCCTCAATAGTGAACGCTTCGTTGGTCCTATGCCAAATCTCAACGTCGCAAAAAACCGTGTTTGTTTTATTTTCCCTGAGCAGAATGACGGCCCCGGTCTTCTCATTCCCTTTATTGGCGCCTCTTCTGATATTTACGCGGTATGCATAGAAACCGTCCGGCACATTCGCGCCGGCGCTGTTTGTTCCGCCCCACTTCACCAAATGGGCACCCGGGCCTTGACCAGAATAGGTGAACGTGCTAACAACATTACGCTGGGAGTCTTCATACGTAACCGTTACCGTATGGTTTCCAGGAGAGGATATGTCATACGTCATCTCATTTGTTTGGACCGGCGGGAAAAAGGGATCCGGGGCGTCTGAAACCCGCGATATAACCGGAATATTGGCGACAACTTCGATACGTATCTCATTAGTTTGCGCGCCGATGGGCTCGTATGAAACCACTCGGCCTTTCGCGTCCGTCGCGCTGATCGTGAAGTAGTAATACACGGGCGCAGCCACAAACGCTCCGCCGGCATTCGTCCCACCCCACTGAAAAGTATGAAGTCCGGAATCCAGACCGCTCGCCACGCAGGAGATGACCGGCGTGTTGGTATCTTGCTCGCTCCACACTTCCACCGTAACCGTCTCGGCTGGTGTCGAAATCACGTAGGAAAACGTAGAGGTTTCACCCCTCTGGGGGCAAAATCGCCGATTCACACCGTTATATGGCCGGGGTGTCACGCTCACGTTCCGAATCTCCAGTAATTCTTCCTCCTCGGCCTGCTGATAGCCTGCATGCAGGATGATGTTACTACTGTATGAGAAGCCGATGGGTGAGGACTGGCCAAACGAATCTTCCATGATAAAGGACTCGGAGGTCTGCCGCGTCCCGCCGCCACTCAAGGTGTCACGGGGCATGATGAAATCCGCGCCGCTCATCCGGGACTGTGCGCCAGCTTGGCGGGCCATAACCCATTGCGGGATAGTGACGGCATTTAGCCGAGTGGCCCGGAACGCCAACGGATTTGTCCCACGAGACGCGGGAGGTTCCGTCGAATGCGCCGTTCTCTCCGAAACAGCCTTATCCCTGATAGAAGCAGGACTTGCACCGCGTTTCGCGGGGTTTGTTCCGTAAACAAAAACCTCATCATAGTCGGAAATTCCATCGCCGTCCGAATCGCTCATCAGGTCGCTGGTTCCCAGGGCGGCTTCCTGGTTCGCGTCAAGACCGTCATTTTCCTGGTCCGAAAATAGCAAGACTCCGAACACAAACAATTCGCCTGTTCCCCGGAGATGGATACCGACCGCTTCCGGGTAGCTTTCCAAGGGAACAGTCAGGGATTTCCGCACAATCTCTCCGCCGTCGCCCAAGGGGCTATGGCGGACAAGTCCACTGCCATCCATAAGATTTTCGCTGGAAACTTGTCCGCCCTCCGGCGTGATCAGCACTTCTCCGATGTTGTTGACCAGATCCACGAATAAAGAGGCATGGGGGGCATCGTAGAATTCAAGCTCCATTCTCAGGTCTTGGGTCAAAATGGAGCGATCCAATTTAAGACACAGCCGACCGCCGGTCCCAGCCGGAACAGTCCAGGCCGGCAGGCTATTTTCCCATTCGCCGCCCGTCTTCCAGGCCGACACCATCCATGACGGCCAGACATATCGGAGGGAATTTCCATCGGTGAATAAAGGGTGGAAATCCAACCGCGCCCGACTGATGTCATTGTCAATCCCATCCGGCCAGCCATCCTCGTCCGTATCCGCTCTGCACGGATCTGTCCCTTTATACGCCTCTGCCAGATTTGACACCCCGTCTTGATCATAGTCCAAGATCGCCACATCGGGATTCCTCAGGTCCAAGCCGAATAACTGTTCGTATTGATCCAAAGTTATCCCATTGCCATTCGAATCGAGGTCCGCATCGCCCGCCCTGACCATCAGATCCAGACCCGCATATAGCAGGCCCACCGCTATGAGGCATTTCCAAACACTTAGCGGGCTGCTGACTCGCCGTGTGCCTGACAAAAATATGTTCATCGGGTTATTTCCTCAGTAAGCAGTCAACGCATCATGATACCTTAATTTTGCACGAACATCAGCGTTCATTTGATTAAATAGAATAACCCGAATGCCGTCCCAATGCAATATTGACTTTGCCGTTTCCAGTTACAAGGCAACCAGGCGGCCGTCGATCAATTCGAGAATCCGGGTACAACGACGGGCTACGGATTGATTATGAGTCACCATGATCAGCGTATGACCGGCTTGGCGCGTCAAAGCGAACAAGGCGTCCAAGACCTGGGCGCCGGTTACGGAATCAAGATTGCCCGTCGGCTCGTCGGCCAGTAACAGGTCCGGCTGGTTCATCAACGCCCGCACCAGCGCAACACGCTGTTGTTCGCCACCCGACAGCTCCATCGGCAGGTGATCAGCCCGATGGCCCAACCCCACGGCTTGCAACAAGTCCCGAGCGCGTGTCCGCGCCGCCGCCGCGCGCGAAGGAACCGCATGGGTCAGCCACGAACAGCCCGCCCGGAACGGATCCGACGCTCGATTCATGGTCGGCAGGAGGACATTGTCCAGCACATCCAGTTCGGGCAACAGGTGATAGAACTGGAACACAAACCCGATCTTGCGCGCCCGCACCGCCGTGCGTTGCCGCGCCGACATATTGTAAAGATCGCATTCCTGGAATAACACGCCGCCGCCGCTCGGCGAATCCAGGCCGCCAAGGATATGAAGTAACGTGCTTTTACCGGCGCCGCTGGCGCCGACAATGGCCACGGTTTCTCCGGTCTGCACCTCCAGTCGAATGTCTTTCAGGACCGGCACAACCGTCTTCCCCAGGAGATAGGTCTTGCTCAACCGGTCCGCCCGGAGGATGATTGCCTTGTCACCGGTTTCACTCATATCGCCGATTCCATCCTATTCATACCTCAAAGCCTGCGCCGGATCCAGGCGCGCGGCGCGCCAGGCCGGCGCCAGACCGGCCAACGTACAGATAATCATGGACAACCCGGCCACGAGCAAGACGTCCGCCAGCGAGGTGCGGGAAGGTATTTCGCTGAGGTGATATAACTCCTTGGGAAACAATTCCATATGAAGCGCGACCGCCATCCAGCGCATGATTCCATTGCGGTAATGCAGGATCACCAACCCCAGCCCCAGCCCCAGGATACACCCCGCCACCCCCTGAATCCAGCCCTGCCAGAAAAACACGCGCATGATGCTCCCGGACGAAAATCCCAGCGCCTTGAGAAGCCCCACTTCCTTGGTCTTCTGAACCACCACAATAATCAGGCTATTGGTAATGCCAAACGCCGCCACCAGCACAATGAAAATAAGGAGAAAGAACATCATGTTTTTTTCAACCCGGAGCGCATCGAAAAGCTGACGATTCAAGTCCATCCAGGTTTTCACGCTGATATCCGGGTAGTCCAGAATTAACTTCCGGGAAATTTGACGACCGATCGTGCGGACCTGGTACGGATCACGGGTCATCACGCGCAGGGCATGAGCGCCACTGTCGATGCCATAGAGATCCCGCGCTATGGCCATCGGCATCAGGATGAAGCCGATGTCATATTCCCACATGCCGATTTCGAAAATGCCCGCGACTCTCATTTCCTCCGGCAAACTGACCTCATCCCTTCCGGAGATGAAACTCTGCGGGGAATACACCAGGAGTTTGTCGCCAACCTGGATTCCCATCCGCAGGGCCAACTCGCGTCCGATAATAACCTCATCTTCCTCCAAGGTAAAGCGGCCGGCCACCATGTGGCTGGGCAACCGGCTCACCTGCTTCTCCTGCTCGACATCAATGCCTCGCATCAGCGGGGTTTGAACCACACCGTCATGCTGAATAAATACCAACCCCTGCACATAGGGCGCGACACCCGAGACTCCATCCACGGTTCGAATGATGTCAGCCAGGCGGTCGGTATCTTCCAGAACTCCCTGCCGCGAAACGGTGATATGCGCGTCAAAGCCGAGGATCTTGTCGCGCCACATATCGTCAAACCCGCTCATGACGGACAACACGATAATCAGAACGGCCACGCCCAGCATGACGCCAATCACGGAGATGACAGAAATAACGGACAAAAACGTCCGTTTGGGCTTCATGTATTTCAGGGCAAGAAATAGGGAGAAGGGCAACATAAGACAGCAAGCAGTGTTCAGTGTTCCCCGTCGGCCCCGATCCGAATCGGGGCCAAGGGGCCACTTGCCCCGAGACGCTTGCGCGCTCGGGGCGACGTGGCAGTGTTCAGTTTAAGTTGGATATTCACTGTTGGATATGGGGTGTTCATTCCAGATGCATTGCAGACGTTCGCATATAAACATTTTCTCAGTTCAGTGTTCCGTGCTCGGCCGCAGTTGAGGAAAAAGGATCACATCCCGGATAGCCTCGGCTCCGGTGAAGATCATGATCAAACGGTCAATCCCGACACCCATGCCGCCCGCCGGCGGCATGCCGTGCTCCAAGGCCAGGAGAAATTCCTCGTCCACTTTCTGGGCATCCTCGCCGGCTTGCGCCTCCAGGCGCTTGCGCTGTTCAAGGGGATCGTTCAATTCCGAATAACCGGGGGCGATCTCCTTGCCGCCGATGACCAGCTCGAAGACATCCACCACCGAGGGATCATCCTCACAGACCTTGGCCAGGGGCACCAGTTCCCTCGGCAGGCGTGTGACAAAGACAGGCTGTTGGAGGGTCCGCTCAATGGTTTTTTCGTATATTTCATGCGTGATCAGCCCGAGGTCCCAGGATGGATCGATCGCCATCCCCATGGCCTCCGCCCGTTTCCGTGCTTCCCCAACGGCAAGGGTGTGCCAATCCGCTCCCATTTTTTCCTGAATCAGATCCCGATAAGCCACTTCACGCCAGGGCAAAGTCAGGTCGATCGGGTTTTCCGGCGAGCCGAGTTGCAGCTTGCCAAACACCTTGAGCGCCACCGCCGCAATCAAATCCTGGACCAGCGCTTGCATGCCCTTCCGATCTGAAAACGCCTGATATACTTCGAGCATGGTGAATTCCGGATTATGAGTCTTGGACAGGCCTTCGTTCCGAAAATTACGGTTCAATTCAAAGACGCGATCCATGCCACCGACCAGCAGGCGCTTCAAATACAACTCCGGGGCAATGCGCAGAAACATCTCGGCGCTCAGCGCTGTATAATGCGTCTTGAAAGGGCGGGCGGTAGCCCCCCCCGGCTGGGATTGCATCATGGGCGTTTCAACTTCTAAAAAGCCGCGCTCCCAAAGGAAGGCGCGGATTTCCCGGATCACCCGACTGCGCTGTTGAAACAGTTCGCGAACTTGAGGATTGGCAATTAAATCCAGGTAACGCTGGCGATAGCGGATTTCGACATCGCGGAGACCATGCCACTTTTCCGGAAGCGGCCTCAGGGCCTTGGTCAGCAAGGTCCATGTCTGAATCCGGATGGTCTTTTCGCCGGCCCGGGTGACAAACAGTTCTCCTTCGACCCCGATATAATCGCCGGGGTCGAGGAACTTCAAGGCGTCAAAGTCAGTTGTATTGGATTTGCCCGCATAGACCTGGAATCGTCCACTCCCGTCCTGGAGATCGGCAAAAATGCTCTTGCCCATATCCCGGACCGTGATGAGACGCCCCGCGGCGGCCTTGACGGGTTTACCTTCCTCAAACGCCGCCCGGAGTTCCGCCAAGGGCACTGCGTCCGGGAACGCGCGCCCAAACGCCGCATGCCCCGTTTCCACAAGCCGCTGAAGTTTCACCAGCCGCTGTTCCCGGCCGCCGGCGGTGAAGGAGGCCGATGCTTCAGAAATTCCCGCTTCTGTCATAGATTCAATCCAACCGGAGCGGCTATAGATCCGCAATGGCCTCGCTCGGACACTCGTCAGCGCACACACCGCATCCGACGCAGGCATCGGAATCAATCTTGATTTTTTTATCCTCGGTTTCCACAATCGCTTCCACCGGGCAGGCAGGCTTGCATTTGCCGCAAGCCGTACATTTATCCGATATTTTATAGGCCATAGTCCGGCGCTCCCCTGTTTGATTTATTGATTCAGCAACATTGTCACCGTCCAATCACCAGGCGAGCCGCCAGGCGTTCCGGCAATCCCGATTTCCGGATTTTCTCCTGGGCCGCGGCCACGTCATAAGGCACCCGGCGCAATTTAATTTCCTTCGCCTCAAAATCATAGATAACATAGCTGGCCCGCGGGTCGCCATCGCGCGGCTGACCAATACTGCCGACGTTGATAAAGTATTTTTTTTCCAGGTTGACCTTGATGCGCTCATAGGTCCCCGCGGTAAGTTCACTCCCCTTTTCAAACGCCAGGGGCACATGGGTATGCCCATAAAAACAAACGGTGGTCATCTGATAGGTGAAACTGGCTTCGGCCTCCAGGCTTTCAAAGACATACCCCCACATTTCGGGCATATCCAGCGTGCTGTGAACAATGGTGAATTTTTCCACGCGCTGAACCAGCTTTAAATCTGCCAGGAACTTCTGCTGTTCCGCGGAGAGCTGACGGCGGGTCCAATCCACGGCATCAGCGGCCAGCGGATGGAATCCGGTTAAATCGTCATCGAAGGAGCAGTAATGGTCATGATTGCCGCAGACGCAGACGCATTGAAGCCCGCGAATGGTTTCCAGGCATTCGGATGGATTGGCATTATAGCCCACGATATCGCCCAAGCACGCATAGTGCGTCACTCCGTGCTCATGGGCATCCTTGAGAACCGTCTCCAGTCCTTCCAAGTTGCCATGGATATCACTGAGAATCCCGTAAATGGGAGCACTGCTCATAATAATACCTTCGCTCTTGCCGGGCCGAAAGCCGTGTTAGGCTTGTCCTCGGAGGTACACCGACAAAACGACTAGCGTGGCGCGGCTAACGCTTTCTTACATTTGACATGACAGGTAGAGCCGACCACGCAAGGCGTGGAAAGCTTTATCGTTTTTCCAGCTTTTAGCGGGATCGGCTAGGGACGGCATAAAGCCGGCCCTGCCTAACACAAATATGTAAAGAGACTTATGACGCGCCCCCCTAGAGTCTCATCAGCGCTGCCGCCAGCACCAAGTCATCGGGAGTAGTGATTTTAATATTCGAAGAACTCGACGGAACCAGGCGTACCGCGCGGGAGATCAACTCTATCGCGGAAGCCTCGTCGGTAACCGTTAATTTCTTTTTCCGAATAACGGCAAAGGCTTTCTCCAGCAACTCCCGCTTGAAGGCCTGCGGTGTCTGCACCCGCCATAATTTTGTCCGGTCCACGGTGCGGGAAATGATCATATCCTTTTCCACCTCTTTGACCGTATCCGTGATTTTAATGGCGGCCACGCCGGACCCGTACTGTCGCGCCGAGCGGATGGTTTCGGCAATGAGGGCTGACGTGACGCAGGGCCTGGCACCATCATGAACCGCCACCAGCGTGACCTCCTCCCCCATCTCCGCCATACCATTGGCAACGGATATCTGGCGCTGGGTACCACCGGCCACAATTTTTTTCACCTTGGTACAGCCGAACATCTGGACGGCACACCGAGCCGACTCAACCCGCTCTTTCCGGACCACCAGGATGACTTCATCGATCTCCGTGCACTTTTCAAAAGCCATCAGCGAATAGACAAGGACCGGCTTGGACCCAAGGCTGAGAAAAGCCTTGTCCACGTCAGGCCCCATGCGTTGCGCTCGGCCGCCAGCCACAATAATGCCACAATTCATATACTCTTTCCAGTTCTCGTTTCCTTTATTCCATACCCTTATTTTTAGAATAGGCTCTAATATCCTGCAAGTCAAACAAAATAATGGCGGTTTCAAAAAAAATCAGAAAATAATATTTTTTCTTGAACCTGAACATTCGTTCAGTTATTGTGATTGATAACAATTCACCGGGTTTCTCATTTCGGCGAATCGATACTGTCCCGGTGCACATTCCGCGTTAACCGGATAACCACAGGAGAATTGATATGCCCAGAATCCTCGACCTGCAAATGAAAATCCGGTCCCTGCGCCGCTTCGTTAAAACGGAGGGGCGCATACCCACTTACCGGGAAATGCTTGCGCTCTTCGAGTATCGGTCCAAGAATGCTGTTCATGGCCTCGTAAAAAAACTGGTACACTTCGGTTATGTCAGAAAAAGCCGGGGTAAACTGGCGGCAACGTCTCGACTGACCGGCGTCCTGAAACTGCTCGGCGCCGTGCAGGCGGGATTTCCCTCTCCCGCCGAGGAGGAACTGGCCGACACGATCAACCTGGATGAGTTCCTGGTCGAGCGGCCCGACACCACTTACCTTCTCACCGTCTCCGGCGACTCCATGATCGAAGCCGGCATCCACCCCGGCGATCTCGTTCTCGTTGAAAAAGGACGGACACCAAAAAATCGGGATATTGTCGTCGCCCAAGTGGATGACGAATGGACCATCAAGTATTTCATCAAGGATTCGGAGGGCATCCTGCTCCAGCCGGCCAACCGGAAATACGAAAGTATTCGCCCCCGGCGTTTCCTGACCATCGGCGGCGTGGTGCGCGCAGTGATCCGGAAATTATAGGAAATTAAAAAAACGTTTTATATTTAATTTCAAAACGATCTGATTTCATTTTTAATTCTACATTTATCTTATGCCCCCTTCCCCCTTCATGCTGACATCCTTTCCCACGGCCATCCTGCATGTGGATGGCGACGCCTTCTTCGCATCGGTGGAGCAGGCGGTACAACCCGCGCTCAAGGGGAAACCAGTCGTCACGGGCAAGGAACGCGGCATTATTGCCTGCGCGAGTTACGAGGCCAAGGCCTTGGGGATCCAGCGGGGCATTCCCCTGCACGAGGCCCGGGCCGCCCATCCCCAGCTGGTGATCCTGCCCAGCGATTATGAAACCTACAGCCTCTTTTCCCGGCGGATGTTCACCATTATGCGCCGCTACTCGCCGCTGGTGGAGGAATATTCCATCGACGAGGGATTCGCCGAACTCTCCGGCCTGCGGCGCCTGTTCCGGGCGTCCTACGAGGAGATCGCCCGGCGCCTGCAGAACACCATCCGCGAGGAACTGGACATCACCGTCTCGGTGGGACTGAGCCTCACCAAAAGCCTCGCCAAGCTGGCCTCCAAATATCGGAAGCCCGCCGGATTCACCGCCGTCCGGGGTCGACATATCCATCTTTTCATTCAGCGCACTCCGCTGGACAAAGTCTGGGGCTTCGGCCCGAACACCGTACATCTGCTGTCCAAGCACGGCCTTAAAACCGCATATGATTTTGCGGTCCGCCCGGAAGCCTGGGCTCAACGCCTTTTGGGCAAAATCGGAAGGGAACTCTGGAACGAATTGCGGGGCCATCCTGCGTATCCGATCAATCCGGATCCCAAGACGTCCCAGGCCTCGATCAGCAAGTGCAAGACGTTCACCTCCCCGTCCGCCGACCGGAACTTCGTTTATGCCGCCCTGATCCGCAATCTGGAATCCGCCTTTATCAAACTGCGACGGCACCGGCTCAAGACCGTGTTGCTCACCGTCATCCTGCGTCGGCGGGATTTCAGCGACGGCGGACTGGAAGCGCGCCTGAACCGCGCCACGGCCTCCACCCAGGAAGCCGTCCCTCTCACCCGAACGCTGTTTGATCGCCTTTTCCGGGAGGGGTTGGACTATCGCGCCACGGCAGTCATTCTCGGTCGGCTGGAAGAAGACCGGCTGGAACAGCCGGACCTGTTTGAAGACCGCTTGCGTATTGACGCCATGACGCGGGCGGCGAGTACCGTTGACGCGATCAACGCCCGTTTCGGCAAACACACGGTAAGCCTGGGGCCTGCCCTGTTCCTTCACCGCCCGAAAATAACAGGGCGGGATGAGCACCCCTGGCGTAAAACCGCCCTGTTCAAGGGAGAAACCGCGCGCCGGCGACTATATCTGCCCCGCCTGAGGATGGGGGATTTGGGAGAAAGACCAGCGGAGCATATGGCCTTCTGCACCCGCGGTTCCGAATAAATCCGGCGATTACGGTATTTTTAGCGCTTGTCTCCAGGCCAGAAAGTATTATCCTAACCAGAGCCGTTGACCTGTTCTTTTTAGGAATTATGGTTTCTTTTATGAAGTCCCATCCGGATCATCCCGAAATATCATCGTCCGCGCCGGACAACGCTGACCTGACGATTTCCAGCCTCCAGAACGAGCGCGTCAAGGAGGTGGTCAAGCTCCGCCGCCGCGCGAACCGCGACGAACGACAGCTCCTGATCATCGAAGGCTACCGCGAGCTCAAGCGGGCTTTGGATAATCACCTTCTTCCCGTGAGCCTGTTTTACTGCCCGGACTTTTTTCTCGGGCATAATGAGCCGGCGCTGATCCGCCAGTGCCGGGAGACCGGAGCGGACTGTTGCCAATGCACGCCGGTCGTCTTCCGAAAAATGGCCTATCGGGACCGGCCGGAAGGATTGCTGGCAGTGGCGCCCCAGGTAAAACGGACTCTGGCCGACCTGAACCTTCACAATGCCCCGCTGATTCTGGCGGCCGAATCCATCGAAAAGCCGGGTAATCTCGGCACACTCCTGAGGTCGGCCGACGCCGCCGGTGCAGACGCCGTCATCGTTTGCGATCCATGCACCGATATCTATAACCCGAATGTCGTCCGGGCCAGCATCGGCGCCTTGTTCACCTTGCCGGTTATCCAGGCTTCTTCCCGCGAGGCGATCGACTGGCTTCGCGCCCGCGACATCCGAATCCTATCGGCCACACCTCACGCAGAACTGGATTATACGGAGGCGGACTTGACACCGGGAATCGCTATTGTGGTGGGAGCCGAACAAGTCGGCCTGAGCAGTCTCTGGATAAGCGCCGCGGATATGAAAGTCCGCATTCCAATGCGGGGTCAGGCCGATTCGCTGAATGTTGCCGCCGCCGCCACCATCCTGTTGTTTGAAACCTTGCGCCAGCGGCAGGGTAAATGACCGGTCAGCGGGAGGGGGCTGATTTCTTCTCCCTGGTGGAAGCATCCGACTTAGTTGAGGGCGCATTGGTGGTAATGTTTTTGTCCTGCGCCACGGCTTTTGCGGCCGTTGATTTCGCCTTCTGCAAGGCATTGGAGCGGGCGATCTCCTGGGCCGCCAGGAAAGGGCGTTCATGCCGGTAACGGGTACCCGCCGACAGATATCTCCAGGGGAACATGACCAGCCCCCTTGAAGTTTGAAAAACCAGTCCCTCGGCGTTGGTCTCCTTAATCTTATCTTCAATGGGTCTTCCATTGGCCAGCCGCGCCGGAGACGCAGTCAAACTCTCTTCGCAAATCCCGCTCGTCGCCATGAGCCCCAGAAGTAAAAGCATGGTCATTAGCTGTCTCATACCCATCCTCTACCATGAATATAACAAACATCCCGCCCCGTTTGTCAAGCCGGAACCGCGGCTACCCGGTTGCGGTCGGGTCGATCTCGTGCTTCACAGTTTCAGACCCGACGCATCCAGCACGTAAACGGATTTCGCGCATTCGGGACAAATACCGTGCGTAGCCCGAAGGGCAAAGGAATGGGTGGAGGATAAGGGAGTTGAACCCTCGACCTCCTGAATGCCATTCAGGCGCTCTAGCCAACTGAGCTAATCCCCCATAAGAAGAACGGCGAATACTATAGCCAACGGATCGCAACCGTCAACCATATTGCGGGTACTCATCGACATGAACTTAATCCCCCAAGCAGGTGCCCACCAGCCGCGCCGTCCGAATCCATTCATGATCCAGGGAAACCGTTTTAATATACCCGGCGACTTTTTCCAGAGGAACCGGAACGCACGCTTCACCCTTGACCCCGACCATGACATTATAATTTCCGCTTGCCAGCAGTTCCGCCGCCTTGGTCCCCAACCGTGAGCAGAGCAAACGATCGGCGGGCGTGGGGATACCGCCCCGCTGGACATGCCCCAGCGAGGTCACGCGGACTTCAATGCCGGTTAACTGTTGAATCTGGCGGGCCAACCGGCTGGCCATGGGTTCCCGGACGATACCGACGGCATTCGCCGGGCTGTTCTTCCCACGCCGCTGTTTTTGCTTATGCTCTTTTTTCTTTTCTCTTTCCCGCGCCGCCGCCACCGCTTCCTCCTGCGATAGCGCGCCTTCAGCAACCGCAATAATGGAAAATCGTTTTCCACTGCGGCGGCGTTCAAGAAGATGTTCCGCCACGGCGGCAAGATCATACGGGATTTCCGGAATCAGGATCACGTCGGCGCCGCCGGCAATGCCGGCTCCGAGCGCCAGCCAGCCGGCGTTATGGCCCATCACCTCGCAGACCATCATGCGATGATGGCTGGTGGCCGTCGTGTGCAGACGATCAATGGCCTCGGTGGCAATGGTCATGGCCGTATCGAAACCAAAGGTGATATCCGTATGGACAACGTCGTTATCAATTGTTTTGGGCAGGGTCATCACGTTCAAGCCACCCTCTTTCCAGAGGTGCAGGGCGTTTTTCTGGGTGCCGCCGCCGCCCAGGCAGACCAGACATTCTATCCCCAGACGTTTCGCGTTCTGCACGGCAACCGCCGTCATGTCCATGATCTTGCCGCCCATGGGCATTTTATGCGGCTTGTCCCGGCTGGTTCCCAGGATCGTTCCGCCATGAGTCAAAATGCCGCTCACGGCATAATCATCCAGCACCAAGGTGCGGTTTTCGGCCAGGCCGCGGAATCCGTCAAGAATGCCGATAATCTTGATGCCGTACTTGCTGAGGGCCGCCTTGGCCACACCGCGAATGGCGGCGTTCAATCCCGGGCAATCGCCGCCGGATGTAAGAATTCCGATGCATTGGGTTTTTGATTGTTGCGCCATACGAAGTCCTCCCGATTAAATTAATCTCATAGGAAATTGTTATGTAGGGGCTGAGCTCTTGTCACGCCGTAGTGCGCCACGGCGAACGAAGGGGATGCTCAGCCCAAGGCTTTGCAACCCACAGACGGGTTCAGCAATCCCGACGCTGCAGGATGCCGGCGGGTCATTCCGTATTTCCTTTGGCGGGTTTCGCGCCATTAGAGCCGGCTTTGGCTTTCGCTGATTTCGTAAATTCAAACTCGACTTTTCCGCCGCGATTCGCCAGGAACGCCCGGAAGGGCCGTCCCTTGCGGGAAATGAATTTCGTCAGCAAATCGGTTTTGCCCGTGGCCAGCAGTTTGGACATTTGCGCACGATCCACAATCTGTTGCAGAATTATGGCTCCGGAACGGAATTGACAGGTCGGCGCCGGGCCAACCGCTTTTTCACAGACGTAATACCGTCCGTTTTCAAACACGCGGGCGCCGCAGGCGGGGCAAACCCCCAGGGGTTCCTGACCGGAAAAATCCACAACCGCCGACGCGTCTGCGCCGTTGCCCTGGCCGAAATCAAACGCTATTTTTAATTCCGGATTCATGATGACCTGAGCCGTAAAAGGCTTTCCTTTTTGACTTCGGAAATGCTCCAGCGGCCCCACTTTGCGCGTGCTGAACAATGTTTCCATTTCGCTTAACTCAAACTGGCGGCCGGCCAGCGTCTTCCAGACGGCAAAATCGCAGGCCTGGCACTTGAATTGCTTGTAGTTTTCCTGGACGATGCCGCCGCATTTCGGGCACGGCGCCTGCAGGACGCCGAAGGTGCCGGGAACCGTGTCATGTTCATAGCGCTTGGCCTTTTCGACGATTTGCCGGGTCATATCGACAATTTCACGCATAAAATCGGGCCGATGCAGTTGATTGCGTTCCATCTGCTTGAGCTTGAATTCCCAGTCGCCGGTCAGTTCCGGCGAACAGAGCGCGGGAATGTCCAAGCCCCGGAGCAGGGTCATCAGGGAAAAGGCTTTTGCCGTCGGATGGAGTTCTCGTCCCCGCCGGACCATATACACCTCATAAATCAGGCCTTCAATAATGGCGGCGCGCGTCGCGGGGGTTCCCAGGCCCTTGGCGCTCATGGCCTCGCGGAGTTCCTCATCTTCCACCAGCTTCCCGGCCCCTTCCATGGCGGAGAGCAGGGTGGCTTCCGTAAAGCGGGCGGGTGGTTTGGTTTTTTCCGCCGCCAGGTCAATAGCGGTGGTCTGAACAATTTCGCCGGACTGGATGGGAACCAGCCGGGGAGCGTCGTCGGCCTGGGATTCCTTGCCGTACACGGCCAGCCATCCCGGCTGGATCAGCACCTTGCCTTCGCTCTTGAACGGGTCCTGCGCCACGCGGGTGATACGCGTGGTGATCAGGAATTCGGCGGGGGGATAAAATACCGCCAGAAAACGGCGGGTAACCATGTCGTAGATTTTCTGTTCGTCGTCATGCAGGATTCTGGACATCAAGACCGTTGGAATAATCGCGAAGTGATCGGATATCTTGGCGTTATTAAAGATGCGCTTGTTGGGGTGAATCCAATTCTGTTGAAGCACCGGCGCCGCAAACGGGCCATAGGGGGTATTCGCAAGCGCCGCGATTGTTTTTTTAACGGTGGCAATGTAATCTTCCGGCAAGGCGCGGGCATCGGTTCGGGGATAGGTCAGCACCTTGTGGCGTTCGTACAATGACTGGGCCAGCTGCAAGGTGCGCCGGGCGGAAAAGCCGAAGCGGCTGTTGGCTTCGCGCTGGAGACTGGTCAGATCGAACAGCAAGGGCGAAAGCTGGGTGGCGGGCTTGCTTTCCTCCGTGACCACCCCGGGTTTACCAAGGCACCGGTTGCGGATGGCCTCGGCCCGGGCCAGTTCCCAAAGCCGTTCGGGCTTCCCTTCGACGTCCCCGTTTTCGTCCCGGGCGAACGCTTCATCAAACCAGCGCCCTTGGTACATACCGGCGGCGGCCTGAAATGTGGCGCGCACTTCCCAGTAATCGCGGGACACGAACTTCCGGATTTTCTCCTCGCGCTCCACGACGATGGCCAGGGTGGGCGTCTGAACCCGGCCGACAGTCGTGAGGTGAAAACCTCCCAGCTTCGAGTTGAAGGCGGTCATGGCGCGGGTGCTGTTGATCCCGACCAGCCAATCGGCCTCGGAACGACAGACGGCTGCTTCGGCCAGCGGCTTCAGGGCGGCATCCTCACGCAAGGCGGCAAAACCTTCCCGAATGGATCCCGGGGTCATGGATTGCAGCCAGAGCCGGCGAATGGGTTTGGAAATCTGCGCGTACTGAACAATGTAACGAAAAATCAGCTCGCCTTCCCGTCCGGCGTCACAGGCATTAATCAGAGCGTCCACATCCTTGCGCCGGATCAGGCGAAGCAGGAGTTTCAATCGGGATTCGGACCTGCTGATCGGACGCAAATCAAACGACTGAGGAATCACCGGCAGATTCTCAAGATTCCATTTACCGCGCTTGGGTTCGCAGTTTTCCGGCGGACAGATTTCGAGCAGGTGCCCGATGGCCGAGGAGAGCACGTACCGTTCACTTTCATGAAAATCGCCCTTCTTGGAAAAGCCGCCCAGCGCCCTGGCGATATCGGCGGCCACCGACGGTTTTTCCGCAATAATCAACGCCTTATTCATAATTAACCATTCCCCATCAACCATTAACCATTAACCATCAACCATTCCCCATCAACCATTCCCCATCAACCATTCCCGGGCTGCGCGCCGGGGCTCACCGGATCCAGCCGGCTGGTCCCTTGAACGGACTGAACGAAGTAGCGGGGACGCGCCCGGACATCCTGGTAGGTGCGGCCGATATATTCGCCGAGGAATCCCATGGCCACAAACTGGGCCCCGATGAAGATAAACAGGATGGCAAACAGGGTAAAGACGCCTTGCGCCGCCCACTCGGCGCCGCGAATCAGCCTCAGGATCATGATCAACACACCGAACCCCACGCCAAGGACGGACACGAATGCGCCGAAAATGGTCAGCAGTCTCAGAGGCATGGTGGTAATGCTGGTGAGAAGGTCGAACTGCAGATTAACGAGCTTCCATAGATCGTATTTGGATGTGCCGGATTTGCGCTCCGCGTGGCAGACTTCGATCTCCGCCGTGCGGCGCGCAAAACTGTTGGCCAGCGCCGGAATAAAGGTGCTCCGCTCATGACATTGGAGCATCGCCTTCACCACGTGACGGCGATAGGCCCGGAGCATGCACCCGTAATCATGCATAACCACACCGGTCACCTGCGCCGTCAACCGGTTAATGCCATACGAGGACAGGCGGCGGAAAATGCTGTCGCAGCGCGGCACCCGGATGGAACCGACCACCTCAAAGCCTTCATCCATTTTCCGGACCAATTTGACGATTTCCTCGGGCGGATTCTGCAAATCAGCATCCAGGGTGACAATGATTTCACCGCGCGCCTGGGCAAAGCCCGCCATTACGGCCGCATGCTGGCCATAATTCCGGTTCAACAGGACACCCACAATTTCGCCGGAATGATCCGCTGCGTAGCGGGTAATCATTTCGGAGGATTGGTCGCGACTGCCGTCATCCACCAGGATGATTTCAAAAGGCCGCCCCAACGACCGGCAGGCCGCCAAGGTGCGCCGGATCAACTCGGGGAGATTGGCCTCCTCGTTATATACCGGAATAACAATTGAAATCGATGCTAATGCCATGCTCGCCCTCCCCTATCAAAAAGAAAATCACTGACACACTACGCACCGGGCGTCGGCTAATTCGTCAGACCAGCCAGTGATGATCCGGGTGTCGCTCTGATCTTCTACAGTTGCGAGGATGAATGTATCCGAAGAACATGATTTTGCCAATGATTTTGTGGGCGTGGGATTTGCGAGATCGAAATGTAGTGCCAAAAAATGAAAAAGGAATCGGATTTTTATTGAGTTGGGTATAAGCAACGTACATGGTGGCGTCGAGGAAAGGAGCCCGCCATGTATTTTCGGGTCAAGCGTTCAGGAGCGTATCCCTATCTGCAGGTCGTGCAGAGTTATCGGAATGGCCGGCAGGTTCGACAACATGTGATTGCCACTTTGGGACGGCTGGATGTGTTGCAGGCAACGGGCCAGATGGATCGTCTGATCCAGTCGGGGGTTCGTTTTTGCGAGAAGGTTGTGGTGATCGACGCGCATGCGGCGGGAAAGACGGAAGCGGTAAAGGTGAGGCGGATTGGGCCGGACTTGGTCTTTGGACGGCTGTGGGAGCAATCGGGCATTCAAGAGGTCCTCCGACAGATGCTGGCGGAGCGGCGCTACGAGTTTGATATTGAGCGGGCGATCTACCTGACGACATTGCACCGGCTGTTTGCCTCGGGCAGTGATCGGGCGGCCGAGCGCTGGCGGGAAGACTACCGGATCGCCGGGACGAAGGAATTGAGTCTGCACCACCTGTACCGAGCGATGGCGTTTCTTGGGGAACCGTTATCCGACGGTCCGACGGTGCTGGGTAGCCCACGTTGCGTGAAGGATGCGATCGAGGAAGCGCTCTTTGAGCCGCGGCGGGATCTGTTCAGCGAAGTGGACTTGGTGTTCTTTGATACGACCTCGATTTATTTCGAGGGCCAGGGCGGAGAGACACTGGGGCGCTACGGGCACAGCAAGGATCACCGGCCGGACTTGCGGCAGATGATCGTGGGCATCGCGCTGGACGCCGAGGGCTGGCCGCTGTGCTGTGAGATGTGGCCGGGCAACACTACGGACGTGAAAACACTGCTACCGATAGTTGAACGGATGAAGAAGCGGTTCCGCGTTCGAGAACTGTGCGTGCTGGCCGACCGGGGCATGATTCGCAAAGAGACGATCAATGAACTGGAAGCGGTGCAGCCACCCGTGCGTTACATTCTTGGTGCGCGGATGCGGCGGCAGAAGGAAGTGTCGGAGAAGGTGCTGAACAGCCGGGGTGCATGGCGACAAATCCATCCAGAGCGAAGCGCCAGCAAGGACCCCGCCCCGTTGAAAGTGCGGGAGGTCACCGTGAAGGGCCACCGCTACATCATCTGTCTGAATGAGGAAGAGCGCCGCAAAGATGTCCATGATCGAGAGGCGATTATAGCGCATTTGCGCCGGCAACTGAAGCAAGGCGACAAAAGCTTGGTCGGTAACAAAGGGTATCGGCGGTTTCTGAAAGTCGAGGGCGCGAGCCACTTTGCGGTCGACGAGCAACGCATTGAGGATGAAGCGCGTTTCGATGGGATTTGGGTGTTGCGAACCAATACGGATTATGAAGCCGAGACGGTGGCGTTGGCCTATAAACCTAAAAAGAGCAGTTGAACTTGCTCATGCGAGTTGAATCAGCATCTGGTTGCCCGCGGCGACCGGATGAAGTACCTTTCCTCGTAGCCATTTGACAAAAGCAACGGACAAAATGATGGCCCATGTCGCCTCGACGGTCAACTGCTCCGCAGTTTGAGCCAAGCGGTTCAAGAAGAGCCCGATTCTGTTCAGGACACGGCGGATCTGATCGGACATGGCGTGCGTCGAAGTCAGGCGAATGATCTTGCGGCGACCCGTGGTAACCAGCCTGCCGACGGCGTGTAGCAGTAGAGGGCGGGAGGTGATCGCCTCCATGTGCTGGTCCGGCCGGGCTAGACGGGTGAAGATATTCCACCAGTTGTAGATCAAGGCGATCAGCCGAGCTATGATGCCGCAACGATGAAGGTCGCGGGTAACAAAGCCGGCCCAGCCCCACTAGTTCTTGATCTCATCGAATACGTTCTCGCAGTCTGCCCGATCCCGGTACAGTTGAGCCAGGGCGACGATAGGCAGATGGTCGTTGGTTACCAGTACGATGTACTCGTAGCTCGATCCGCTATCCAGATGCTCAACGAAATCGAATTCTGTTTCCTTAGACGCCGGCAGCGCCTTGCACACCGGCCCTCTTTGCGCAGGGCGGCGCAAGAAAATACAGCGACGGGCGCGCGACCAGCCCATCAGATTTAGGCTGCGCTCTGCTCCTTGCCAGTCATCGCCTGCATCGCACCAAGCTTCGGCATCACATTCCAAGCTCTGGATTTGCGTCCGAATCTTTGTGGTTTGCCTCAGCTTAAACAGGTAGAGTTGAGCGCGTGTTTCAGCATCCACCATGCCGCCTTCGTTTCCATAGCTGACATCCCCTCGTATCAGCCGGGGACGACATTGTGGCGGGAGTCCATCGATCATGTGCCATAACCCAGGCAGACTGTGTTTGCCAGAGTGTTTCTTGCCGGGCATCACTTCCACTCCAAGCACGACCCGCAGCGATCCGATGAAATAGGTGTGGTAGTTGTGACTTGGGCGACCTGGTTTTTGCGGGTTGTATCCCAGTTCCGCGCCCTCCTGATGGCCATACAGCGGCTTGACCGTATTGTCGATATCCAGAACATAGGGCTCGACGAGTAACGGTTCGTAGACAGCACGCTCCTGTACCGTGAGCCATGCATTCCACGTCTCCGGTGTTCCCCGTGTCAAAGCCCGCCGCACGCTGTCTTCCGAAACCACCTTCGACACGCCCAGCACCTCTGCGCCCACGCGATCTCCCCGCAATGCATTGATGTGCGCATAGCGAGTTTGACCGTTGAGCACCGACATCACAATCGTACCAAGCACATCGCGCGCCTTCGGCGCATTGTGGCTGATGTATGCCAGCGGAGTCCCTTGACACAGTCGATCCATCAATCCCCCCGTTTGTAAATACTGCGCAAAGAACACCAGCGATCCCATCGGCGTCACCTTTGCCTCGGCATCCCATTCCACCTCGAAGCGCTCGTCGCCTCCGCGCACCAGCAACTTGCCAATCTCGACTTGATCAACCGGACACTTTTTGTAATCCTTCTCCACAGACGTAACGGTGTCGTTCATCTTATCCTCCTTGGTTTGGTTTCCAGGAGTATAGGGCGCGCCGTTACGTCTTGCACTAAATAGGTGCAGCGCTAAATTCGATATTAGTCAATCTTTACAGGCCTTTGGACAAAATTTGATCGTTCAACTGCCGACTATAGGATAAAGGGTTGTGGATGGTGGAAACCATGATCCGCACGGCCAAGTCGATTTTGGAGACACGGCCGATCTACCATAAGTGTGATGAGACCATCCGAGGGCATGTCTTCTGCAGTTTCCTGGCATTGCGGCTAAAGGCAGAGGCGGAGCGCCGGATGGACGAACGGAACGAAACGTGGGAATGGGCGGAAGTACTTCGGGGACTGGACAATCTCCAGGAGGTGGAGGCAACATTTCGCGGACACCGGTATCTGTTGCGCAGTCAACTGACCGGACATGCTCACCAGGCAATCCGAGCAGCTGGCGTGGCGACACCGCCGACCCTACGGGAAATCTAAACGATATTTGAAAGCATCAGAAATGTAGTGCCAAGAACTTTTTTGTCCCCGTAAATCCTTGATTATAAACGGTTGAGTTTTCAAACTGTAGAAGATGGGTGTCGCTCTGATCCGTCATCGGCTCAAAATCCCCAATCGTTCCCACTAAAACCCTGGAGATGACATTCGTCACCCCGTTCGTGCTCACCCACACGTCGGTCGGCGAGGTTTTGAAATCCACCGTGTTCTGCATGGCCCAGATATATGCGCCCCATTTCCCGTTGACCGACTTGGTCCCCCGCTGCACCTGTAGCTTTTTTCTGCGGACCTGATGCCCAATATTTCGGATCGGTCAAATACTCGGATGGCAATGCCGCCTTGAGATTTTCTTGCTTCTTGCTGTCCGTTTGGTCGGCAATGGCCTGTTTTAAGAACTCAGATCTACCTATTTCTTTTCCTCTTTCTTTTTTGCTCCGACAATCTTCTTGATGCTGTCCGCACCCTGAAAGAGCCGGGTTCCCGCGGCACCCTGCCATGTGCCGCGCACAACAAAGTTGGTGTCAAGGCTTTCCCCGGTCTGCGCCAGGGCGGCTTCAATATCTTTCCTTCTGAATTTGATAATCATTTCCGTCTCATCCTCGTTCAGCATCATCCGCTCGGAGGGGGCGCCATCGCAGGTGGCGGAGGTAATTCCGCTGACCGGATATCCTTCCGGCATTCTGACAAAGGCCGTCAAGAGCCCCGGATTGACGTTCAGCGCTTCGGGTTTCAAGGTCACCTGCGCTTCCAGGGTCAACTGCGGTGCAATAACTTCAACCGGAATCCATCCTTTGACTGCCTTCAACTCTTTCGCCGTTATGAAGAAACTAATATTATGGGTTCCCACCTGTCCCGCCACGTAGTTCGTGGAGAGAGTAATCCATGCGTTACTCTCCACTGTCCCGATGTCCCATGATGATTCCACACGTGTGTTATTAGTGCCATTCAATCCTCTTGCGGTCATGTACCCCTCCACGTTGTGCAGAGATCCTGGCAGAGGATTCAAGTATCTGACCGTGGCGGTCAGACTTTGACCCTGTGGAATCGGCGGCGTTGGGGAAACGGAAATAATATCTCTTGACGTACGCATGACGATTCGCCCCAAACCAGGACCCGAACTATTCCACCTGTCATTTTGTCCCTCAACCCTCAAAGCTGCATGTAACTCAAACGTATAAGTCACGCCGGTCCATTTTGTGTACATTGCAGGCGTGACTGTTACATTAACGATATTAGTAGTATTCGGCGCCAAGGTATTTGTCGTAATTTGAGTTACAAGGTCTGCTACATGCTCACCATTATATTGTAAAACGTCTGCATCCATTATGAGGCGGCAGGTGCGGGTCGTGTTTGTTCGGTTCACAAGCACAACAGTCCACACCAAGTTGGAACCAAGGAGAGCTCCGGCATTATAAGAAAAATCAACCGAGACACCGCTTGGAAGGTCTGTTGTTGCCCATGTCGTACTGGCAAGTAGCAATTGTACAAGAAAAAGGTAACGTTTCATTTCACACCTCATTTGTAACTGCTTGTGATGTCATTAGTAGTGTTTGCGCCGACAGATTTGGTGCTGATATCGTGACCAACCCAGGCTGTCCAGAAGTCCACAAGAACTTCGCCGCCACCGGGAAAATCCCACCACTCCTCAACATCGGCATCCACTTCGGCATAAACAAAGGCAACATCGTAGTCGCTTCCCAGGTTCCCTCTGACGGCGACATGCGATGCCGGCCCGCATTGAAAAGCGCCCGCACTGAGCTCCTGGGGTGTTGCATCTACCGCCTGCCATCCGTTCTGTCCTGTTTGATCTGGCCGGTCCATCCATGCGTCACACCACACATGAAAGTTCCATATCTTTTCGGAGCGGCTTCTGTCAAGCACGCCATTAGTGTCACATCGCCGTTCAACGATTTGATTTCCATTTGTATCATGGGCGGAATCGTAGGTCGTAATAGGGCGTGCCGGAATTCCACTGCATCGCAGCATTGTGGTCAGCAATCCAGCGAATACCCAGCATTGACCATATTTGACAGGATCTCCTGTGCTTTGATACTGTGCCAGTATTTCATCGCTTCCAGCCCAGTAGTCTGCATTCGTGCCGTCTGGCCATACATCGTTGGTCGGCCACAATCCCCACAGAATTCCTCCGTCATTACAATTGACACGCGCAGAAAGGTGGCGTGAGACAAAGATTGAATTTACGCGTTTGCCGGCGTCCTGACCGGAAAGTTCTGACAGAAGCACACCTAGTGAAACGGTGTTAAATTGTTCATAGTCCCAAGACATGGTAAACTTATCGGCGAGTTCTCCATGCCAGAGAAGCCCTGCTATATTCATAACGTATTCCGCTCTCTCATCATCATCGGCCATATAGACCGAGTCGTTGGCGCTCCACGGGTTGAACAGAACTATCACCTGCCCCGGGAAATTGGTTGCATCCAGAACCAGATTCGTGGCGGCCTTGGGACTGACCAGCGCCTGCCACTGATATTCTCCAATGGGACAGTTTGTCGAAGGGATGTTGATTTCCATTTTAACGGTCTTCGTCTGGTCTGCATTGTTCGAGACCGACAGCAATTTGCAGTACCAGTCCGTCGCGCCAAGGTCTGCGATAACTTCGGGAACATCTTTGATCGTTGGCGACCCATCGAAGTCTTGGACCGCTTGGAACCAAACATCGAAGGAAGCGCTTTCATATCCGTTGGACAATTTCGCTTCGACTTTGAATTTATCCGCCCTGCGCAACACCAGGGCGTTGGTTTGATAAAGACTCGTGTGATGCAACGCCTCATTGGTTGATTCCAGCCAGTTAAAGTCAACGAACTGTGGCTTGAACACCTCGAATGTTGCCGTGTCAAAGCAGTTGGTATTTCCCACCGCTTGAGCCGTTACTGTGTATGTATTCGATGCCGGTCCGGCGTAAACCCAGACATTTGTCCCCTGCCAGGTATTCGCGCCAACACCCGTCCATGTCTGTCCGGAAGCAAATTGCGCGCCATTCGTCCCTAAGTCCGGTGAAATGGACCAGGTAACGTTTGGATAACTATCCGCCGTTAACCAGAATGAAACGCAGTTCGTGCAATAAACATAACCTTCCTGATTGGTCTGAACAATATCCACTTTAAGGACGTTCAACACCGCCGAGGCGTAAATATTCGTGTTCTCGTTAGCGGTGGCCCGGACCACATACGTGGTTGCCACGCCGCCGACAGCAACCACGGCGTTGCTCGGATACCCCGTCAGCACCGCCCCATTGGTCACACCGTCCGGAATGATGGACCAGGACACTCCGTTGGTAACTCGACTGGCGCCGCCCAGGTAGAAATTAACATTCCCGGAATTGATACAGACATTCGTGAGCAAAGGCTGA
>Ga0180014_1000095_pt1 | contig 25021 bp, 19 predicted proteins | sample KR13_S1_MetaG_FD_116507 | JGI IMG/M metagenome (GOLD analysis project Ga0180014, IMG submission 116507) | Groundwater microbial communities from the Olkiluoto Island deep subsurface site, Finland - KR13_S1_MetaG | ecosystem: Environmental > Aquatic > Deep subsurface > Groundwater | place... | reverse complement strand
CATCGGCGCCTGGAAGGTGTTTTAGATCGAATGCGGCGGTTGTCCGAAAAGGTCATTTTCGCCACAACTCTCGGTGTGCTAAAGAGAAGCCGATGAAAAGGATCGATTATCTTAGCGCCATTCCGGACTGACCCCTTTCGCCCTTTCGTCCATTGCCGGGTAGTTTGCGTTTGCTGCCGCCCACGCATCATGTTGAGGGACTGCGGGAAGACCTGCCACGGCGAAGTTCCTTGAACGAAGCCGGGCTATTAAATCATACACCACCTGTGAGCTATGCCTTGGCAGGCCCTCCATCGAATCCCGGTCGGATGAAGGCGCGGGCGTTGGGAAATTCCCGCTCGGTTTGGCGCTGGAGTCCTTTCAGGGCGGCAAGGAACGACAGGATTTCATCCTCGCGCTCGGGGAAATGCCTGAGCAGGATACCCCAGGCTGCCATGGATCGTTCCATACCGATCAGTGCGATTTTGGCCGATCCGTCCCAGTCTTTGGGTAAGTCCTCGATAATCTCCGGAACCTCCTCGGAGCGTCCCCCGATCGCGCGGGCGAGCTTCACGCCGATCTGCAGATGGTACCAGGAAACAACCTCGATGGCTTCGAGCGTCTCGGCCGCGTCGTTTTCCGGGGTATGTCCGGGGAGTTCCAGTCGGGCCGCCATGATCAAGGTCTTGCCCTTTTCCCGGAACATCGGCGCGGATGCCTTCAGCCACTGATAAACTTGTAGGCCGTAGTCCCGGCTGGCGCGCGTCAGGAGGTGCTGTTCGACGGTCTCCTCGCGCTTCTGTTCCGCCGCTTCAATCTCCAACTGTTCTTCCGGCGGGATGTGGTCAAGGTCAATGCCTTTCTCGGCGGCCATCTCGCGGACCATCTCCATCGTCTCGGCGAAGATGTTTCCCAGGCGTTTCCAGAACCGCTCGTTGGTGATGTCCCGCGAGGCGGGATCACCGTCGTCCGACGCCCGTTCGTCGGCGTAAACAGCACACCGCGCCGTGTACGCGCACCGCTCGCACCACCGGTCGCAGTAGTTGTGGATGCCCGAAATGTGATGCGGGTTTGGTTTCCATCGCCGGGTCCGGCGGCGGGAGGCATCAATCTTTTTATCAGGTTTGTTTGTCATACGAGCGTCAGTATGATCTGGATGGCCCGCGAAGTGAAGCCAAATTGAATCTGGAATTGAAGACCGCGATCAATGGGGCGGTAATTTACAGTAAGGCCTCAGTCACAGGGGGTGTAGAGGTGGTTCGGGCTTGTCCCGCTCCTAGCGGGAAGAACCACAGATTGCCGTTCGGTCTCGCCAGGGCGAAGCGCTCTGGCGGAGCCTGGCGAACGGCCGCTACAACTGAAGCCCTCTGACCAACTCGGTTGCGCCACATTCCCTGCCTGTAAACAGGCCTTACCATTTACATTTGACTTTCGATGATTATTGTGCAATAATATACCTATATTTGAAACTTATTCCGACGGGATGTTTTTTAAAAAGAGGTGAAATTATGCAAAATCAGACGCAAATTAGTTTGTCGGCAACGTGCCGGTCCGGCCGTACGGCCGCCGGTGTTTTCACACTGTTGCTCGTGACGCTTGCCTTCCTGGCGGCGGGCAACGGATGGGCCGAATGGCATCCTGACCCGCTGTCGGCAAAAAATGATCCCCCGGCTTCTCCGGCGCCGATGGTCTCAGCCGACAAGGCCTATTCCCTGGTGATGACCAACGGGTATGGCGACATCTATCGCATGAACCTGATGCGCGAACGTATTAATTACCAGGCCTATCGCGGTATCTGCTCCTACCGCGGATTTTCGCTGTCCGGCTGTTCCACCACGGGCGAGGTGGTCATGCTGCGGATCAAGGAAAATCCGGTCATGCCGGAGCATTTTTCGATTCTTTCGACCTCCCGGCGCTGGGGCACCACCACGTATGTGTTGAACGACGTGTTCCGTCCGCTCTGTTCCTGGGTCATGGCCGGCTACGAGAACTGGTACCCGTTCGACATGAGCTGCAGTGTGGCCATGTATATCAACTCCGGCGGATTCGGCTTGCAGGGCCGGCCGAGCTATGCCATCCCCGACCTCATGGCATCGTCGCCGTTTTCCATCATGAGCCCGGAAGACCGGGGCGCGTTATTTGTACCGCCGGCGGGACAAGCGGCGCCGAAAGCCTATTCCCTGGTGATGACCAATGGGTACGGCGACTGCTATCGCATGAACCTGATGCGCGACCGTATTAATTACCAGGCCTATCGCGGTATCTGCTCCTACCGCGGGTTTTCGCTGTCCGGCTGTTCCACCACGGGCGAGGTGGTCATGCTGCGGATTAAGGAAACCCCGGTCATGCCGGAACATTTTTCAATAGTCTCGACCTCCAAGCGCTGGGGCACCACCATGTATTTTCTCAACGACGTGTTCCGCCCGCTCAATTCCTGGGTCATGGCCGGCTACGAGAACTGGTACCCGTTCGACATGAGCTGCAGTGTGGCCATGTATATCAACTCCGGCGGATTCGGCTTGCAGGATCGGCCGTTCCGGCCGGAACCGGTCAAAGCGGTCAGCCAGTCCGTTCCCTTCGCGACCGATAACGGCACCGGCACCAACTTGATTGGGGCGCTGTTGCCGCTGACGGGCGACTTGGCAGATGTGGGATTATCGTATCAGTCGGCTTTGAATCAAGCCCTGCGGGCTATTACCAATACGCCGGGCATGCCGTCGATTAGACTGTTAATAGAAGACACCCAAACGGATGCCGGGATTGCTTACGATAAATTGGTGGCCCTGCGGTCCAATGGTTGTCACATTGTACTGGGTCCGGAATCCAGCGAGGAATGCAGAATCCTGAAAATTTACGCGAATGAAAATGACGTGTTGCTCATCTCCAGTGCCTCGACCGCCACGCCGCTGGCGCTTCCCGATGACAACCTCATGCGCCTGGCCATCGATGATTCGAACCAGGCGCGCGAACTGGCGACCCTGCTGGCCGCTGACGGGATCACGGACATCGCCATCCTGAGCCGGTCGGATATTTACGGCGAGGGATTTCTGACCTCGCTGATCCAGGAGCATAACGCGCGCGGCGGCACGGTGTTTGCCACAAATTACTGCCCGCGGGCGACCGACTTTATTCCGGAGACGGTGTCAAATATGGCAATGCAAGTGAGTAATCGCAGTGCCGTCCGGGGCGCGAACCTGGTGGGCGTGGTTACGATTCTTTTCGGCGAGGGGGTTGAGGTGTTGGAGGCAGCGGCGGGCTATCCGGCTCTGGGCGCGGTGCGCTGGTATGGCAGCGATGGCATGGCGCAAAATAATACCCTTTTAACGACCACAACGGCGGCGGCCTGCGCGGCCAAAAGCCGCTACGTCTGTTCGACGTTCGGGAGTTTTACCAATCAATTATACAGCGTGGTGGCGGACAATATCAGGGTCGAGACCGGCCAGGATGTGGTTCCGAATTATCCGATGTCGTGTTACGACGGCTTGTGGCTGGTGGCGACAGCCTTGCAGCAGACCGGCAGTACCCAAACCATGGCGACGCTCAAGGCTGCCATCAGGTCGGTGGCCGGCAATTATACCGGCTGCACCGGCCCGATCGTTTTTAATTCAGCCGATGATCGGGCGAGCGGGTCTTATGATTTCTACGAAGTTGATGCGGCGAACGGCGCCTATCATTGGATTGATCTGGTGGGGAAGATACCCGTGGCGCCTGAAAATGTGACGGCCAGCCAGGGGGCTTATGCCGACAGCATCAAAGTGGCTTGGAATCCGGTAAGCGGCGCCACGGCATACGAATTGTGGGGGGCACTGGCGGATCAGGTGTCGAGCGCCACGAAGCTCGCCGATCTTAATTCCACCGTGTACGAGGTGGCGGACGTGCCTGTGGGGACACCCTGTTATTTCTGGGTCAAGGCGGTGAACGCCAATGGTTCGAGCGGGTTCAGCTCGGCGGCCGAGGGCTGGGCCCAGGTTGCTGCCGGGCCGGGCATCAGGATCAACGGTTCCAGTTCGGCGGTGGCCGTCACCTCTCCTGATACGATTACGGTGACTGTGGAAATGGTTCCCGGCATTTATGAAGGTGTTGATGCCGACTGGTGGCTGGTGGTCGAAACGCCGACCGGGTGGTATTATCGCGATGCTTCCGGGCAATGGCAGTCTTCGGACGGCAGCACATTCACGCCGGTTTACCAGGGAGCCCTGATGAATTTAAGCGCCACGGAAGTGCTGGCTATGTCCGGGCTCACGACCGGTAATTATACCTTTTACTTCGGGGTGGACGCTCGTGACGGTGTTTTAAATCCCACTAGCATCTGGTTTGCCAGTATCAATTTGACTGTATATTTATGCCCCGAGCTTCGCGCTCGGGACGCGCCACAACCAGGCTTCACCGAGGCAAGCCGTAGCGGGCGACAGTCCTTGCCAGGCATTTCCTGCTCGCATGACACCGAGGGGTTACTGCCAACCAGAGCTTTGTTTTGACGAGATTTCCGTTCTGGCATATATTAGCCTAACTTTTGACAACCTTGATCCCGGCTGTATGGTCAGAGATATTTTTATTGTGCCGGCGCTTATTAGGTGTTGTGTTTGGGCGGCTAAGGAGCGCTTTTGGCGCCAATGCGTGCATTCATCTCATATCTTCAGCGATTTCCCGACAAAACCCGATCTTTGACTTTTACCGTTCTTTATGGTCTGAGCGGGGGCATCACCGCGGTTGTTTTCCAAATACTGATTAATCTGCTTTTCAACGCCACCTATGGCAAACTATCGCATCTATCATGGGTAGTATTTCTGATTGGGAGTTTTGCGGTTATCGTCGCTTCCTCGCTGGCGGTGGGTTTTTTATTGAACACTTTTTGCCGCGATGCCGCCGGCAGCGGCATCCCCCAGGTCAAGCTGGCATTTTGGAAGGACATGGGATTTGTGCCGGGGCGCATTGTGTGGGTGAAGTTTGTGGCCGGGATTCTGGCGGTGGGCGGCGGAAGCAGTCTGGGTCGGGAAGGTCCTTCAGTACATGTCGCGGCCGGCGTGGCGTCCACCTTGAGCGGTTGGCTGGGCCTTCCCAAACAGAAACGCCGCGCGGCAACGGCCGCCGGTTCGGCCGCCGGGTTGGCCGCCGCGTTCAATACTCCCCTGGCGGCCATCACGTTTGTGCTGGAGGAAATCATCGGCGATCTGAACAGCCGACTCTTGGGCGGTATCCTGCTGGCGTCCGTCATCGGGGCCTTTGCCGTCCATGCCCTGGTGGGTAAACAACCATCCTTTCTCGTTCCAGAAGTGCAGGATTTGTCCTGGTCTGTGTATCTCGCGGTGCCGTTGGTTGCCGTTTTCGCGAGTCTCATGGGTGTTTTATTTCAGCGGTCGACTTTGATTCTGAGAGCGAAGGTCAAAAGCGGCACACGTCTGCCGCCGTGGCTGCATCCGCTGGTGGGAGGTCTGACGACGTGGGTTCTGGGCGTAGCCGTATTTCTTATGACGGGCAAACTCGGTGTGTTTGGGCTCGGCTATGACGATTTATCTGCCGCCCTGCACAATCAGATTCCGTGGCAGATCGCCGGGGTGTTGCTCGTTACCAAGCTGATCGCGTCGATTTGTTCATACGGCTGGGGCGGCTGCGGCGGAATATTTTCGCCCACGCTTTTTTTCGGCGGGATGAGCGGCATTTTCATGGCCGGGATTCTGAATCCGTGGTTTTCCTTCAGCGCCTCGGACTATATCGTGCTGGCCATCGTGGGGATGAGCAGTTGTTTCGGCGCCGTAGTGCGGGTTCCGATGACCGTCCTCTTGATCGTGTTTGAGATGACGCATCAGTTTTCGATCGTCCCGGCGTTGATGCTGGGAACCCTCATCAGCCAGGCCTTGGGGTATGCCTTTAACCGGCAAAACTTTTATGATTCGATATTGACCCAGGATGGGCATAATATCCACAAGATCGTTCCGCCACGGGATTTGAGGAGCTGGCAGAATTTTTCCGTGGCGACCATTGTCAATCGGCGTCCCGTGGTGATCCGCGATCTGGCGCCGGCCAATATCAATCGGATATTACAGGAGCATCCCTATCTGCGTTTTCCGGTGGAACTGAACGGGAAAATCGCCGGTGTAGTTCTCCGGCGGGAGGCGGCTTACGCCGGTGCCCATAATCAGCAACCGGCCCTGGAAAAGGCCGTGACGTGTCTGGAGACTCAAACCATCCGCGATATTGCCGATCAAATGATTGCGTCGCCTTCCAATATGGTGCTTGTTGTCGATCAAGACCGGGGCGCTGTTACCGGGGTTATTACCATGCATGATTTACTGAGATCTGAAGTCGCCATCGCCGAAAGGAACTGAAGGTCAGCGAAGTTCTTCCCCCTTTCCGTCCGGAATTGCCCGCCAAGCGCAATCCAAGCCTGCTGGTGACGGCGTGGGCCACTGATGAGGGGCTTTACAGTTTCGAATGAGAAACCGGGGTATTTGCCAGATGGATGGTCTGGGTCGGGAAGGCAAACTCGATGCCTTCCTCGTTGAACCGGCGCAAAATGCTCATGTTTACCCGCTCATTGAAGGCCGCATAATCCCAGTATTGCGGGGGATGATACCAGTAGAACACGACGATATTCAGCGAATCGGCATTGAATTCATCGAAATACACCCGCGGCGGAAAATCCGGCCGCATCCCTTCATGATCCTTCAATATCTCCTTGATGATCTCCAATGCCCGCTTCACTTTGTCCGGCGGGGTGTCATAGGTGATGGTAATATTGGCCCGCCGCCTGATATACGGGCGTTTGCCGATATTCTGGATGGTCTTGGAGGCCATTTCACTATTGGGAATGGTGATCAGATGGCCTTCCAAGGTGCGGATGCGCGTGGAGCGGAAGCCAACCTGTTCGACCGGGCCGTCATGTCCGTCCACCACAATCCGATCGCCCATTTCGAAAGGTTTGTCGGCGAAAATGGCGATGGATCCGAAAAAATTCTTCAGCGTGTCCTGCGCTGCCAGCGCCACAGCCAGTCCGCCGACACCCAAACCTGCCAGCAGTGAGGTTATGGGTTTATCGCTTAAAATAGTGCCGATTTGGAGCAGGGCTAGAATGACGATTGTCACTCGCAGGCTGGTCCGGACGATCGGAACCAGCATGTCGTCCAGTTTGCTGGGAGTCTGGGAGGCCTTGCGGGTCAGCCAGAAATCAATCACATCAACCAGGCAGTACAGCGTCCAAAAAAGCGTAAATACGATTAGGATATCGGCGCCGGTGTCGGCGAAATTGGCGACCCGGGAGTTCAACACCATTACGTTCAAACCGATCCGCAAGCCGATAGCTGCTCCGATAAACCCAACAGCCCGCGCGATGGCGCGCAGAGCAACCGCCGCGACCGGCCGGCGTTGATTTTCCCAGCGGCCGGCGGCGGACATGAAAAGGCGTTGGGAGAATTTTCCCGCTCCCAGAGCCAGGATGATCACCCCGAACAACACGCCGATCCGCCACAGATCGTTCCCGCCCATAGTGATTTGAGTTCCCAGCGACCACCATTCATTCGTCATGCCGTTACTCCTGCCGGTATAAAAGGTTTACAATATTGTTAGCGTCGCGACGGCTTATGAGCGCCCGAGCATATCCTTGCCTTTTGGAATTAATAGCATAAATCTAAAGTAGAATACAAGCGCCCATTGATAGCGTTCCCAGCGATGCTGGCAGCCGAACTGCTCCATGGCGTTGGGCTGGAAAATTAAGGCCTCGTCGAGCTTTGGCCGATTTCTTGTTTTCACCCCGCGTGGCCAGGCCCGCGGGCTGTGTCATGGTGCGGATTGGGTTGATGCGTGCGCCGCCGGCAGCGATGAATGCCAAACCATAAAACCGGCAGGAGACACCAGTACAAGAGGACTACCGACGGATGCTGCCACCAGTTGATTCCGTTAAGGGTAACGTCGGAGATCGGGAAAAGCAGGAGCGTTTGAAAACGTCCCGATCCATGCGTGAGCATGTCCATCAGGATATGGAGTGGCCAGGCCAGTGATGACAGAAAGAGCGGTTTCCACAGGCAACGGATAAGAATACTGACCGCCCCGGCGGCGACAAGGCTATGCGACCAATGATACAGTTCGAAGGTAAAGGCCGGGATCCCGGTAAAAGTGAACAGATGGCCTTTAACCGCCGCCGTAAGTATGGCGATGCCTATGGATAACGCATCCGGCAGGAGGCCGAATCCGAACGCGGCCCATATGGTCCAGTCAAACGATCTCGTCCGACCGGCGGCGTCTATGGGGCCGCGCGCGCCGCCGGCCAGACCGGTTCGGCTGAACAGCGTTGCGCTATAAAGGGCATGAGCCAGAATATCCATCTAGCGGTGGATTGTAATGGAAGACGCCCGAAATGTCTGTTTGTTTTTGGGGTTCCATTAACGGCAAGGAAATGCCTTGAACTCTATCCGGCCGGCGAATAAGATATTCATTAAGGTTGAGATGTTGACAAGGAAGAAGGTCACTATGCCGTGGAACAGAATAATGAGCGCAGGTCAATGGATGCTGGCGGTATGTTGTCTGATTGCTTCTGACGGTCTGGCGGCTGGCGGCGAGAAGGTGACGGCCATAGCTCCAGGGGAAGACCACGTGCTTTTTCTGCAGACGAACGGCAATGTCTGGGGATGCGGCGCCAATACGGATGGGGAGTTGGGGATCGGAACGACACTGGACAGCATGGAACGCGTCCAGGTGGACATTGCGGACGTCGCGGCGCTGGCCGCTGGCGACAGTCATTCCCTGGCATTGTATCGGGATCAGACTGTCAGCGCATGGGGAAAAAACACTTACGGTCAGTTGGGTAATGGCCCGGATACTTCAACTTGTTGGCCGGTGCCAGTCAGCGGGCTGACCGAGGTGACGGCACTGGCCGCCGGCTACGGTTATTCGCTGGCGTTGCGGAGCGATGGCACAGTCCGGGCCTGGGGCTACAATGGAAGCGGGGAGTTGGGAAACGGGAGTATTTTTTCGACGAACATTCCCGTAGTCATAACGAATTTATCCGGCGTGGCGGCAATTTCCGCCGGCATCTATCATTCCCTGGCCCTGCGGAATGATGGCACCCTCTGGGCGTGGGGCTGGAACTATTATGGACCACTGGGAAATGGCACGAATGCGTTCACCAACCGGCCTGTGCAAGTCATCGGGCTCACGGAGGTGAGGACCATGGCCGCTGGCGGCTATCATTCACTGGCGCTGAAGCAGGACGGCACGATCTGGGCTTGGGGGGATAACAGCTATGGGCAATTGGGGATTGGCCGATACGAAGGGTCTTCGTATTCGCCTGCCGCTACCAACGTGCCTATGCAGGTCAATGGCCTGATGGATATCATTGCTCAGCCGCTGGTGAGTATCATTCGTTGGTACTGAAGAACGATGAGACCGTTTGGGCTTGGGGAGTGGGGGTATCTCTCGCCGGCCAGCGGGTCACGGAACGTTATTGCGTTTTACGCTGGATGCCTTCCCGTACCCGGCGATTATGACGGCGATGGCCTGGATGACTTGTCGGTGTATCACGCCGCGACAGGCTATTGGGCGATCCGCTATTCCGGGAGCGGCGAAACCGCGATCTTCGGTCCCATCGGCCCCGGTTTCATTACGGTCATGAAAAGCGCTATTCCCATTCAACGTTGAGCGTTCAATTTTGAATATTACCACCAGTGTTCGGCCTGGATGCCGAAATTAAGGCCGTTGCGCTGATTGGCGAACGCCGTTCCGCCCAAAGCGGGATTCCCCTCAAAATCCTGGCCCCACTGGGCATACGTGGCGAATAACCTGAATTCCGGTCGGCTGAAAAAGTCGGGAGCGGGTGTGATGCGCAAAGCGGTTGTAAATTTGAACAGGTAGGAATCAACGTCGTTTTGGCGGTCGTTGACGTAATCAATGCCCGGCTCGAATTCAATGCCGAAATGTTTGAAGAAATGATACACCGGGCGCAGACCGCAACTGGCCCAGGTGGCATCCGCTTTGGCGTCGGCGCCGGTGTTGAAATACTGCAGGACGCCGACAATTTCCGTGCTCAAGCGTTCGGTAATCTGGTGGTCGTACATTTCTGTTGCCCTGACAATATTGGCATGGCTGTTGTCGTCCGTGGCCGGCATGTTGCCGGCGGCGGAGAGGGAACTGTTGCACCCATAACCGTATTGGAAAGACAGCTGATTCCGGATTTGGTTGTGCTTGACTTGATGCATAACGCCACAGTCAATGCCGACCTGGCGGGGATAACGATAGGAACCGGTTTTATTCGTGGCCGTGCCCCCCTGCATATAACCGCCATTCACCCAGGTTGTGAACTTTCCCGCCCCGGCATACAAATCGGAAAACATGACGTTGAAATTATTTTTGGCCAGCCGGCCGTTACCGGTGTTGTAATCGAAGGCTCCCTGGTCGGTGCTGGTCCAGTAACTGGAGGCCGACTCGGAAAAAGCGATGTAGGCGATATGCATGCGCCCGGAACCGAGATCGATGTTTTCCAGGCCGCCGCCGTAACCGCTCAGGTCGTACCACCAGAAGTCGTTGATGTTCAGTTCCGGCAGGCGGTAAAAGCGTTCGCCGACCCAGACCTTGGTTGAAGGGTTGGCCTCAATAAAACCACTCATGCCGGCGAACATTTCACGCAGAACAACCTTGTTTTCCATGTCCTCCGATTTGCTTTGCTGGGTTTTATAAGCGACCCGTATCTGGGTGTTGATTTTTAATCCGTCCTGATTCGGATTCCAGTTATTTTCGTTGACCACCGTCTCGATATAGGTGTCCGATTCGTTGCCCAACCGGTATTTGGCGGGCGCGCCCGGCGCCTGAAACGCGTCCATGTGGCCGCCTTTGCTGTTGATCCCGGCGCCGGCGCGGAAATACCCCTGCCATTCAAAGCCTTTGCTCAGATAATCGAACAGGCGGGTGTGTAGTTTGTCCTGAATTTTCAGAACACTTTCCGGAAGGATATCCTCGTAGGCTTCCAGCGCGGTTTTTTCGTGATAAGTTTGAACCTTGCCCTTTTCCTTGGCTTTTTCCAAGTCAGAGAAAGCTTTAACACCTTCCTGGGACATGGGCATTTGATTGACAGCGCCGTGCTGAATTCCATCTAAGCGCTTCTCAAGGTTGTCATGCTGTTGCTTCAGTAATTGTAATTGAGCCCGGATAGCGGTTATTTCGTTTGGGTCCTGGGCTAAACCATGGGTCGCGGCCGCTGACGCGAGAATTAAAATAACAGACAGCATCCGCGCTGTTAACTGTTTCCGGCCATGAGAAAAGTTGCAGTCAATACTTGTGGCCATACCATGCCCTCCAAAATACGCATTACGGTAACGGATTGGTGAGAATGATTATTGCTAATTCTGGCATGGTTCAAAACATGCCGGTATAGAATGACGGGTTCAGCTTGTCCCGTCGGCGACCCAGGGATCACTTGCCTCGTTTCGAGGCGACGTGGCTGAACCAGTCTTTATGGTTCAAAGCCCTGGGCTGAGCAAGCTCAGCCCTACATAACAATTTCCTCCAATTATTACAGAAACGGATGAATATTTGAATGCTTAAATTCTCGGGAGTGCGGTTTTATCAGCCGCTATCTTTTGCCTTCGCGGGTCGAAGATGTTTGATCTTGTTCCAGATCTCTTGCGGGAGTTTGATAAAAATCTCCTCCGGTAGATCGATCAGGATTTCCTTGGGCAGTGTAATCAACAGATCGTGGGGCAGGGTCACCAGCACCTCCTTCGGCAGGGTGACCAGTAAGTCATGCGGCAGGCCGATCAGAACGTCCTTGGGCATGGTGATGAGAAGATCCTTTGGCAAGGCGAGTAACTGATCCTTGGTCAGATTGAGCGGCCACCATTTCGGATCCGACACCGTGCCGGTCAGGCGAACGGCCAGAAGCTTGGAAAGGACCGGCGCCGTGGCTTGAGTCAATCGTGGAAAAAGTGTTTTGCGTTTGGGAGCCTGGGCCCAGATAATAAAATCAAGGTTTTCGTCAAGCGCATAATAGCCTTCGCCATGAATGGCGAGCGTCTGGCCGGACAGCATGGCATCGCGCGTGTCGATCTTCCGGTCCTTGACGGTGAAATTGGCGCCGAAATCCGTCAGGCTGACGGTTCCCAGGCCGGGATAGATGACGGAAAGCAGGCGTGAAAAGTCACCGAGCAGGCGCAGGTGATAAAGCTCTCCGTCCTGGATGCGGATCCAGCCGCCGCCGGCGGTAGTATTGCCCCGGACTTGTCCGATGGCGCCTGCCAACGCGCATTCGGAATAAATAATCCCCTCGTATTCCTCCTTGCCCTTATAGCCCAGCGACTGCAGGAGCGTGTTCAGGTTCATGTCGTCAACCCTGGCATGAAGATTGTACCAGAAGTTGGTCGCGGCGCCGGACGGATAGCAGGAGGCCTTCCCTGAAAACGTGCCTTCGTATGCCTCGCCCCGGATATTGGTCAAGTCGAACCGGAACTGGTTAACCGCGATGTTCAGGGAACACCGGCTGACATGGAACGGGGCGTATCCCCAGTCAGCGCCGTCAACTTCGACTCGGACGTCCGTGAGTGCTCCGGCGCCGTAATCAAGGTGGCCCCGGGCCGCGATCCGCATCGGCCCGGCGAAATAAAATCCATCAAGATACGCGGCAACCTCCGGCCCGATGAGCCGGGCAATGGCCATGGGATTGGCCGTACTTGCCAGGTCAATCTCCAAAACCGTGCCTTCCACGACATCCGAGAAACGGCCGGTCACTTCGCCCTCCGGCCGGATAACGCGCAGGCGGTCGCATGCGAGCGTGCCATTGGCATAGGAGATTCGGGACTCAAAAGAGGTCACCGGCACAGCTTGATAGGATACATTCGATCCCTGCGCATACCCGCTGATCCGGAGGGAATCGTCCCGATCAGCCCGCCCGGAAAAATCCAGTTCGACAAAAGGCGGTTTGCCGTGGGACTCAAACGAACGGACCATATCCGCCTGGTTGGAGGATAGCGCCGGAAGCAGGGCGCACGGATCCAAGGTTGACTCGACGCGGCCTTCATAGTCGCCGGAATCCAGATGATAGTTGACGTGCCCCTCCAATGTCCCCCGCCGGCGGCCCTGGCCCAGGATGGCATAGAATGGATCCACTAGCACCCTGTGGTCGTCGATCACAAACTCGGCTAATCCGCGTTCGATCTGGACGCCGCGTATATCGGCCTGCGTCAGGGATATCCAGCCGTGCAGACTATCCAACGCCTGCTCGACCGGGGCCGGGTCCACCTGGATGTCGTATTGGATCGGGCCGTTAATGGTACAGCCGGCGCCGGACAGCGCATCGCGCCAAGCCGGGGGCGCCAGAATCAGCCAGTCTTTTAGCAATATCTGTCCCCCCAGCCGCGCGTCCATGACGCGGTTGGTGAAGGTGTAGGAACCGGAGACCGTCAGGGCCTGGCCGCGCTGCCGGATATTCGCGTCCGACAAACGGAGCCGGCCGTCTTTTAATGATGCCTTGAGCCGCCATTGGTCGAAACGGACGCCGAATGCCCGCGTGGCCGCGCCTTCCATTCGGATCGAGGCTTCGTTGAAGGCGGGATTTTCCGTGTCGATTTTGAATGCGATGTCCGCGTGGGGTGGGACGCTGAACGTGACGGCATTAAGCTGTTTGACCAGTTCCAGAATCCGATCACGCTGAGAGCGGGTGAGCGCATTCAGTACGTATGTGACGGTATTCTTGTGTCGGATGGCCGCAGACGAATCAATTGCGGATTGCCCCTTCAATTCCGTCTTGGCCGGTGGTGTGGGTCGGATGGTTGGTCGCGGTGTCAGGAAAATACCGTGAGCGTTGATTTTCAGGCCGAGCAGATCGGCGGATAAGTTGCCGATCTGCCAGGCGTCGGCGCCGAATTGCACGACGCCGTTGACGTTGCGCACGATCACAGCGTCAGTGTCGTCGAACGCCGGATTTTCCACCAGGCTCAGACGCAGGAGGCCGTTATACACGCGCAAGCGCCTGAGCCCCGTCTGGTGCTGAAACCAGTCCAATGGATTCAGGAACAGGGTGACCTGATCCGCTTGCAGGATGGGCAGGAGCTGGCCTTCATCTTCGAAGGCGCGGAACTGCTCCGCCACAATCCCTTCCATCAGGTCTAGCCGGATGCGCTCCACCGTGACGCAGTAACCTTGTGACCGGAGTTGGCCCAGCCAGCGATCCACGAAGCGCTTGGGAACTCCATGGATGGACAGATAGAGGAAGGTGGCTAGGCCGACCAACAGAATAACGCCCAGCACCAGGCGGATTGCCAGGTAAATACCCTTGAATAGATTGCTCCAGTTCATAAGGAAACAAGTTAACCGCGGATCATAGTTGAATACGCATTGGATTTGTATACTATCATATATCAATGCCAACCAGCTTTCAACAACTGGTCTATGCCGCGACCCGGACTATTCCTCGCGGAAGGGTGGCGACCTACAAGTTGCTGGCCGATCATATCGGCTGCCGTTCCTGCCGCGCTGTCGGCCAGGCCTTGAAGCGGAATCCGGATGCCCCGCGGGTGCCGTGTCACCGGGTCATTGCCTCCGACGGCACACTGGGCGGGTTCCAGGGCCGGTGTGCCGGCGCCGCACTCCGCCGCAAGACGTATCTGCTCGCCGCCGAAGGCGTCCGGTTCAGTCATGGTCGCCTGGCTGATCCGCGCCGCCTGTTCCGGTTTGCTTAGTCAACGTCACGCATCAGGTAAAGGAGCCAGTGAAATGAAAGAACTTCGCACAGCGGTGTTGGGGTTGGGCCGGATCGGGTGGCAGTTCCATCTGCCCCGGATCCATCAGCATGCCGGATTCAATCTGGTGGCTGTAGTCGATCCGTTGCCGGATCGGCTGAAGGAAGCCCGGACCGTGTATGGCGTCAAGGGCTATGCGGATTGCGATGCCTTGTTTGCGGCCGAAACGCCGGACCTGATCGTTGTGGCCTCGCCGACTTCCTTTCACGCCGATCAAACCATCGCCGCTTTCCGGCACGGCAGTGACGTGTTCTGTGACAAACCCATGGCGGTTTCGCTCGGGGAGGCCGATCGCATGATCGGGGTCATGGCAGAATGCCGGCGGAAGCTCATGGTCTACCAGCCTCACCGCGCAACCGCGGAGGTGGTTGCCCTGCAGGACATTCTCCGGCAGGACTTGATCGGGCGCGTCTATATGATCAAGCGGACATGCACTGATTATACGCGCCGGAATGATTGGCAGGCTTTCCGCAAGAATTTCGGCGGTATGTTGAATAACTATGGCGCACATTATATCGACCAGCTCCTGTATCTGAGTCAATCGCCGGTCAAACGCGCGACCTGTTCCCTGCGGACGATCGCCAGTCTCGGTGATGCCGATGACGTGGTCAAGGCCGTCCTGGAAACGGAAAATGGCATGCTCCTCGACGTGGACATCAACATGGCGGCGGCCGTGTCCATGCGTCCCTGGCATATCCTGGGTCAACGGGGCGCCATCGTGCTCAGTGATGACACTTCCGCTTGGCATGTGTGTTACTATCGGCCGGAAGACCTGCCTGTGATCCCGGTCCAGGACGGTCTGGCTGCCGCCGAACGCCGCTACGGGAGCGGTGAAAAAATCACCTGGCAGGAATTGATGATTCCGATTTCCGATTTCAAGCCGGTTGACTTTTACGCCAAGTGCTATGACTACTTCGCCTTGAACCGGGACCCGTTTGTTCCCGTGACCGCGACGCGCGAACTCATGCGCGTTATTGATCTCTGCCGCCAGGATGCCCGTTAATCCCCATGGGAGGTGCTCTTGGGGTGGGGGTCAGTCGTGACTACGGCTTAAGCGGCGAAGATGATTCGTATCCCCGGCGATCAAGGCCTCTTTCTTGGCTCGACTCCATTTCTTGATTTGCCGCTCTCGGCGAATAGCGTCAATTTCGGAGGCGAACGTCTCATGATAAAGCAGGTCTTGAACTCGGTTCTGCGCCGTATGTCTCGCACCAGCTTTGCTGGCGTGCCTGACATAACGCGTGTCCAATTCGTGCGTGTGCCCGACGTAGTAAGAACCATTGCCGCATTTGAGGATATAGACAAACCAACTCATGGGAGGCCCTTCGGCGCACTTACAAGGCTCGTTTGCTCAGGGCATTCGACGCATTCGCTTGGTCACCTATCTTGGCCTGCCATGAGCAAGTGAGCAACGCGAACGCGTCGAATGGCGGAGAGGGGGGGATTCGAACCCCCGGTACCAGTTAACCCGGTACGGCGGTTTAGCAAACCGCTGCTTTCAACCACTCAGCCACCTCTCCGTATATGCAAGCAAGACAAACTCAAGTAAACCACGGTCCAATATTGCTGCTTTTCCCGTCGCTCCGAGCGGGATCCGCTCGGAGCAAGGGACCACTTGCCACGATCCGCTTGGTGATCGGGGCGACGTGGCAACCACTTCCGGCTTCGTCCCGCGCCAAGCGCCGGTACTACGCCGGACAGGCAGCCACCTCTCCGAAAGAAATTCCCGACGAATGCGAACGGTATTCCGAAAACCTCGGCCAGCATACGACAAGCCCGGAGGGCCGATCAAGACAAAACCCCCAATTAATTGTTTTTTGACAGAATTGCCAGGATGAGGCATGATGGATGTTTGAAACCGAAAGAAAGGAAGCCTTAATGAAACCAGACCGGCGAGCGACTTCTCAAAGTGGTATGGGCATTATTCAGGACACCGGCCTCAACGGTTTGCCCCGGATCGTCCTGACGCATTCGTCCGGCGCCAGCGTGGAGATCTATCGGCACGGGGCTCATGTGACAGCCTGGAAAAATGAGGGTGGCGAAAACCTGTTGTTCCTTAGCCGGGAATCGCGGTTCGAGCGGAGCCATCCGATCCGCGGCGGTATTCCGGTCGTGTTCCCCCAGTTCAGCGATGAAGGGGCTTTGCCCAAGCATGGGTTTGCCCGGACAAACGAATGGGCGCTGGTCAAAAACGGGCAGTTGTCTGACGGGACGGTGTTCGCGACGCTCCGGTTGGAAGAGAATCCCGATACAATCCGGATCTGGCCGCACCGGTTCGCGTTGGAGTATTCCGTGCGACTTTCCGACGCGCTGGCCGTCCGGCTGTCGGTGACCAATACCGGCGACAACCCGTTCCGATTCCAGATTGCCCTGCACACATATTTCCAGGTGGCCGATATTCGCCTGATCGCCATGCTCGGTCTGCGAGGGATCGAACTGGTGGATGGTTTGCGCCAGAATGTGCGGGAGAAGGAAACTCGGGAGCGGATTGCCTTCGAGGGGGAGACTGATCGCGTGTATGTTCAGGCGCCCAACCGCCTGATCCTGAGCGATGCAGGCCATCACCGGGAGTTGTATATCGAAAAGAGCGGTATGAACGATGTCGTTATCTGGAATCCATGGATCGATAAATCGGTGAAAATGGAAGATTTCGGTGATGACGAATATCAGCGCATGGTCTGCGTGGAAACCGGGAATATAGCCGTTCCAATTGTGCTGAGTCCCGGCGCCCGCTGGGAAGGCGCCACGAAGTTTTCGGTCGGATCGGAATAGCCGGGATTACGGGATATCTGCAAGAGATTAACCACAGAGAGCACAAAGGTCACAGAGAAAGAACCTTTGGCCTGTTAGTTGCCAAAGACTGCACTAGGAGCTCTGGGATAATTCTGTTGGTTTCGTGCTATCTATTCATATCGCAGGGCTTCAATGGGGTTGAGCCGGGAGGCTTTTTGCGCCGGCCACAGGCCGAAGATGATGCCGATAACCGCGGAAAACCCGACGGCCAGAATGATGGATGATGCGGTCACAGCGACGGGCCAGCCGGCCAGAGCGGAGACGAGCATACTGATGAGCCAGCCCAGGAGGATGCCGATCGCGCCGCCGGTGATGCTGACCACCAGTGCTTCCGTGAGAAACTGGGCGAGGATGTCCCGTCGGCGCGCACCCACCGCCTTGCGGATGCCGATCTCCCGCGTCCGTTCCGTCACCGAGACCAGCATGATATTCATGATTCCGATGCCGCCCACTAGCAGGGAAACCGCCGCGATCGAGGCCAGGAGAAAGGCCATGGTGCGGCTGGTTTCGGTCAGCATGGCCTGCATTTCCGCCATGTTGCGGATTTCAAACGATCCCGTCTGGGAAGGCGGCAGGCGATGTGTCCGTGTGATCAGGGCCTTGATGTCTTCCTGGGCAGACGGGATGGCTTCCGCCAACACGATCTCTATGTCCACGGTGTCAAGGTAGTCCTTGCCCAAGAGGCGATACATGGCCGTGGTCAGCGGGATCAGGATCATGTTGTCCTGGTCGTTCCAACTCGTTGCGCCTTTTTCCGGCAGAATGCCGATGACCAGGAAGTTAACCTTGTTGATCTTGATGTATTCTCCCAGCGGATTGGCGTCGCCGAACAGCTCGCGCACCAGGGTCTGTCCCAGCACGGCCACCCGCGCCCGCTTATTCACTTCGTCGTCGGTGAAGAAACGGCCTGCAGTCGGTTCCGAGGCCCGCATCTGCGCATAGACAGGCTCGACGCCCCCGATGCGCGTGTTCCAGTTCTTGTTGCCGTAAACCGCCTGGCCGCGGCCATTGACAATGCCGCCGATGCGCTTGATCGAGGGAACCGCGGCGCGGATGTCGATGATGTCCTGCGGCGTGAACCGGGTGACGGCGCCGGCTTCCAAAGCGACGCCGCCCGTGTGCCGCGCCCCGGAACGCAGGATCAACAGATTGGATCCCATCGAAGCCAGTTGGGCCTCAATGGACTGCCGGGCTCCCGTGCCGATGGCCAGCATGGCGATGACGGCGGTCACGCCGATCATGATGCCGAGCATGGATAGCGCCGTGCGGACCTTGTTGGCCATGAGCGCCCGCCAGGCTTGCTTGAAATCATGAGGAATCTCGCTCAGCAGGTATCCGGAACGGGCCGCGATCACCGGATCGGACTGAGTCACGGTTGGCCGGGCGCCGGCCGGCGCCGGTGCGCCGGGCTTGACCGCGCCTGTGGCGCTCAAAGCGCCATTGAGGGTGTCGGATTGAATCACGCCATCCCGCATGCGGATGGTGCGCCGGGCGTGGGCGGCCACATCCGACTCATGCGTGACCATCACCACAGTGATGCCTCGCCGGTTGAGGTCATTCAGAATTTCGATGATTTCATCGGCGCTGGCGGAATCCAGATTGCCGGTGGGTTCATCCGCCATGATGATCCGGGGATCATGAATCAGCGCGCGGGCGATAGCCACCCTCTGCTGTTGGCCGCCGGAGAGCTCGTTCGGATGGTGCTCCAGCCGGTCGCCGAGCCCGATTTCGGTGAGCAGTTTCCGGGCCTTGTCCATATTCTTCCGCTTGCCGTCCGGGGAGTAAATCATAGGTAGAACGGCATTTTCCGCCGCGCTGGTGCGCGCCAGCAGGTTGAAATGCTGGAATACGAATCCGATGGTCGAGTTGCGCAGAGCGGCCAGGTTGTTATCCGAAAGGTGGGCGACCTCGTGGCCCAGCAGGCGATAGGATCCTTCGTCCGGCACGTCCAGCAGGCCGAGGATATGCAGGAGGGTGGATTTACCCGACCCGGACGGCCCCATGATCGCCACGAACTCGCCCGGTTCGATCGTCAGCGACACGCCCCGCAGTGCGTGCACAGCCACTTCTCCCATGGCGTAGGTCTTGGTGATGTTTTGAAGGGAGATCATGATGAGATAGTCACTTTACAGAATAACGTGTTTGATAGGTATTTTATTGTGTTTTAGCGGATATCTTGTCAATGGGTCAGGTGAATCCAAAGGCTTTGTTAGTGAGGATACCAGTTTGGGATCAGAAAACAAAGGAATATAAGGGTAGGCTGCTAGAATTTGTTGCTGGGTGTTTTCCGGGTTGACTTCTGCCGGGGTAGGGGTATAGCGCTGGCAGAATTAAACAGGCCATGATAAACAGTTGACTCTGCAAAGGGGAGTAATACAATAACTGGCTGTTTAAGCTGCCTTGCTCTTATTATATTGGGCGAGCATATCCTTGGATTTGAATGATCGGAACTGCATTGAACGCATTATCAGGTGAACAATCGTGAATAAACGCAATCTGTGGATGATCATCACGGCATGTGTGGTCGGAATAATTTCGGGAACGGCCGGCTCGGCGGAAACGAACATGTATCATACCAATCGGGTCTTTACGCCAGTGACAATCCATGTTTCGGACAATCCGACTGTGTTTGAGTTATACACCGAATCTGGGAAATTGACAGATATTGTCGCAGCAGGCACGAACATCACGATCAACACGAATGAAACGTATGCCATTGAACGGCAAGTCATAAGCCTTGGTTTTGCATCGGCTACGGCGGCTTGGGATGCCGCTGTGAGTTATGACGCCACGAACAGCATGGAGCAGCACTATCCGGGAGCAATATACGACAATGTTGGATGGGTTCGGGGCACCAAATCGACGGTCCAAGGGGAATGGGGCTCATATTTCTATTCGCTCCGGAATCGGATTGTCTTCAAATCCTCGCAAACAAACTGGTGGAGATCGCCCAGCAATGGGGTGCCGGTGGCAATTGCCAAGGTCATGGTGGGCACCTTGGGTGACTATGCGCCGATGGAGGACGTTGTGGATGTGGGGCCATCGCTCGAACAAGCTACGAATAATTTTCCGGGCGAGAATACCGGGGAAGACAAGCGTTTCAGAGCGGATATCACCAATGTGTATTATCAGCTTGTGATTCCATTTATCTGGATCACGCCGCGGACGACATATACAACGGTGGGCGGTAGTAATGTGCAATATACGGTGACGGGAACGAATATTTCCAACGGAGTGACGTGGACGATCAGTCCATCAGGGCTTTCAGGGGGTGCCACGATCCAGCCGTCCAACGACTGGCATTATGCCGGAGTTACGCCTGGCACGGTGGCGACGAATTATAAGGTTAGGGCGACTTCGGTTGACAATACGAATTTTCATGATGAAGTGAATTTGACGGTGGTGGGGGTACAAACACAGTTGCAGTACAAGATCGGCACAAATTCATGGTCTGACATTCCTGATCCGTTGTATGTGTGCTCAAACACTACTGTAAATTTCAAAGCAACAAAAATCCCAACGAACGCCAGTTGGCCTTCAGGAAAACCGGTATGGGGCGGGGTAGTAAGCGGGAGTGGGATGGAAACCAATTCATATACATTCAACTCAATTTCTACCAGCACTTCGGATTATAAGATTGTCACCGCCGAATGCGGGAATACGGTGACGGGAAAGGTTATAGTAGTATCTGTAACAGTAACAAATATCAAATTTAATTATGATAATGGTTCTGCGACAGGCGATGCCCTAAACATTAGAAAGAATTATTCAACTTCGTATGACGTTTCAAATGGAGAATGGGTTAAGGGAGCAACAAATATTCCAGCAGCATATATTAGGAATACTACAGTAAGTATAAAGGCAAAATTAATCGTGACTCCATTGGTAAGTATCTCGGCGAAAGTCTCTGCTATATCATCTGATGCGGCAAATTCACTGGGAAATGTTGCCGAAACAACAGTATCTTTTCTTAGTGGAGTTTCTAATCCTGAGTTTACGACATTCAGTATTTCCAATGCTATAGCAAATTGCGTTAAAAAGGGAAGCCATACGTGGCAATGGAAAATAAAGGACGTAAACGGAACGGGATCGCCAGAATGTGACCTAAACCAATCTGGCAGTCACGAGATATATACTGTTTTAAGCGAGCCTAAATCTCCAATGCAAGAAGCGTGGGCTGATGTTTTATATTATGGTTGCGATTGGGCTGGTAATGCAACTAACGACGAATCAGTATGTGTCCAAATTTTAAATAATGGATTTAACCAGCATTATACTTGGAGTTATGACTGCAATCTATTATCCAGCGATTTTGTCCGTTTAGTTGCAAGTCTGGGAGTAAATGCAAGCCAACACATATGGGCAAGTAAAGGAAGCCAAAGCAGCGGCGATGTTGACGATATGTGCTATCAAAGGACTAAATCATTTACCCCAGTAGGCGGATCTCCTGACGTAAGAGAATGGTCTTGGCATCAATGGGCAGAATCTACTGGAGCACAAAGAGACCCAAGTGCTGCAACATCAAAGACTGGCAACTGGGGAGGCTATGAGGATGATTTATTTACCCATTATTACCAATGCACTAATAGTTCTCCGTTTGGGGCAGTATGGGTAGCCAATCAATCTGGACAGAGTTCAGGCTGTGAAGTATATCCAACCCATTGTTATTATGACTCAAATCCCACCTTGTATGACTGGCGTGGTCCAGATAGATAAAATAAAGAAAGGAACCTTATGACTATTAAAACAAACATAGTTATATTTGCTGTTTTTCTATTTATTGTTGCCTATTCCAGCGGGCAAAATACTAATAGCATAGGAAAACGAGATATTAATAGACTTGCTCCAGCGGAATTATCTAAGGGTGTTACAACCCCCAGTGATGCAAGCCGTAAGGTGCAATCTAACATTATAGGTCAATGGGTATGCCTAACAAATATCCCCGGAATAAATAAAAGGATTCAATATATCCATTTTCGCAGTGATGGAGCCATTGAATATAAACAAAATTCTGGCAATAATCTATTAAACAAGACTGAATCCTATAAAATTATACATAAAGGGGAAGATAAAAATTGTCCCGGTAAAAAACCAAATATCCTTATAACAAATCTAAGTGATACTAATGGAATATTCTTTATTGAAGTTTCTGTTGGTTATGATTCCAGGGTTCCTATGGAATTTGGAGAACTGTTGAAATTTTCAGATATTGAAGGGGGTCAATATCTTTTTATCAAACAGGAAAATGTTAATAAAATTAAATAGTTTTAAGATTGGCGCAATCATCTTCATCCTGTCGTTTATTCTTGTCCAGGCTCAAGCTGAGACCAACGGCGTTGTTGCCGATAACGCCAACAAGGATTCAACAGAACGCGCCATCGGTAATAAAGGAAAATTTCTTGCAAACACAAAAATAATTACGGCGGATACAAATTTTGCCGGGAAGATTATTCAAATCAAAAAAATAATGAAAGAGATAGGACGAACAGCCAAGGATAAGGAAGCGGGACCAAAAACGATTGAAGAAGCCGCTTTATTCTTGTCCCACAGGATTAATATCGCATGTCCACCGACCAAGTGTTTTGAACACGAAGGCGTTTTCTACTTTTCTGGCGGGACGACGGCTAAGCCCGTTAATGACTTTAGCTCTGGTCTGGCCATTAAGAAGGGCGAGACAACAATCTATCAGTGGGAAAAGGCAGACAAGCCAGATGAAGGAAAATCGAAGTAGCACTCTCCAAAATCCATTCCAATTAGCGGGGTAAGTCATGAGAAGAAAGCTTTATATTCTGGCGTTGTGTGCCTGCGGTCTGGTCGCCGCGAGCAGGGCTGAGCAAAATGAAAAATCCATTTATATGGGTTTTGGCATGACTCGTGATTCGTTCCGGACCGTTAAACCTTATACCATGAAAATTGATAAGGAATTCGGTTCAAGGAACACGAACGATGTGGTTCTGATAGAAATAAAAAAAGGAAGCCCGATAGCGATTATGTACCATTTTATTGATGACCGTCTTCGTGCTGTTACTTTGGGCCAACTGTATTTTGGCAAACGCGATGGGCAGGAAATCAAGCGGGTCCACGATGCTTTGATAAGAGAACTGGTCAGGAAATCGGATGAGACTGTCATTCGACGGGATGAGAATATGCAGCCAATCCGAGTGAGTGCCGAATTGTGGACATATGAAAAAAACGGCATAGACATCTATTTTCTGGATACCTCGAACGAAATAACGATCATCGCATTCGATCCGAAATATTTTGTCAAAAGGGATTTCTTCATGACTCCCGAGGAAATGCCAAAGTTTTAATCCACACAAGAGTGACTCGACTTTCCCGTTGGCGCTTAGCCATGCTAATTTGTGCCATCCGCTATACCTCCTGAATTCCTTTGTCACTTTCCCCGCCACCATTTTGTCGGAATGTCGATTATTGTTTCCTTTATTATCTTCACATAGTCCAATATAATCAGGCTTATATGCAATTCGGTAATGAACAGACTTATTCCAATTTATGCCACAAGATCAGCAGGCTCCGAAACGGGCTGTCATTTATGCCCGGACCAGTCAGGACTCTGAAGACGCTGGCTTAAAGGTCAGCATTGAGGAGCAACTGGAAGCCTGCCGAAACATTTGTAAGAGCCAGGGCTATCAAATCATCGGCGAGTTTTACGACCGCAACCGATCTGGCAGAACATATCCCACTGGCTCATCCTTCATCAACCAAGACCCGATATTTGAGCAGTATTTTCAGGAACATATTCAATCTGCCAAATGTCGAAGCAGGGATGGCCTCGGTGAAATATTCAAACGTCTCGATCAGGTGGACGTCATTGTCGTTCGCGATGAAACCCGGTTGATGCGCCCTCTTTTGAATTCTTTCCTTGAAACTCTGGTCTGGCAGACCCTGGCAACCCACAACATCATTGTCCATTCAGTTTCAGAGGGCATCATCTCACCCAGTAACCATGAACAGCAAATGATTTCCAGGCTCAAAGCGAACACCAAGGATAAGGATGTACTGACCCGTATCAGGGATTGCAAAGCATCTCTGGACCGGCGACGTAATTCTGGTGATCTTTACTACTCGCCGTTCATGTACGGGTTTTGCAGCGCGGATCATCAACAGGTCAAACCGATTGAACATGAATTGAAAATTGTCAGGCGCATATTTGACATGTATCTGGCAGGCACACCGATATGGTCCATTGCGCGAGTCTTAAACACGGAAGCGGTCAAGACCAAGACGGGTAGGGGATATTGGAGTTCACAGTCGATTAGAGCGATCTTGTCATGGATTGCTCATTCCGATCATCAGATCAACAGCTATGGGGATGCGCTATACTCATGTATACGCGAGTGCGAGAAGCCTGCAGACGGGCCAAGATCGCCGCCGCTTTTTTCGAACCTAATGTGTGCCACGAAGATCAAGACCGAAAGGAGGAGATCGCAACTGCGCAGCAGATGAGAGAAAGCAAAGACCTCTCGGAGCCGCCTTGCAGGAGGAGGCTTCAAACCACCCTGAGTTGCTTT
>Ga0180014_1000093_pt1 | contig 25272 bp, 29 predicted proteins | sample KR13_S1_MetaG_FD_116507 | JGI IMG/M metagenome (GOLD analysis project Ga0180014, IMG submission 116507) | Groundwater microbial communities from the Olkiluoto Island deep subsurface site, Finland - KR13_S1_MetaG | ecosystem: Environmental > Aquatic > Deep subsurface > Groundwater | place... | reverse complement strand
TTGGGTTGCGTGCAAGAAAATCCTTGCACGCAGCTTCGGGAGGCGGCCACAACCCAGGAAAATCAGGTCGCGTCAGAACGCTCGCGGAGGTACGAAAAAGACGGGTTTCGTGCAAGATTCAGGTATAACATAATCAGCCATACACCTCCCTTGGCGTGACATGACGGGCGCTACAGCTCAATGCCTTCCCGAACGATAACGCCTTTGTCGAAGTAAGGGCGGCTAGTTTCCCGGACTGTCCCTGCAAAGGTTGATCTCGATGCTCACGTGGACAAGTTTGTGAACCTCTTTCAAGCGGTTCTTGTAGGTCTGGAGACTGTGCGGTTTCTCGGCCACGAGTGCGAGAATGCAGGCGTACTTGTTTTCTCCGACTCTCCAGACATGCATATCGCTGATCCGGGTGTCGCCATCGGTCTCGATGGCGGCGTGGATCTCTGCGCTGAGTCCGTCGTCTCTCCCGCGGTCCACGAGGATGCCGCCGGTCTCCCGCAGAAGCGATAGTGTCCAATTGCCGATCAGGACCGCACCCACAAGACCCATGATGGGGTCAAACCAGGTCCAGTTCATGAACCGGCCGCCGAGCAAAGCGATGATGGCAAGAATCGAAGTGAAGGCGTCGGCGATTACGTGAAGATACGCAGCACGCAAGTTGAGGTTGCCATGGTTTTCGCTGCGGCCCTGTGACGGCGATGCGTCGGGGGGTGCGTGACTGTGGGAGTGATCTGTCAGCATGAGGATGCTCATAAGGTTGACCAGCAGACCGACAACCGCGACGAGAATGGCCTGGTTGAACTGGATCGTCATCGGGTTAAGAAGTCGTTCTATCGAGACGACAACCATGGCCAAGGCGACCACAGCCAGCAAGACGGCACTAATGAATCCGCCCAGAATCTCGATCTTCCAAGTGCCGAAGGCAAAGCGGCGGTCGAGGGCGTAGCGCCGTGCCATAACAAATGCCAGCCACGAAATTCCAAGGGCGACAGCATGGGTGCTCATGTGCCAGCCATCGGCGAGCAGGGCCATTGAGTTGAAGAGCCACCCGGCGATGATCTCAACGACCATCATGCCAACCGTGAGCAGGACGACGCGCATGGTCTGGCGTTCAGTTTCCGCGCCGCTATAGTGGTAGATATGCGCGTGCTGGTAGTCTGCTATGTTTTTCGTGTGCATCCCGTTCGCCACTTAACATACTTTGAAAAAGTGGTCTAGGTGAAAGCGACGCAATGCAGCATCGTCAGATATAATGGATCAAAAAATATCATTACTGTCCAAATTAGCCGAAGGCCAGTTGTAGCTGAACAGTCGGCGGTTTAAATGCTTTCTCATGATATGGGGCATTAAGCCAGTCCCATAGGTTTCTGCGAGCGAAGAGATTCGCGGGAAGAATAGTGCAAAGCGTATAGATAGACCATTTGAACCTTGATTTAAATTTTAAATACGACAAGAGCAAGTAGGCAATCAGTGCTATCCATAATTGGGACAGCAAGGCATTGCGGGATGTTCCGCGGGCATGGTATTCGGTACCAGCCGCTTTTACAGCTTTCTGAAATTCAAATCTCGAAAACATTTGTATCATCTGTCCCATTACAGTATGTTTATGCATAGAAGCCTTTTCCTTAATGTTTATTATGGTTTCGTTCGTTAATCCAAAACCATCTTAAACTGAGGATTAGGCTTCTTCAATTTATAATCTGGACGCATGTGAAAAAATATAATCAATTGTGTACACGAAATTAACCGCTGGTTTTTTAATTATGCATTGCCCAGCCGTTTGCTCATTTTTTCGAGCTGCACTTTCATTCTCGCTGGGAGGCGCTTGCCGAATCCGGCGATGAATTCCTCGATTTCAGGAATTTCCGCGCCCCATCTGCCGGCATCCACGCTCAGAAGCTCGGTGACCTCCGAGTCTTTTATATTAAGACCTTTCAAGTCTAAATCATTCTTGGATGGCATCAGGCCGACAGGGGTTTCAATGGCTCCGGCTTTTCCTTCAACCCGCTCGCACATCCATTTGAGGACGCGGCTGTTTTCCCCGAAGCCGGGCCAGAGCCACTTTCCATCGGCTGTTTTACGGAACCAGTTGACGTAAAATATTTTAGGAGCGCTATGGCCAAGCTTGTCACCCATTGCAAACCAGTGACTCCAGTAATCTCGCATGTTATAATTGCAAAAAGGGGGCATGGCCAGATTAATTTTGCCGCAAGCTGAAGGGAAAGGCTGGCGGCGATATGGAACTTTTTGCCCTCAGGATTGCTCAAGGGAAAGATTAGCATATGTTCAGCCATCCAGCCCTCTCTGCGCGCAATTACCGAAGCAATCCGCAATGCGAGGCACTTGTTGCCGAGCAAGGCGTTACCATAGCCGGATCCGAAAGACCAAATGGTGTTTTCTTCCGGGAAATGAATTTCTTTTCTATTGGAGAGCATGGCCACTACAGCGTTGCTTTTATTCATCCACCGAACTCCTTTCCCGACGAGGATATTCCCGCGACATAGCGAGAATTGTTGCTCGTTACCGTCTAACCGTCTGCTTCTCTTGTCTTGCGCATAAGCCAGGCGCTCGCAAGCAGGCCCACTACTACAACGGCAATGCCAATCACAATGGCAGAAGAGTATCCGACTGTAAGATCATACAACCATCCGCCGACCCAAGGTCCAGTGATTCCTGCCGCACCATAGGCCAGGAACACCAGAGGATAGATACTGCCAACACGCTCTGGGCTGTATCGAGATGCCACCAAGGCAGCGTAAATGACGAAGCACGCCCCAAACCCAAAGCCGATCAGTGCCGAGACCGATATGAAGAACTTTGTGGAATCCCCTGTCTGGAACAGCAGTCCAAGTGCAACCGCCAATAATGCTAATGATATCGTGATCGATCGCGATCCGAGCCTGTCGACTCCCCAACCCCAAATGATCCTGCCCGTGGCATTGCCTACGGCAAAAGTGGTGATCGCCACGGCAATGAGGGTAGGCTGGATGCCGCCAGACAATGCCATGGGCTTGAGGTTGCCAATAACAAGCAGCCCTGCGAACGTTCCGCTGAACATCCCAACTACCAGCGCCCAGAAAAACGGGTCCCTCATCAGTGCGGCGATAGGTATCGGATGGCAACGAGCGGCGACGCAGGACGCGGGAAAACGCAACATTAGCGCCGCAGCCACAATAGCGGCTCCGTAACAGATGCCTACCAATCGAAAGACCATTAAGACGCTAGCCCCTCGCAAAAAATAAAATTCGGCAAAGGCCGACAGGAGTACGGCTCCGGCACCGAAGCCCGCTACGGCAACGCCTGTGACAAGACCCTTGTGTGTCGGGAACCATTTCATGCACGTGGCCAGAGGACATACGTAGCTAAATCCCGTTCCGACACCGGCTACGACGCCGATTCCCAAGAGCAACATGAAAAAATCTCCCTTGGAAATGGATGCAATGAGATAGCCTGAGGCAAACAGGAGACCACCTATGCCTGCGACTAGTCTGGGCCCCCAACGTTCCAGCAATCTGCCAGCGAAAATCATGGCAACGGTGAAGACTGCGATCAGTCCACCAAAGATTACTTGGGTTTGCGCCGTGCTCAGTCCATGCGAGTTTCTCAGTGCGGGAACAAAGCTGGTCCAGGCATACAGACCGCCCAAGCACACTTGGATCACCACAGATGCTAATAGAATGCCGTATCTCATCTTAGGTGCTTCGATGGGTTTTGGACTTCCGCCACGAGGCACGGAGCAGACGGTCCATAATAGCCAAGCCCACTCCATCCTCGGGAACCGGCTGGAACATGATGATGTCCAGAGAGAGTGCGTCGAGCCGACGTAGAGCTGCGAACAAGTTAGCAGCTGCCTCGCATAGGTCACCGGTTGATGACAATACTTCCACAGCGCAAAAACCATCCTTGTTCTCAGGCGGTTTTAAGGAGAGCAGACCAGTTCGCCCCCCTGAGGGATTTGGTCCGCCAACGGTCCAAAGAACTAAAGGCGTGCGCGGAGCGTAGTGACGTGGAAGCTGGCCCGGACATAAGGGAGCTACTTGTGATTTTAGGAGGCTTTTGACCGGACCTGCGATACGCTCAATGTCCTTCAGCGGCAGACCACCCGGGCGAAGCAAGATCGAGAGATCGTCCGCGAAGGATATTACCGTGGACTCGATTCCTACTTTACAGGCACCTCCGTCAAGAATCCAAGCGATGGAATCGCCAAATTGCTCTCGCACGTGGTCGGCTGTCGTAGGGCTAATGTATCCAAAGAGATTGGCGCTTGGGGCCGCCAGCGGCACTCCAGCGGCGCGAATCAGTGCCAGCGCCACCGGGTGATCGGGCATGCGGACAGCCACGGTTGGCAGTCCGGCGGTAACGATGTCCGGAACCAACTCGCTCTTGGGTAGGACAAGAGTCAAGGGGCCTGGCCAGAAGCACCGGGCCAGTTCCCGCGCATTCGCCGGGAAGTTGGCGACAAGAGACTCTGCTTGCTGAAAATCGGAGACATGAACAATCAGCGGGTCGAATCTGGGGCGACGCTTCACTTCGAATACACGGGCTACGGCCGCAGCATTAAAAGCATTGGCCCCCAAGCCATACACGGTTTCTGTTGGGAAGGCTACCACTCCGCCGTTTTTTAAGATCGAGGCGGCTTGTCCTATCTGTTGTGGCAACGCGGATTGATCCTCCTTGGCAAAATCCTCCTGGACCGCAAGCACGGCCGCGTCCCAGATGTCGGTGGCTATAAGAGACCCCGGCAGGAGCATAGAACGATGCTTGGCACCGTGTCCGGTCAAGACGTAAATGCCGGTCGCGCCGACGGTCTCGGCGAATTCCACATCATGAGGATGGTCCCCAATAACGAACGACTTCCGGAGATCGATCTGATAGTCGTCCGCCGCCTTGAGCAAGAAATATGGGTTGGGTTTGATGCACTGACAGCCATCCGTGCGTTTGTGCGGGCAATAAAAAACGTGTTCGATATTGATGCCGTATCGGGCAAGATGCTGCACAATGAACTGATGCACCAGTTCCACGTCAGGAAGTTCAAGAACGCCTTCCGCAACACCGGATTGGTTGGTCACAATGAACAGACTGAAGTCGCGCTGCAAAAGGCGTAACGCGGGAACCGTATCGGAAAAAAAGATGACTTTGGAAGGATTTCGAATGTATCCTCGATCCTCGATAATCGTACCATCCCGATCCAGGAATACCGCTTGCCGCATATCAGAACATCTCCTCATTGGCTTTACCACCGCGCCGCTTCGGCACCGGGAATTGTTCTCGCCCAATCGTCCTGGGTTTCATCGCCGCACAATAGCCTCAATGCTTCCACATATTTTTGTGAGGTCTTCCGGATGACTTCTTCCGGCAATTCCGGCGCGGGCGGCTGCTTGTTCCATCCGAGACCTTCGAGGTAGTCCCGGACATACTGCTTGTCAAAGCTTGGCGGTGACGTGCCAATGCGATAACTCTCCATCGGCCAGAACCGGGAGGAGTCCGGTGTCAAGACCTCATCGATTAACGTCAGTATTCCCCCGACGAGCCCAAACTCGAACTTCGTGTCTGCGATGATGATGCCCCGCTGTGCGGCGCAGGCTGCCGCCTCCGTGTAGAGCCTCTGGCTCGCCTGACGTATGGACTCGGCCAATTCCGCCCCAACGATCCGGGCCATCTGTTCAAAGGAGATGTTCTCGTCGTGCTCGCCTTGCGGCGCCTTGGTCGCCGGAGTAAAAATTGGTTCCGGCAGTTTTTCTGACTCGCAGAGACCATACGACAGCTTAACGCCGCAGACCGTGCCCTGTTGCCGGTATTCCTTCCAGGCCGAACCGGCGAGATAGCCCCTCACGATGACCTCTACCGGCAACGGCTCAGCCTTCTGCACGATCATCGCCCGTCCCGCCAGCGCATCTAATTCTAGCAGTTTTTTCAGCGGTTCTTTGAGGTCCATGCAGAAATGATTGGGCACAATGTGGCGTGTCTTCTCGAACCAGAAGCGAGACATTTCCGTCAGGACGCGCCCCTTGCCGGGGATTGGCGTGGGAAGGACCACGTCAAAGCATGATATTCTGTCGGTGGCGACGATGAGCAGAGCGTCATCCAGATCGTAGATATCCCGCACCTTGCCGCGCCCAAGCAAGCGCAGGCCCGGTGCCGATGAATACGTCAATGTATTCTCGTTCATAACAAACCTCCTCTCGGTGTAAAACGTTCAGCCGGCGGCCAGAACCAGCGGCGAGATGTAGCCCCAAAACTTCAAAAAGAACAGTCGCCGAGTATCGAGCATTCCTTCCGGGGAATCATCCTGCACCATAACCCTTTCAGGGTCGCACAGTTCGATGGCGTCAGCTACAAAACGGTGCAGTCGGGGAATCGGCATGGCCGCCAGCTTTCCGTAACCGGGTCTTGCTCAAACGTTGCTCCAGTGCGCTCAAAGCGCTGTCTTTCATATCATGTGTTCCTCATGAATTCGTGTCCTGATTTCCTGTTACCTTGGTTTATAAAGAATCGCTCAATTTGAGATTGATATATTGATCTGCGAATCAAGAGTTGCGGACCCGTTCGTCAGCAGCCTTCACGTCCTCAGCCATTTTGCGTTTGTAGTTTTTGAATTTGTCCATAAGCGCTTCATTATTCAGCGCCAGGATCTGGACGGCCAGAAGGGCCGCATTTTTCGCGCCCGAGCTTCCTATGGCGACGGTTGCGACCGGGACGCCTCCGGGCATTTGAACCATTGAAAGCAATGAATCCAAGCCTCCAAGATCGCTGGTGGTCATCGGCACCCCAATAACAGGCAGCGGGGTCATCGAGGCTATCACGCCGGCCAAATGCGCGGCTTTCCCCGCAGCTGCTATTATAATCTTGATGCCTCTTGATTCGGCATTTATGGCATAGTCGCGAATGCCTTCCGGATTACGATGGGCAGATATGACTCTCATTTCGTTCGCAACTTCAAAACTGGCCAACACGGCCTTGCTTTCTTTCATGATGGCAAGATCCGATTCGCTTCCCATAACAATTGACACATGCGGAACGTGTTCTCCGGCATTCATCTGAAATCCTTTCCTTAAAAAAATATTTCTTTATCGTTTAAGCATGTTTCCCAGTAAAAACTCATTGTTATTTCCTTTTTTGTAGAACTGCGACTGTATTACAAATCTTTGACTGGCCGGCGATTAAGAATGCGGCGCAGGCCGCGCCAAAACCGTTGTCAATATTGACTACTACTAATCCCGGCGAACAGGATTGAAGCATTGTCATAAGGGCAGCTTTGCCTTTTCCGCCGTAACCGTAACCGCATGATGTAGGCACACCAATAACCGGAACGTCCACCAGGCTTTTTACTACTGTTGGCAGTGCTCCCTCCATGCCAGCGACTACTACAATACAGGCGACATTTTCTTTTAATAATTTCTCCAAGGGAGAAAAAATTCTGTGAAGTCCTGCAACTCCGACATCATAAGCATGGAGCACTTCGCATCCCAGTTCCTGGCATGTTATCCTGGCCTCTTCAGCTACAGGAATATCAGATGTTCCAGCTGCTAAAATTCCTATTTTCCCACTTACCCTTTTTTTCAGATAATCTTTTTTTGTTAATACCGCCATCCGGGCTTTTTCGTAGTATTTAAGTCTAAACCTCTGTGTAATCCCCTTACTGATTCTATTGAGACATTTTTTATCCACTCTTGTAGCCATAGCCTTGCCCTTTTCCCTGGCCATAGCGATCAAAAGCGTGAACACGTCTTCTGGATTCTTACCTTCGGCAAGAATAAACTCCGGAATACCGCATCTTTTATCTCTAAAAATATCCAGTTTAGCGATATCTTCTATTTCTTTGATTTTTCTATCCATTTACGGCCTCTGCTTTGCCAATTATAGATTTAGCCTGAATTTCAACTCCTTTATTATCCGCATGCAAGCCTTCTGCAATATTCCTAACTATTTATAGGGCAACAACATGTCTTACGGGACAAGCGTCATGAGCTTTTTGACCTGCTTGGGATACTTGGCGATGAACCGCAGTTCGTCGGCCACGAGCGGTTTCTGCTTCAGGACGTTGGCGTATCGGACTAGGTCGAGTATTTCCCTGGCGTCTTCGTCGTTGTGGAACTCAACCTCCAGCTTCTCATAGACGTTGCGGAACCCTTTGATCCCGCTGTATTCCCCGACGCAGATATGCCTGCCGGTCTCAATGATCTCCGGATCGCCGCGTCCCAGTTCTTCATAATCATAGAGTTCGTAGTTGCGGATGTCCTTCAGCACCCCGTCGGCGTGGATGCCGGACGCGTGCGCAAAAGCATTGTCGCCAACTCCCGGCTGGTTGATGGGGATAGGCACGTCGAAGGCGTAGGAGGCGTACTTCGCCAAACGCCAGATCTTCGATAGGTCGATGCGGGGGTCGAGCTGGTATCTGCCCGCGAAGCCCGCGGATTTCTTGACGGCCAGGATGACCGACAGCAAGTCGGCGTTGCCCGCCCGTTCACCAATCCCGTTGACGCACGTGTTGATGTAAGCATCCATGCCGGCGTCCACTACGCCCTTTGCCCCGGCTACGGAGCACGCCACAGCCATGCCCAAATCGTTATGGCAGTGTAGCTCGATGGGCATGCCGGTTTCCGCCGCCAGCTCCTTGACGCGGTTGTAGATCGTGAATGGGTCATCGTAACCAAGGGTATCGCAATAACGGAACCGGTCCGCCCCGTGTTCTCTGGCGGACTTGGCGAAGCGGATGAGGAAGGGCATGTCCGTGCGTGAGGCGTCCTCCGCATTGACGCCGACCGTCTTGGCTCCAAGCTCTCTGGCCCGCGTCAAGGCCGCCACCATATCATTCAGCACGTCTTCACGCGTCTTCTTGCCTTGGAACTTGCCCAGTGTCATCTGCTCGGAGGTGGATATGGACAAGTTCACGTCGCGAACGCGCGTCATCTTGAATGCCAACTCGACATCCTCCGAAACAGCGCGGAGCCAGCCGGACAGGACCATTGTCCCGAACACACCCATCTCGGCCAGCTCGATGTTGGCATTGAGGTAGTTGGTCTCGTGGCGGGTCGTGGGGAACCCGAATTCGCTCTGGAAGACCCCAAGCTGGCTCACGTACAGGTTGACCATGGTCTTCTCGAGCTTGGCCAGACCGAGCTTGGCCGTCTGGACACCGTCACGATTGGTCACGTCGATAATGTAGATTGTATTGCCCATGGTTCACTCCTCGAATGCCCCCTGCGGCGCCGCCTGAGCAAGCGAGGCGCCGTCCGAGGCCATCTCTTGTGCGCACTTGAACATCTGATCGAAGAGGTCAGGAATGTCTTGTTCTTCCACGCACGAGAATGCCACGCGGATGTCCGTCTCGGCCGTGGCGATCACGCCGACCCCATACTTTTCCAGGAGCCGCAGGCGGAACAATTCGGCATTGAGCCCCGTGAGCTTCAGACACATGAAGTAGCCCGAATTGAACGGATAAGGAGTCCAAGCGGCGGAAAACCGCTCTTGGGACAGCACTTCCTTGACCTTGGCGGCACGCCGCCGAAGCACCTCGAAGTTCTCCAGGTGCTGTGGACCGTATGTGACGTCCGACATGGCCTTCAGGAGGATGGACTGGGCCGCATGGGAACAGTTTGATATCGTCCCCCGAATGCACCCGCCGATCTTCTTTTCCAGGGCCTCATACAGCGCGGGTGTGGAGGTTTTGGTGGCGAGGGTTATGAACCCCAATCTCAATCCCCATACGTAGTCCTCTTTTGTGGCTCCATCGAGTTTGACGGCCAGAATTCTCTCGTGGAGGTCGGCAAGTTGCGCAAAGAGGGATTCCTTCAACACGTTGGCCTCGTAGAACAGCCCGAAGTAGGCGTCGTCACACACGGCCACGACGTTACACCCGCGATCCGCGACGATTTGTAGAGTATCGCAGATGGCGGTCGCCTCGGCCTCGGTGGGCGAGTATCCCGTGGGGTTGTTGGGGAAGTTCAGCAGCACGATGATCTTCCGCCCGCCCACCCGGTCCAGTGCGACCTGCCGGAAGCCCGCAACGTCCAACCCGGTCTTCTCTCCAAAAAACGGGTACTTAACGATATTGGCCCCGCGACGAACGCCAAAGATCATATTGTAGTTGCCCCACAGCTTGTCCGGTAACAGCAGAACGTTTTCTCGGTCTACAAGCATGTCCGCTATAATGCTCAACCCATGCGTGATGCCGCTGGTCACCACGGGCAGGCTGACTTGCCGCGACCGCAGCAAGGGGTTCTTCTGGTACAGCAGTTCTTTCCACTTGGCTCGCAGTTCCTGCCGCCCGGGTGAGGGTGCATACGGCAGCACTTCGTCCGGACTTAATCCGGCAAAATGCTTCATAACCGCCAACAGGTGCATCGCCTGTCCATTCTCCCGTGCGATGCCGATGGTTACGTTGTATCGCGTGGCCTTCTGCTTGGCTTCCGCCGTCTGGGTCAGAATGCCCTTGGGAAAGTACAACTCCCTTCCAAGTTCCGAAAGCATCTGGTACACGTACGGGTTTGCCCGCCGTATGGTTTCATTGAGATCGGCAGCAAGAGTGTTGGGCATAAGACTACCTCTTTCCATCGTCGTGCAGAAAACAATCCGGCGCGATCATGTCACCGAACCGGAACTGGGCCTCCAGCAGGCGTTCGCGCTGTGAGTCGAGGACCGCAAATAACTCGATGGGCGCGTCGTCGACGTTTTCACGGTGGAACTTCTCCACCCGATCCAGCTTGGCTAGGTTCTCCAGCACGCGGATCGTGAATTGCTTGAGGTAGTCCTCCCGCGAGTAATCCTTGTCCAGAACTTCCTTAAAGAGCCTCTGGAGGTCTTCAAAGCAGGGGATGGATCCGGTGGGGGTTCGGACATGGCCGATCTCGTTATGCACCCGCTGCTCCATCCACTTCACCCAGACGTGTTTGTCGCTCACGCCGTTGACGAATTTGCCGTCCCGGTCCTTCAGGAAATAGTTCACACCGAACACTATTGGTGGGTTCTTGAGTTTCTTGCCAAATTCCAGGTTGTTCCGTATGTATTTCCCAAGAGAAATGGCCACGAAATCCTGGATGCTCATCAGGTTGATCTCGGGCACTCCCTCCTTGCCAATGGTAGCAAAAGTGGTTTCGGTCTCGAGCGACGCGCCGTAGGCGACGATCCCATGTTCCCAGTCGAAACTCTGCTGAACCGGGACGTAGGCCTTTGCGTCGCGCCCTCCGTACATAATGCCGGCAAGCTCTACGCCCGCAGGATTGTCCAATTCGGGATCGCAGTTCTTCAGGGCCCGTAGCGCTACGGCGTAACGGGCATTCTTGTGGGCGCAAGGAATCTCCGTACCCTTGGTGTCCTTCTTGCCCTTGTGCCAGACACCGGAGAAGTTCTCCCCGTCGGCCGGCGGTTCCTCGCCCATGCCCAGCCAGTATGGTCGGCCATCCTTGACCAGCACATTCGAGAAGATCACTTCGCCGGGCCTGGTCAGGACGTCCCGAATCACCGGGTCATCCTTGGCGTTGACATTCTGGATGATGCCGAAGATTCCCGCCTCGGCGTTGGCGGCCATGCACTTGCCGCCAACCGCCCGGAAGTAGGCAATGTCGTCACCCAGGATTGTCTCGCCGGGCAGCATCGCCGTGGAGGTCTTGCCGCAGGCGCTGGGAAACGCACCGGCCAAGTAGGTCTTGCGTCCACCCTTGCCGTGCACGCCCGACAGAAACATATGCTCGGCCAGCCAGCCCTCTCGGTCGGCCTTGCGAATCGTCAGCCGCAGCGCCAGTTTCTTGAGACCGACGGTGTTGCCTGCGTACTGCGTGTTGACGCTATAGACGGTATCCGTTGTGTAGTCGATGTAAATGCGCTTCTTGTCCGGTTCGCTGCTGACCATTCGCTCATCCACCTTGCCGCAGGAGTGAAGCGTGGCGAAGAACTGTGCCTTTTCGCCCAAACGTTTGCACTCCTCGTAGCCTAAGCGATACAGCAGGTTCAGGCTGTGGGAGACGTACCAGGAGTCGGTGCACTCCACACAGGGAATGTTAAACTCCGAATTGTTGGGGCCCAGGGTCATGAACCGGACCACCATTGTCCGCCCCTTCATCGAGCCTTTGAGAAGGCCGCACACTTCCACCAGTCCCGTCTCTCGCTCGATCTGGTTGAGCGCCTTACTCAGCATGTCAGCCTTGGGAACCAGGTACTTCGTGACTTCCCGATCGCGCCCCTGGTCCTCCATTCCGTCGAAGTGGATCGTATGTCCCCGGGTTCCCAAGGGGGTTTCCTCGCGCAGTCTCAGCGCCATCTGGCGCGTATGCTCGATATCCTCGGCCGAATCAGTACTCACCCAGACCGCGTCCGGCCGACAAAGCTCTATCGCATCGGCTACAAAGGCGTGAAGGCGATCATTAGCGATGGCCGCCAGCTTTCGAAGGTTTTCTCTGTCCAGCTTCGATTCCAGTAGCTTCAAATGAGTGTTCAGCATGTCATCCTCCTGGTTTGGATTTGAGCCATTGACAGGCAAACAAAAAGGCCGGCGACAGCCTGATCACAGACTCAGACTATCTGCCGGCCCATTGCATCAGCAGGCCGCTAAGCGCGGCCCCCTGTCAATCTGCCTGTATTCGATTCGTGGCGAGCACATTTATAGTCAACACACCTTGTTGTCAAGAACTTTTTACCGCGACAGAACTTTTTTAGGATATTTTTCAGGTTTCGGCCTCCGGCTTCTCAAACTGCGGTGCTCCGTCCAGCGTGAAAATGATGATGCGTTCGCCCGTTGAGGTGCTAATGTCCGTATGCATGCTTCGCATTTTGCAGCCCGTAATATCCTGAACGAGCACTTCCAACATGCACCGAGCTTTCTCCAACAACTCGATTCTGACCTGCTTGATCAGGGCTCGACCATGGGTGCTGCCATCGATCTTGGCAAGATTCTTCTCTGCGGGAGTCAGTACACCGCGCAACCGCACCAAGATCATATCGTCGATGAGATACGACTTGGTCTCCTCAGGCCCACGCCCCATATATTCCTTCTCGAATTTGATGATAGCCTCGCTGATCTCAGCCTCCAACTGTCCTTTGGTCTTCATGTTGCATCTCCGGTAGATTCTCCGCCGGGAGACCAGGGGTCAGTCCCGCGAACAAGTCTGTTCCTGCGTTCATAGCGGTTTTAATGTATCAGGGCGTGTCCGGGAAAGCCAGTTGAAAATCCCTAAAAAATCCTAAAAAAACGCGTGAGGCGCAGCCATGTATACGGGACCATGTGGATGTGAATAAACCAGTGGTTATGGAGGCAGATACCGTGAGCACATTGCGGGAACAGCTTGTATGGCAGCTTTGTCTGGAGCTCCGGTAACATGTATTATGGCGCAATGGGGAGGGGGCAGGGTTCACCGCAAAGCTCCACCCCCTGGCCGGCAGAGAGATTTACTTTTCCTTCTGCAGAATGCGCAGTTCATCGCGTGAAGAAATGCACATGCCCAGATCCTTCAATAATCCATCGGCCAGATCGTATATCCATCCATGAATTACGGTGCTCTGCCCGCGTCTCCACGCATCCTGGACGATTGTCGTATTGCCAACATTGATGACCTGGTCGAGCACGTTCAGCTCGCACAATCTGTTATTTCTTTCAGATTCGTTTGGGATTGTCTCGAGCTCGGCCTGGTTCCGGCGCCAGGTATCCCGAATATGCCGCAGCCAGTTATCCACCAAACCATGCGGCTGGTTTTCCATCGCGGCCTTTATACCGCCACATCCGTAGTGTCCGCAGACGATCACGTGCTTGATTTTGAGAATGTCCACGGCGTATTGCAAAACCAAGAGGCAGTTCATATCCGTGTGAATAACCAGATTGGCGATGTTCCGATGGACAAACAACTCGCCGGGCAGTAGTCCTACGATTTCGTTTGCGGGAACCCGGCTATCTGAACAACCAATCCACAGGTATTCGGGAGTCTGTTGCGCGGCAAGCTTTGAAAAGAATTCCGGGCTGGACGCACGGATCCGCGCGGCCCATTTCTTGTTGTTCTCAAAGAGATGTGGCAATAATTTCAATTTATCTCTCCGCATTTTCAAAGGAAGGCTGTTTTAAAATAAGCGTTGCTGCGGCAAAAATGTTTTTCGCGACAAAATCATTCTTACGAATCTCGCAACGGTGTTTTTTTCCGTGACCGGTAAGAACATAAACACCTCTGCCGCCGAAATTACGGGCAAGCTCGACGTCATGCGGATGATCGCCTATCGAGAACGAACCCGAAAGTGAGATCCCATAGTCTACGGCGGCTTTTTGGGCAAAATATGGTTTTGGTTTCATGCAACGACAATTGTCCTCGCGCTTATGAGGACAGGAATAGAGCCCCCTTATTATTATTCCCTGGGCTGCCAATTCCCTGATTATATGCTTGTTTACCTCTTCCGTCTCCTCAAAACTCTGCATGCCCTTCGCAATCCCGCTCTGATTGCTGATGATGAAGAGTTCAAATTTCTCCTGAAGCATTTTAAGAGCATCGAAAGTTCGGCTGTAGAAAACGACCTTCTCGGGATTTGTAATGAATCCTCGGTCGTGGATGAGCGTCCCATCCCTGTCAAAGAAAATGGCATTCTTCATATTTATTTGTTATTGTCCATTGTTTTTTTCTCTTCCGCTCCGCCCCGATTTCTAAACCACCGTTTCCATAACGGATGTCTTGGAATATCATGCTTCACGATTCTTCTGCGCCAACGTCAATTGCTTCCAGCGGTTACTGCACCCAAACCGGAATCCGCGCATCCGGGAAGGAATCATTCCTCGGGATATACGGCTTCAAGTCAAGTATTGGGGAATCATCGAAAGCGTCAATCCCGTCGATCTCCACAATGTTGCCTGTGACGGAAATAATTCGACACGTAGTAATGGCGATCAGGTTTGGTCTGACAGCGGAACGGGTCGCGAAGACACCGGTCAGCGGATCCTTCTTCCCTCGCCGATAGCCTTGGAGGAATGACCGTTTCTCCGGTGTATCGTTTTTGTCGCACCAGTAGAATACCATGACGTGCGAGAAATCACCGAGACTGACCAGTCCGGGAGCGTACTTGTCCTTAAGCACCAGGAGCGTCTTTCCCGCCTGCCTCTTAACTGCTCCAAGCGAGACAAGATAGTACTCGGCGTCCCGGTCCGCGCCTTCACCTGCGGTGATTAAGCGAGTGGCCAGAGCGCCCGATAGGTGGCAACTCTTATCCGGCTCTTTCTTGCCATCATTGCCCTTGGCGCTCGACGAAATCAACATTGCCATGGCCGAGCAGACCGCGCCAACGAGTAGCACATGTGATGTTCTCATTTTCTACTTCCTTTTGTTAGCAGAGGCTTTCTTTTCGCATTCAATTATCTGATTCCGTCCAATGACAAGGCAGTTCGTTTTTAGTCCGTTTTCAAAGTGGGCGACGTTTTTTCCAAGTCCCTGAGCATGGGCTCACACATCGTCCTCATCAGGGTCTGCGCGCGCCCCGTCCCGCGTTCGTCCTTCTCCACTAGCAACAGTTGCTGCACCTCGGCCGGCGGCCCGACGGGTATGCACATCTTCCCGCCGGGTTTTAGCTGATTGAACAGCGGCGGTGGAATGTGGTCGGGAACGCAGTTGACGATGATTGCATCCCAAGGTCCCTCCGACTCCCACCCTAAGTATCCGTCCCCTTGACCTACGTGAACATTGGTATATCCCAGCGCGGTAAGATTTGTCACAGCCAGTCGGGCCAGTTGCGGAACAATCTCAATCGTGTGGACATCCGCGACGATCTCGGCCAGGATTGCCGCGTGATATCCGCTCCCCGTCCCAATCTCCAGAACTCTTGTGTCTTTCTTCAGTTGGAGTGCCGCCGCCCCTTGCAGACAAGGGCCGGCGTGTTCGCGTTTTTTATAGTCGGCTTGCCCGAGTCGGGACTGTAGAGCTGCGTCCCATCAGGGACCATCGAGATTTCTTCCGGCGTCGCCGGGCGCACTCCTGCGGCGAAGGGTTGCGATGGTGCGACGGGCACACTCACATTACGCGTCGGCGATTGATCCATATCCGGCGGTTCTTTTTGCCCGCAACCAACCGAAAGCAACATACTAACTGCCATTAAACAAATCGAAACCTTTGTTGAGACACTCATGACACTGGACTCCTCCTCCTCCTTTTGCATTCCGAACCACAGGTTGATGGAGTCAACCAGGGTGAGCCGATGGTACTGACAGTCACGGCTGGCCGCCGCGCGAAAAGACAAGACCCTTTACCAGTCATCTTTTTTTCTTAATCCCTTTTTTTAGCACTCTAAGCAAGATATCCGGAAGTCTCATGCAAACATACATTAATTCAGATTTTGTCAATAATTGGACCTTGCTGACCTTTTGGATAATCTTCACGATCTGCCCCAAAGTATAAAATTTAAATTTTATCCTGTTTCGTATCCGCTTTAAGTCCTTTAAGCTATACAGGTCCGAATAGACTGAGCCATGCGAGGCGGTGTAGTGATAGCCGGGGGTGTTTTCGACCACTTCCTTCAATGGGGAAAACTTTTCTACCCTGAGCTTCTGGAAGCTTATCGAATCAAGTTTCAACTCTTTCGCAAATTGAGCTATGTAGACCATCTCTTCTTCCGTCTCACCGATATTGCCGTAAATAAAATAGCCATGGATAAAGAAGTTGTATTTGTTTAATATTTTGAATGCCTCCCTTACCTGCTGCCGGGTAAAACCCTTGTTGAACTGCTTTAGAATCTTATCATGGGGCGATTCTATGCCCACGAGAAGAATCTTGAAACCAGCCTTCTCAGCCTTTTTCAGCAGTTCTTCATCCCTGGCGATTTCAATCCTGGTCTGGACAATGAATGTTTTCTTGATTCCGCTCTCTATGATCAGGTCGCATAGCATTTTGCTTCTTTCGGGATTCGTGAAGAAATTGTCATCACTGAACATGATGAGATCAGCAGAAATGCACTTGATCTCTTCCATAACCGATTCTATCGGTCTCTCTGCATATGTCCTTTTTTGCCCGAGCGGGTTTAAGTTGAATGTGCAGAACTTGCAGTTATAGGGGCACCCCCTGGAAGCAAGCACCGTGTCAAAGGTTAGATTTGTTAACCGAACCCCGTTGAGCATCCCATAATAATTGTGCCTCCTAAGGGTTCTGTCCGGGAAAGCAACCCGACAGATATCCGGGGAGGGCCTGGCCTTGTTGTGAATCACGGCCCCGTTTTCACGATACGAGAGTCCCGGGATGTCTTTTAGGGGAACGCCATTAATAATATCCCTGATCGTCTCTTCCCCTTCGCCCCTCACGACGATATCAATATTCGGGCATTTATCGAAAAGGTGTTCCACCTCCGCGGTCGCCTTATTTCCGCCTACTACCGTGGTCACTTCATCCGGCAGCTTACTAATGAAATCGCAAATATCGGCAAATCCGGAATTCCAAATAATGCTTATGCATAGAAGGTCTATCTCTTTCTTGATAAAGTCGGATAATATTTTGACGTCCTGATATTCCTGTTCGTATCTCAAATCAAGCAGGGTTACCTTATCAACAAGGTCTGTTATGTTTGCCGCAATATATTCCAGTCCCGTGGGAGGGAATATCCCCATCGTTGACGTGGAACCCCTGAAGCCGGGGTAAAGAGCAAGTGCATGCTTGTACATCATATCCCACTTCCTACTGCGTTGTGACAGACTTCAGCCATTTAGACACGTTCACGATGCCGCCCGAACAAACCTGAAAAGCATCACCACTCATGTTCAGGGATTCATCGTTATGCATTCGCCAAGCCAAACCAGCCACGGCGAATGACCCATTTGGTCGTTTCGATAACCGGAATAACGCTTAGAGCTGCTATCGTGACTATTGTCCAATCCTGCCAGGTCAAGCAGAATGTCCCGAACGGCTTCTGCAGGATCGGCACGTAAATAACGGCGGCAAGCATGACCAGTTCCCAGGCGATCGCCAGGTTGAGCCACTTATTCGAAAAGGGTTTTCTAACAATTGGATCCCGTTCTGACCTGAAGTTGTATGCCTTAAAAAACTGGATTAATACGAGCGAGACGAAAGTCATGGTCATGGCTTCGGCAATGGATCTTCCTGAGGTGCGTGCCCATAGAAACAGAGACAGGTTCACAAGTGTTGACCAGAGTCCTCCCGTAAGCATAAGTGCCATTATAGGCTTGGTAAAAAGGCCCTTTTTAGGATCATTGGGCTTTCTGCGCATGATATTCTTATCTATCGGGTCCACCGCAAGCGCCAACGCCGGCAGACCATCCGTGGCCAGATTGACATATAATATTTGTACGGCCGACAGCGGCAAGGGCACGCCCAGAAGTGTCGCTCCGGCCATAAGGCCGATTTCGCCGATGTTTGAAGAGAGCAAATATGTCAGATACTTCTTGATATTGTCGTAAATCCCCCGTCCCTCCTCTACCGCAGCTACGATCGATGCAAAGTTGTCATCGGTAAGCATCATTGCCGATGCCTCCTTGGTGACATCAGTGCCTTTGATGCCCATCGAAATCCCGATATTTGCCTTCTTGAGCGCAGGGGCATCGTTTACACCGTCACCGGTCATTGCCACAATATGACCATTTTTCTGGAAAGCGTCCACAATTCGCAACTTGTGTTCCGGGGCAACCCGTGCAAACACCTGGGTTGAGCCGACAGAGGCCCTAAGCTCTTCATCACTCATGGCCTCCAATTGCGCTCCCGTCACCACTTTGCCATCGCTGAGAATTCCCAGCTCATACGCAATCACTTGTGCTGTTACCGGGTGATCGCCGGTTATCATCACCGGCATGATTCCAGCCTCCCGGCATTTGCGTACGGCCTCTTTCGCTTCTGCGCGGGGCGGATCAATCATGCCCACTAGCCCAAGAAACGTCATGTGTGTTCCTGCTTCCGATAGAGCACTGTTGCTCTTGGTGGTGATTGCAAGCACACGCAATGCGTCTGCAGCCATTGAATGAGATTGTTCAAGGATTCTTTGTCGGCCGGATTCATCGAGCGGGATGATGCCGTTGTCGGTTTTTAAATGGGTGCAATCGGCGATGATGATTTCAGGAGCGCCCTTGATGCAGGCAACCGTCGACCCGGCAAACGTATGAAGCGTGATCATTCGTTTGGTTTCCGAGGAAAAGGGTTGTTCATCAATTCGCGGAAATTGAGCCATCCTCTGTGACTCATCAATACCGGCCTTGCGGGCTAAGACCAGCAGCGCCCCTTCGGTGGGATCGCCGGTTATCATCCATTCTCCATTGTCCTCTTTGAACAGTTTGGCATCATTACACAATGCCCCGGCAGTCAATAACTCCTCCAAGGTTGCCGGGACCGACCGCCCGGCTTCAACCGCAGTAATCTTGCCCTCCGGGATGTAGCCTGCCCCGCTGACATTGAGCATCGTATCCGCTACAAAAACCGATTTGACGGTCATTTCATCGCGCGTCAAAGTGCCGGTTTTATCGGAACAAATAACTGTTGTACTGCCGAGCGTCTCTACTGCCGGTAGTCGGCGCATGAGGGCATGGCGCTTGACCATGCGCTGAACCCCAAGCGCCAGCGAAATTGTCACCACGGCCGGCAATGCTTCAGGGACAACAGCTACCGCCAGGGCAATGCCGAATATCAGCATCTCAATAAAAGGCTGACCGCGAAAAAGCCCCAGTGCAACGATGATCAGGACGATAACGATAGCTACGCGCGCCAGCATGGCGCCGACTTTATCAAGGTTTTTCTGCAATGGCGTTTTTTCGGTTTCGACCTGCTGGAGCATTTTGGCGATCTTGCCAAATTCAGTTTTCATGCCCGTAGCCACGGCAATGGCTTTCCCGCGACCATAACTCGCCGCCGTTCCCGCGAAGACCATATTTGCACGGTCGCCAAGAGGGGCTTTATCGTTGAGCACAAGGTCATGCTCCTTCTCCGATGGAAGCGATTCGCCGGTCAAGGATGCCTCTTCAACACGCAGATTAATCGCCTGAATCAAGCGGGCGTCCGCAGGTATTCGGTCTCCGGCTACAAGGGAAAACACATCTCCTGGAACGATCTCGGATGCCGCTATAATTTGTTCTTTACCGTCGCGCAGCACCTTTGCAGTCGGCGCCGCCATATTCTTAAGAGCTTCGATGGCCTTCTCTGCACGGTATTCCTGAATAAAACCGAGCAACACCGCGAAGAGCACGATCACCGCGATCGCAATCGCTTCGATGCCGTGGCCTACAAATGCAGAAATTGCCGTGGCAATCAAAAGCGTGATAATCAACGCGTTCTTGAATTGCTCCAATAGCAACATCCAGGGACTGATTCGCTTTTGGGCCTCAAGGCGGTTGTATCCAAAAGATACGAGTCGCTTGGCTGCTTCGGCACTTGATAGCCCGTCATGCGTAGCTTCGAGTTCCCGGTAGATTTCCAATAGCGGCTTCGAATGCGATTGATTCATCATTCCTTCTCCTAATCTCACACTCATTATGGCGTAACGATCTTGTTTGGCCCTGACTATATCCGGTCAATCGGCAGGATCCATGTCACGCGTCGTGGCCGTCGGCATCTTGCAGGCACCGGCTTCGACTTGATCTCCGTGCGTTGCGTCTCTGTCGCCACACTTCATAGGCGATCGGGAGCACCGAAAGCACGATGATTACCCCGATAACCAGGGAGAAGTACTCCTTCACAACCGGCAGATTCCCGAAGAGGCGACCGGCGATGACGAAAAGGCAGACCCATAGAATGGCGCCCGTCACGTTATAAAGGGCGAATTCCGTATAGCGCATCTTGGCCATGCCGGCCACAAAGGGCGCGAATGTCCGCACGATCGGAGCGAACCGCGCGAGCACGATGGTCATCTTGCCGTATTTCTCAAAAAACTCATGCGTCCGGGCAAGATGCTCCGGCTTGATCAGCCGGCTCTTGTGCCGGATGATCGCTTCGCCCAGGTAGTAGCCTACGGCGTAGTTAACGGCATCCCCTATGACCGCGGCGAGAATGAGCAGGATCAGCAGCCAGCCCACTTGCAAGGACGTGTGCGCGGTCAGCGCCCCGGCAGCAAACAGGAGCGAATCTCCCGGGAGGAACGGCATGACAATCAGCCCGGTCTCGCAAAAAATAATGGCGAACAAGACCCCGTATGTCCATAGCCCGCATGAAGCAACGATCTCCGCAAGATGCTTGTCAAGATGCAGGAACAGGTCGATTAACTGCTTCAGCATTTCCATTATGCTCTCCTTGTCTTGTTGTGGGCTCTGGGGATGAAGTTCTCATCGAGTCGCTGGTTGTGCGGTGATCGGGCGTATTGGTCGGTTGGTCTTCTCCTGGCAAACATCTTCGCTTGCGGAACCATTCCCTGATTCGCGCGGACAAATGCTTAAGCCAGATTGCCAACCGGGTCTTGGGCCACAGCAGAATGATGCCCGCTACAATGAATGGCCATCCCGGGAGCAGAGGGAGAATGAGGCCCATGATGCCAACCGCGATCAGGACGATTCCCGCGGTGACTGCCAGTACGCGACGAATCGTCTTATGTAGAATGATCCGGTTAACCTCCATATACCCTCCTTTGCCTGACATTGCTCAAGCCCTGTTCACATTCCGATAGCCTGAAGCTCGATCATAGTTTTGGCTTCATTGTGGCCACCACGGTTAACCCGGCCTGCACCCGGTCGCCTGGTTGGATCACCACATCCACGTCGGCTTTCGGAAAAATCATATCGAGCCGCGACCCGAACTTCATCATGCCGATACGATCCCCCTTCTGGACCATCTGGTCCAGCTTTAGCCAGTAGACCACGCGACGGGCCACCGGCCCGACAATCTGGTTGACCAGGCAACGAGTCTGTGGTCCCTCGATCAGTATCGAATTATGTTGATTGAATTCCGAAGACTTTTCATCAAAGGTGAAGAAGCGGGCTCCGGGAAAATACCCCAGGAACGCAATCTTGCCTTCGATGGGGGCGCGGTTGACATGCACATCGAATAAGCTCAGGAAAATGCTGATCCGCACCGCATCCGTCTTGAGATACTCATCTTCCCTAATCTCCTTGATACTCATTACCACTCCATCGGCGCCGGCTACGATCAGGGCCGGTTCCGAGGGCGACGTCCGCTGAGGATCCCTGAAGAAATAGAGCATGTAGCACGCCGCGATCACGCCCAGGACAAAACAGGCCCAGGCTGTTCGCTTCCACTGGAACCGCCTGAAGATCAACCCCAGCAATCCAAACACAACCAGGGACCCAAAGAAAAACGGCAGAACTTCTATGACAACCGGAAGGTACATACATGCCTCCTCATTATTTTGCACGTTCTGTGTTCGACGTTCCTATGCTTGTAGCCAGAATTTCAAGCCGCCGGATGCGCTCGGCGACCGGGGGGTGCGTACTGAAAAGTTTGGCTATACCCCCTCCGCCAAAGGGATTCACGATGAAGAGCGACGCCGTGGCCGGTGTGCCGACCGACATCGGAGTGCGGGCGGCGGCCTGGTGAAGCTTGCGTAATGCGCTGGCCAAGGCCAGCGGCCGGCCGCACAGCTTGCCGCCGCCGGCATCCGCCACGTATTCCCTCGACCGCGAAATGGCCATCTGAATAATCATGGCGGCCAGCGGGGCCAATATGGCAAGCGCCAGGGCCGCCAACGGATTTCCCCGATCGCGGTTCGATCCGCCCAACATCATTCCCCATTGCGCAAGGTAGGTCACCGCTCCGGCAATGGTTGCCGCGATAGTGCTGATGAGGGTGTCGCGGTTCGCCACATGCATCAGTTCATGCGCCATCACGCCCTCCAGTTCTTCGTCGCTGAGAATCCGCAAGATTCCCTCCGTGGCGGCGACCGCGGCATGGGCGGGATTACGGCCAGTGGCAAAAGCGTTCGGCGTCTCCTCGGGTATCACGTATATCGCGGGGAACGGCAGGTTACTTTTTGCGGCCAGACGCCTGATAATCCGATACAGACGCGGCGCGTCCGCTTCGCTAACTTTCTTCGCCCGATACATGGCCAGGACGATTTTATCCGAGAACCAGTAAGCGACGAAATTCATCACCCCGGCCACCAGCAGGGCCAGCAAAGCGCCTTTCTGCCCGCCGACCAAACCGCCGATGAGGACAAACATGCACGCGAGTGCGGCCAGCAGTACCGTTGTCTTGATGTAGTTCATAATAACCCCCCAGTTGTTTTCGACGCGTTACCCAATCGCGCACACCTTGTCGCGAATCAGTTTGTACACTTCAAACCACAACACGCTGGCCACACCGGCCGCAAGGCTCAGCTTATGTTTGCGGATCCGCTCTTCATTCTCCAGTCCCTTCCCGTTCCCTTCAACCTCAATCAGGCGAGTTGACGCCGGTGATACTCCTGCCAGCGACGATGCCTTGCCCTTCCGACGGCGCGGCTAACAGCCACGGCTAGCCGGCCTGCCGCTCGGTTGATGACACTGAAAAGCTCAACGCCTTCTTCCATGATGACGATTTCCGGCGCACATCGCAGTTGAAGTTGAACAAGGCAGTGCTTGTCCACGCCGCCCTTGGGCCCATTCACGTCACTCAGCAGGATGCGCACCCGCAAGATATAGTGAGTAAAGTGATCAAGGCCATGCTCAAACCGCCGTCGAATGTGATCTAAAGCGCCATTGTCCAAGGCCAGATGCATACTCCGAATGTCGAGACGCATACGCCACCTCCTGTGATGACTATTAGTTTCTTCGCCTTTCTGTTGCTTCACTGAATACAATATCGCGAGGTCTAATAGTTTGACAATCAGATAATAATGCAGTATAAGTTCGTTTTTATCGAATGATTAAAACTTGCCCGTCAACTCACTGGGCGGCGGAAATTGACTTTCCGGCGCCGACGGACTACACTCTGTTGGTTGAGATGAATAGGCTGAACTACCACCATCTGCAGTACTTCTGGCTTGTAGCCAAGGAGCACAGCCTGGCGCGTGCCTCGGCACGCCTGCGGCTGGCGCCGTCCACGCTGAGCGGGCAGATTCACGCATTTGAGCGGGTGCTGGGACAACAACTGTTTGCACGGGTGGGCCGCCGGCTTGAACTCACGGATGTCGGACGGTTGGTGTATCGGTACGCCGACGATATCTTTACGTTGGGCACCGAGATGCAGGATGCCATCCTGGACCATCCCGCTGGGTTGCCCCTTCGATTGCAGGTCGGCATCGCGGACGCAGTGCCCAAGATGGTGGCGAGCGTTCTGTTGCAGCCAGTCCTTGCCATACCGGAACGAATGATCTTGACCTGTGTCGAAGACACCCCGGAGAGACTCCTTGCCTTGCTGACCACGCACGAGGTAGACATCATTTTTGCGGATGCTCCATGCACAGCCCATCCGAGAGTTAATGTGCTCAGCATCTCTTGATGCGAGGTCCGGTCGTGATCGTGGGGACGAAAGAGCATGCGCGGCGTTACAGGAAGGGCTTCCCACGCTCGCTGCGCGGAGCGCCGTTGCTTCTGCCCACGCCGCATGCTAATCTGCACCGATCCATGGAACAGTGGTTGTCCGAACACTCCATTACCCCAAAGATCATGGGTGAATTCGACGATCAGGCCCTCCTAGTTGAACTCGGCCAAGCAGGGCTCGGCCTTTTCCCAGTCCCGGCCGCCATCGAACGCACAATCTGTAGTCGCTTTCCGGTCCAGCGCGTTGGCGTCATTACCGAGGTCCAGGAGTCTTTCTATGCGATTACCGTTGAACGCCGCATCTCGCATCCGGCTGTCGCGGCCATCTGTAAGAACCACATCCACGCATGATTGCTGCGATGCCTCCCGCAGAAGTAATCCCCAGCCATAATTATGCCTTGTAGCGAGGGATAAGGCGCAATGACACGGTTCGCAACTTTCCGCCACGAGCGGACCCCGATAGACATCAGATGCCAGCCACAACACCGAGATTACAGCATAGCCTCGCCTTCCGCGCCTGTGCGAATGTCAACGACGTCGATCACTTCGGTGACGAAGATCTTACCGTCACCATGGCGGCCGGTATGTGCGTTCTCCCGGATTGTCTGAACGATCCCATGGGTTTCTTCATCCCGGCCAACAATCTCGATCTTGACCTTTGGCGCGTATCCCAATTCGACTGCCGGATCCTCATAGTGCGGCGTTTTCCCGTCAATCCTGCGACCGAATCCTTCGCACTGAATGACAGTCACACCGTGAATTTTTTGTGCGCGCAGAGCGTCCACAACATTCTCCAGCATAAACGGTTGAATATACGCGACAACTGCCTTCATGATTGAACCTCCTTCGCTTCGGTTACGTTCGCTATCATTTCTTTTCTTGTCTCCGTTATTTTATATTATCCGGACTGCTCCTTTCTTTGGTTTAACAGGTAA
>Ga0180014_1000092_pt1 | contig 25340 bp, 17 predicted proteins | sample KR13_S1_MetaG_FD_116507 | JGI IMG/M metagenome (GOLD analysis project Ga0180014, IMG submission 116507) | Groundwater microbial communities from the Olkiluoto Island deep subsurface site, Finland - KR13_S1_MetaG | ecosystem: Environmental > Aquatic > Deep subsurface > Groundwater | place... | reverse complement strand
CACTTGCGTTGAGCGGATAACCCATTGGGTTATCCGCCCAACGCGACGTCTTTTCGCCAATGCCTTGTCAGCATTGACGAAAAGTGAATATTGCGCGATTTTCGCGCAATATTCAGGTAATAAGAAAAACGTGGATTCAAATTGCACCGGGATAAGACGGTCAACGGTTGACTCTGAATGGCGGAGATGGCAGCGGCAACCAACGAGAGGACGGCGAGGAATCCGAATACGAATCTGAATATTGGGTGGAGTGAGTTTTGCACGGCGTCATGTGCATTGCCGCCGGTTAAAAATCAGCCCCATGATCCCGGACGCAATGCCAGTCGCCACGCCCACCCACCAGGGAAGCTTGCGGAGCAGGTCGAACAAGTCTTCAATCATACTTTTGTGCGCCATGGCTGACTTCCGGTTCTGTGTTGATGATTAGGACGGTCGGCCCCTCCTTGGGGCATCTTAAATTTCATGCGTGGTCGCATGTGGTAAGAAAATCTTACCTGATACAAAAAAGCTTGGATTCAAAGTGCGCCGGGCTGAGGTGGCGGAGGGAGGGGGTGTTGAATAATTAAATACCAAATACAGGGCTCCCGATCTGCCCCGGAATTAGCCACATAATCATTTGTGCGCCACGGGGCGGAACTGGACCCGATGGGGGCGATCGGCGGCATCGCCCAACAGGGTCCGGCGGTGCTCATGATAGGCTTCGTAGTTACCCTCGAACCACATAACCCGGCTATCGCCTTCAAACGCAAGAATGTGAGTTGCCACACGGTCCAGGAACCAGCGGTCGTGGCTGACCACTACCGCACAACCGCCGAAATTAATGATGGCTTCTTCGAGCGCGCGCAGGGTATTGACATCGAGATCGTTGGTCGGCTCATCTAAAAGTAAAAGATTGCCGCCGCCCCGCAGGAGCTTGGCCAGATGCACCCGATTACGTTCGCCGCCCGAGAGTTGGCCGACACGTTTCTGCTGGTCACTGCCCTTGAAATTGAACCGGCCGCAGTAGGCGCGCCCGTTCATCTGCCGCCCGCCCAAGTCCAGGAATTCCAATCCGCCGGTGATTTCCTCGTAAATCGTGTGGTTGGGATCCAGGGTGTCGCGGCTCTGATCCACGTGTGCCGTCACTACCGACGCCCCCAGGGCCAGGCGCCCGGAGGTTACCGGTTCCTGGCCGAGGATCATGCGAAACAACGTGGTCTTGCCGGCGCCGTTGCCGCCGATCACCCCCACGATACCGCCGCGGGGCAGGTCGAAATTGACATCTTCCATGAGCAGGCGGTCGCCAAAGGACTTGCTTAGCGCTTCGGCCCGAACGACCAGGTCGCCAAGCCGGGGCCCCGGCGGGATCTGGATCTCCAGGGAATCCTCGCGTGTATCCACCTGCTGACCGGCTAATTCCTCATAGCGTTTCAGACGAGCTTTGCCTTTGGCCCGCCGCCCCGACGGGTTCAGGCGCACCCAACTCAATTCCTGCTCCAGTAATTTGCGCCGCGAGCTGGCCTGCTTGCTTTCGCGTTCCATCAAGGTTTGTTTCTGCTCCAGCCAGCTCTCGTAATTGCCCTTGTAAGGATACGCATGCCCGCCATCCAGCTCCAGGATCCAGCCGGTCACGTTGTTCAGGAAGTAGCGGTCGTGGGTCACCACCACCACCGTGCCCTTGAACTTCTGCAAATAGGCCTCAAGCCAGGCAACCGATTCTGCGTCCAGGTGATTGGTGGGTTCATCGAGCAACAGCGCGTCGGGATTGGAAATCAGCAGACGGCAAAGCGCCACCCGGCGCTTCTCACCGCCGGAAAGCTTGCCCACCGAGGCCTCGCCCGGTGGCAGGCGCAGGGCATCCATGGCCAGTTCCACGTTATGATCGAGTTCCCAAAGATCATGCCGGTCAATCAGGTCCTGCAGCCGGCCCAGTTCGTTGTTGAGTTTCTCCGCTTCAGCCGGTGACGGCTTGGCGCCTAATCGGTCGCAGATGTCGTCATACTGCTTGATAATCGCGCGCTCGCCGGCGATGCCCTCCTCGACAATCTCCGCCACTGTCTTGGCGGGGTCCAATTGCGGTTCCTGGGGCAGGTGCCCCATCTTGATACCTTTGGCCACGTACACGTTGCCCATCACCTCCGTGTCCAGGCCGCCGATAATTCTGAGCAGGGATGATTTGCCTGAGCCGTTGGCGCCGATGACGCCGATCTTGGCGCCAAAGTAGAACGCCAGGGTGACATCGTCCAGGACGTTCACGCGGTTGTACTGCTTCGTGACCCGCTGTAAGCTGAATATGTATTCGCCGGCCATATATTTGAATTAAAGAGTTCCTGGTTCAACGTTCTTCGTTCCGGATTAATGAGGGACCAAGAACTAAGAACGAAGAACATTCTTAATCGTCACGGCTTGAAATCACGCTTGCGCAGGCGGACGCTTTTCGGCGTGACCTCCACCAGTTCATCGTCGTTGATGTAGGCGATGCAGGTATCCAGACTCATCAGGGTGGGCGGCGTGAGGATAACATTTTCATCGCGCCCGGCGGCCCGAATATTCGTGAACTTTTTGCCCTTGCACGGATTAACCACCAGGTCGTTGTCACGGGCATGCTCGCCGATAATCTGGCCGCGGTAGATGCGTTCACCGGGACCCATGAAAAGCCGGCCGCGATCCTGCAGGTTAAACAACGCAAACGCCACGGTGGTGCCGTCCTGCATGCTGATCAACACGCCATTGCGCCGGTTGCGCATCTCGCCGGCATGGGGCCCGTAGCCGGAGAAGATATAATTCAGCACGCCCATGCCCTTGGTGTCGGACATGAATTCGCCCTTGAACCCGAACAGGCCGCGGGTCGGGATCTTGTAACGCAAGCGCACCATGTCCGCATTGCGGATCATTTCCAGCATCTGGCCCTTGCGTCCGCCGAGCTTCTCGATGACGGTGCCCATATAGACTTCGGGCACGTCAATCGTCACCTCTTCGTAAGGTTCCAGCAGTTTGCCGTTTTCTTCTTTCGTGATCACGTGCGGACTGGAAACCTGGAATTCGAACCCCTCGCGCCGCATTGTTTCCACCTTGATGGAGATATGCAGTTCGCCGCGGCCGGAGATCTTGAAGCCATTACCGGCCGGCAGTTCCTCCACGTGCAAGGCGACATCGCAGAGCGCTTCGTGTTGCAGGCGCTCTGCCATGTGGATGCTGGTCGAAAACACGCCTTCCCGGCCGGCGAAAGGAGAGTTGTTGGGTAAAAAGTTCATGCTCACCGTGGGCGGATCCACCGGCAAAGGCGGCAGGGGACAGGGATTCTCCGGGTCGGTATAGGTGTCGCCGACCATCACGCTTTCGAGCCCCGCGACGGCCACAATGTCCCCCGCCTCGGCGGCGGCGGTTTCAACCTTGCGGTCGCGTTCGTAGCGGTAAATCTTGGTAATGCGGGCGGCTTCATGTTTGCCCCCGGTCGTGGCCAGCACCACGGGCATGTTGGGGATCAGGCGCCCCGCCGTGATCTTGCCGATACCCAGGCGGCCGAGGAACGAGGAATGATCAATACTGGCCACCTGTAATTGGAGCGGCGCATCGGGCGAGCCTTTGGGAGGCGGGATGTATTTCAGGATGGCCTCGAACAGGGGATGCAGGTCCGTGCCGAAATTGTCCGGGTCCAGGCTGGCATGGCCATCGCGGGCCGAGGTGTAGACGATATGAAAATCGAGGATGCGGTTGGACGCGCCCAGCGTGACAAAGAGATCGAAAACCTGGTCCACGACCCAGCGGGCGCGCGCCGCCGATTTATCAATCTTATTGATTACCAGGACAACCGGCAAATGGCGCGCCAGGGCTTTTTTGAGCACGAAATAAGTCTGCGGCATGGGCCCTTCCTGCGCATCCACCAGCAGTAGCGCGCCGTCGGCCATTTGCAGAACCCGTTCGACTTCGCCGCCAAAATCGGCATGGCCGGGCGTATCAATGATATTGATGGTATGATCCGCGTAGCGGAAGGAGCCGTTTTTCGATCTGATCGTGATGCCCCGCTCGCGTTCGAGATCGGAGTTGTCCATCAGCCGTTCGGTAATCACCTCGTTGTCGCGGAACGAGCCGCTCTGGCGCAGAAGCTTATCCACCAGCGTCGTTTTTCCATGGTCCACGTGCGCGATAATCGCAATATTTCTGATCGTGTCTGTGTGCATGATGCCCCTTAAGGCGCACACTTATTAGCATAAAATCGGGCAGATGCAAGCTCAGGTCGGAAGAAGACATGGTACGGTCCTTTTCCTGATCGAAGTGGAACAGGCCGGAATTGTAGCGTTCATTCGCTTCCCGATAGATTTGAACCAGGCGCGGATAGATGCGTGGGCCGCCACGGGATCGGTCTTCAGGTCGCGCGCCGCCGATGCGGAAGCAGTAGTCGGGGGCCTTGGTGGCTGTGCCTACCCCTGGAAAATAGGATTAGCAAGCGCGGAGCGGAATAGGCCAGAAAATGATTGCACGGGCGCGGATTTTGGTATATAAGCATCAGCTTTATCGGAGATGAAAGCTATGGCCAAGCATTACAAGATTGCGGTGATTCCCGGCGATGGGACCGGGCCGGAGGTCATTCGCGAGGGCTTGAAAGTCCTCCAGGCCGTGTCCCGGAAGTTCGGATTTGCCCTGGAACTGACGAACTATGACGTTGGGGGTGACCGGTATCTGAAAACGGGCGAAGTCTTGCCTGATTCCGTGCTGGCTGAGTTGCGCCAATTTGACGCCATTTACCTTGGAGCGGTCGGGCATCCCGAGGTCAAACCCGGCATCCTGGAGAAGGGGCTTTTGCTGAAGCTTCGGTTTGAACTGGATCAGTACATCAATCTGCGTCCCGTGAAACTCTATCCGGGTGTGGATTCGCCGCTGAAGAACAAAGGACCCAGCGAGATTGATTACGTGGTGATCCGGGAAAATTCAGGCGGTCTCTATACGGGCGTGGGCGGTTTTTCAATGAAGGGCACACCGCAGGAAGTGGCGATGCAGGAGATGGTTTATTCCCGGTTCCAGGTGGATCGCTGTCTGCGTTATGCCTTCGAATACGCCCGCAAGCGAAACAAACGCAAAACCCTGGCATTGAGCGGCAAAACCAACGTGCTGACCTACGTGTTCGATCTCTGGGAACGCGCGTTTCATGAAATGGGCGCCAGGGATTACGCGGACATCAAGCGCGAGTATTACCATGTGGATGCGACCTGTATGTGGATGATCAAGAACCCGGAATGGTTCGACGTCATCGTTACCGAAAACATGTTTGGGGACATCATCACCGATCTGGGCGCCATAACGCAGGGCGGCATGGGCATTGCGGCGGGGGGCAATATCAATCCCGAGGGCGTCAGCATGTTTGAACCCATCGGCGGATCCGCGCCGAAATACACGGGCCAGAATGTCATCAATCCCCTGGCGGCCATCTGTGCCGGCGCCATGCTGCTGGACGAACTGGGCGAAACCCAGGCCGCGCAGGCCATCGAACGCGCCGTCATGGACGTGACGGCCCACAAGATTAAAAACCTGGGCGCCGGCAAGATGGGGTATTCCACCTCAAAAGTCGGCGACCTGGTCGCCGAGGGAGTATGAAAAAATATCGCGTTGGAGTGGTGGGCATCGGCGCCGTCGGCGCTGAAATGATTCGCGTCTTGCGCCAGCGGGATTTTCCTTGCGAGGAAATCCGGGTCCTGGCCCGCAAGGAGCGGGATGAGGTGGTCGACGGCGAGACGTTTCACGTGGTGCCCGCGACGCCCGAGGCGTTCCAGGGCCTGAACTTCGCCTTTTTCGCCGGCACGGAAGGCGCCAAGGGCGCCTCCCAGCAATTAGGCTGGCAGGCGGTGGAGAAGGGCGTGATTGTCATCGATAACGGCGACGATTTTCGCATGGATTCCCGCGTGCCCCTGGTCATTCCGGAAGTCAATGCGCCGGCTCTGGCCAAGCACATGGGATTCATATCCAATCCCAACTGCAGTACGATCATCGCCCTGATGGCGCTGGCGCCGCTCTATCGGGTTGCCCGTATTCGGCGTTTCATTGCCAGCACCTACCAGGCGGTCTCCGGGACCGGCCGGAACGCCATCCTGGAACTGGAACAGCAGGTAAAAAATTATGTGGCTGGAAAACCATTAGAACATATGGCGTATCCTCACCAGATTGCCTTCAACGTAATTCCGAAGATTGGCGGGTTGAAGTCCGATGCCGGCGGCCATACTAGCGAGGAAGTCAAGATGCGGAATGAAACCCGCAAAATCTTTGAGGATAAAAAAATCAGGGTCTGTGCGACCTGTGTGCGGGTACCCGTGATCAACGGTCACAGTGAGGCGTTAAATATCGAGTTCGACCGACCCATGGACCCGGCTGAAGCCCGTGATATTTTTTCCCGGGCGCCGGGCGTTGTCGTTTTTGATGCGATTGAACGGGATGAATATCCCATGCCGATCAATGTCTCCGGACAGGATAACGTGTTCGTGGGCCGCATTCGCGCGGATGAAAGCGTCAAGAACGGACTGTCCCTGTTTGTCTGCGGCGACAATATCCGCAAGGGTGCGGCCACTAACGCTGTCCAGATTGCCGAAAAGCTGATCGAGAAGGGCTGATAACGCGGCGCTGACGCCAAGGCCAAGGATGTAGCATCTGGCTGACCTATCTTTGGCAAGAATCCAGTATCTTCCCTGAAAATAGCAGGCCACGCCACAACTGCGTGGCGAGCGTAATGTTTACCTCGCAGGGCGGGCAATTTTGCTCCTTTCCAAACAGGTATTACCACGCTATGGATAGGCTGGGCTTGGTGGGGGACTGGGCCGTGTCAGGGGCTTCCCGGAATGGGCATGCTGTTTTCCCACGGTTGGGGGACGTTCCACGGGGTACTGCTTTCTGCATCCGGCGTCGAGGAACAACTTTGAAATCCGAGAAGCAGAGCAACCCAGAAGATCAAAGCGATCCTAGTAGATGACATAATCACCCTTCTGCGGAATGATTTGCTGCCAATCATTCATGATTTCCGCGATTGCCATATTGTTCACGATGGCCTCCACGCGGACTTTGCCGACCAGCCGGTCGGCCCGTTGAATCAAGAGCTCCAATTCGGGAACCATGTTCTTCTGGCTTTCGGAAGCAATCCCGATGATAAGGAAATTCCAGTCCGGATTGACATAGAGCACCGTTCCTTGCTGGCCTTTGGGTAATTGGATTTTGCCGCCGGAGCCTTTGGCGAATCCCAGCGTCTTGACTTTATCCTGCAGTTCCGCCACCTGATCCGTGAGATCGCGGGTTTGCGTTTCCAACTCCTCAACCTGGGTCGTCAGTGCGGCAGTTTTGGTGGTCAGCTCGCCTTTTTCCCGTTCCAGGGTCTTGATGGAGACATCCTTTTCTTCGATGACAGCGTTTTTGGACGCCACGGTTTCATTCAGCTTGACGATCTCGCCCTTGGCGCTTGCCAGGTCATTCTGGGTGGTTTTGAGTTCGTCCTCAGTCTTGGCCAGGGTCGTCTTGGTTTCCGCCAACACGCTTCGGGTGCCGTTCAGGCGGGTAAGCTGGTCCTGGGCGGCTACCGTCAGCTGTTTCAATGGGATTTCCATGGGGGCCGGGCCGCCCGGCTGTTGCTTGTAAGTCTTCAACTGGTCATCCGGAATCACCATCTTGACATCCGTGGCGTCGCCCGCTTCGATAGTGGCGGCGATCTGTTTGATAGTGGTTTCCAGTTTCTGGGTTCTGCCTTTCAGAGTTTCCCGCTGTTGGAACAGCAGGATGCCAAAAACCAGCGCCGCGCCATTCAGTACAAAAATGGCGATTACTGCGATTTTCATTCCCAGCCTGATCATGGTGATCTCCTTAGCGAATCAAAATCCATTTAAGCAGCATCATAACATGGCGGGGGATGTGTTCAATCATTATTTTTAACAATTTTGAACGACCTAGCAGCCGGTCGGATTTTGGCTACACCAAGTCCTTCAGGCTGGCTAGGCCGGTAATTCTCGTTATGGCGCCAGACCCCCCGCGACCACGCCTCTGGCGTGGTAAACCTTGTGCTGGCCACGCGAAACGCGTAGTCGCGGGCGAATAGCTTGTCGGAAAACGCGAGCGTTTCCCAACAAGCTATCGCTTCAGCCGGACAAGCCGGCAGGCGGCGCGGCCATAATTAGAATTACAGGATCCATTCCGGACCCAGGCAAATAATGATTGCTTAACCGTTACTTTCCGTGTACATGAATAGACCCGTTTGATCGGAGCACCGGGAATTGGCGGACATGAAGCCTGGAATCTATATAGTTGGCACGCCCATCGGTCATTTGGGGGACATCAGCGGGCGGGCGCTGGATACGCTCCGATCGGTGGCGTTCATCCTTGCGGAGGATACCAGGCATACGCACACATTGCTCCAGCGCTACCAAATTCGAGCAACGCTGATCAGTTGTCACCGTTTTAATGAAGCCTCGCGGGTGCAGATGGTAATGACGAAAGTCAAGGCGGGCTCCGCGGCGGCCCTGGTGACCAATGCCGGTATGCCGGGTGTCTCGGACCCCGGGGCGCGAATTGTGGCGGCCTGCCGGAAGGAGGGCCTTTACATCACGGTGATTCCGGGACCTTCCTCCGTGACGGCTGCTTTGGCTTTAAGCGGCTTTGGCGGCGGCGGTTTTCTATTTGACGGGTTTTTACCCCGTAAAGCCGGCGCTCGGAAACGGCGGCTTCAGGAGTTTCGGTGCCTGCCGTTACCGGTGGTGCTCTTTGAATCGCCCTATCGCTGGCTGACCTTGCTGGCCGAGATGAGCGAGCTGTTCCCCCAGCGGGAATTGTTTATGGCCAGAGAGCTGACGAAGATGAACGAGGAGTGTGTGTGGGGAACTGTTGTCGATTTGCGGGATACGTTTTCCCATCGGGCCGGGCAAAACACGGCGCGGGCAGTCCGGGGCGAGCTGGTGGCCGTGCTGGCGCCGGCGTCAAAAGCGGAACAAAGATTCGAAAAGCAGGCTGGCGGCGGGGCGGAAGGTGAAGGAGACAGCAAGCGTTCATGAGCCGGAGCAAAGAAAAACATCATTCCCACGAGAGTGCAGGAAACGTTCATCAGGAATCCGGGACCAAAGAAGAACCGGCGGCCAGGGATTCTGCGGGGTCCGCATCCGACTCAGGCTTCGCCGACCAGGCTTCGCCGGAGCACTTTGCCCAGGCGAGGGCGAGTCAGGCGGTCGGACCATTGCCGACAATACCCGCCTCCCATGACAAAGCGCCGGCGGTCGATTTGCCGGGAGAAAAGGCGGCGCTGCTCGAAAAGCTTCAGGATCAATTATTGCGGCTTCGCGCCGACTTCGATAATTTTCGCAAACGGACTTTGCGGGAAAAGACCGAACTTTATGACATGGCGGCGTCTGAACTCATGCTGGAGCTCTTGCCCGTGCTGGATCATCTTCAATTGGGCATTCAGGCGGCGACTACCCATAAAGCCGATAAAGCCATTCAAGAAGGACTTCAGTTGATTTTCGATCAGCTGATGGGGGTTTTAATGAAATTCGGACTGACGCCTTTCGACGCTGAAAAACAGCCGTTTGATCCGGCCCGGTTTGAAGCGATCAGCCGCATGGCGTCGGACAAGGAACCGGAAGACATGGTGCTGGCTCAAACCCGGCCGGGCTATATGCTGGGCAATAAGTTGTTGCGTCCGGCGCAAGTGGTGGTATCCAGCGGGCCTGCCAAGGGCGAACCTGAGGCCGGAAAAGGGGCCGGGGCATCTCCGTCAGAAGTTCCATTACCGGAGGAGGGATAAACGGTGGCAGGCAAGCGTGATTATTACGATGTCCTAGGCGTTACCCGGAATACAGCTCTTGAGGAAATCAAGAAGGCATACCGGAAACTGGCCTTGAAACATCATCCAGACCGCAATGCGGGCAACAAGGAGGCCGAGGAAAAATTCAAGGAATTATCGGAAGCCTTTGAAATTCTCAGCGATCCTCAGAAACGCCAGCTTTACGATCAGTATGGCCATGCCGGCTTGAAATCATCCTTTGGCCCCGGAGGTTTTGATTTCTCCCGCGATTTCACGCACATGTCGGATATTCAGGATCTGTTCGGGGATTTGTTCGGCGGCGGCTCCGGCGGTATCTTTGATGATGTTTTCGGACGGGGATCCGGCCGGCGCGGCGGTTCTTCCCGCTCGGCGCGGGGGGCTGACCTTCGTTTTGACCTGGAAATTGAATTTGAAGAATCTGTGTTCGGCGCCGAACGGGCTATCACCATTCCGATTTCAGAGGAATGTTCGGCGTGCGCCGGCTCCGGAGCCGAAGCCGGCCATAAGAAGGAAACATGCCGCCATTGCGGGGGGCATGGCGTTGTTGTCACGTCCGCCGGATTTTTCCGGGTCCAGCAGGATTGTCCGTCCTGCGGGGGGCGCGGCGAGATTGTGACGCATCCCTGCCGGCCGTGCGGTGGAACCGGCATGGTGAAAGCGCGTAAGCAGTTGACGCTAAAGATTCCGGCGGGCGTTGAGACCGGATCGCGTCTGCGCCTGGCGGGAAAGGGAGAGGGTGGGGCCCGGGGCGGGGGCGCCGGTGATCTGTATGTGGTTCTGCACGTGCGTCCGCATCATCTGTTCCAGCGCGAGGGAAATGATTTGTTCTGCGAGGTGCCTATATCCCTGGAGGCTGCCGCGCTCGGCGGCGAAATCTCCGTGCCGACCCTGGATGGATGGGCCAATATCCGTATCGCGCCCGGCACGGAAAACGGTAAACTGTTCCGCTTGCGCGGCAAAGGGGTTCCCGACACCGGCGGTTACGGCCATGGTGATCTTCATGTTCGCGTGGTTCAGGAAGTGCCCAAGAATCTGTCCGGTCAGCAGAAAAAGAAACTCAAGGAATTTCTGGACGCCTGCGACGAAACCAATTGCCCCGACCTTGCGCAGTTCCGGACAAAAGCCGCCGAGTTCATGGAGCACCGAAAGCCATCAGGATCATGACAGAAGCGGGTATGAATCGCTGTTTTGTCGAACCGGCGCAATGGTCCCAGCCGGAAGTGACGCTTTCCCCGGAAGAATCCCGCCATCTGGCGCGCGTGCTTCGCGCCCGCCCGGGCGATGTCGTGGCGCTCATGGATGGACAAGGACATACGGCGCAAGCCGGCATTCTAGCCGCGGATCCTGGCGGCGTTTGCGTACGGGTCCATGAAGAGACCCGGCATTTTGAGCCGCCGCCTTCTGTATCCATTACGCTGATTCAGTCGATTCCCAGGCATGCGCTGATGGACGGGATCGTTCAGAAGGCGACCGAGCTCGGAGCGCGGGCAGTCTGGCCCCTGCTTACGGAACGGGTGGTTGCCAGGGCGGGATCTCCCGTGGCCAAGAAACGGCGCGACCGCTGGCTGAAAATTGCCCGGGAATCGGTCAAGCAAAGCGGCGTGGCTTGGCTACCCGACATTCAGCCTGTAATGTCCTTGTCCGAAGTCCTGCCGCGCTTGCCGGAATTTACGGTGCCGTTCATGGCCTCTCTGCATGAGGAAGCCTGTCCCTTGCGCGATATCGTGAAGGGAATGACCCTGCCGACGCCTATGTCTTTGGCCCTGATTGTCGGCCCGGAAGGAGATTTTACCGCCGAGGAAACGTTGGCCGTGAGGCAAGCCGGGGGGCTTCTGGTTCGGTTTGGCCCGGCGACCTTGCGCGTGGAAACCGCCGCCCTATATGGGCTCAGCGTCCTGACTCATGAATTCTCACTGGGTTAAGGAATGAAATTGCCGGAGAAGGGAGCGAAATTCTGCTGGGAAGGCGCCGTGAGGCGTTTGAATGGTTCCGCATTGCGGATCGGTTCGAAGCGCGGGTCCTTCCGGGCGGCGTCTTTAATCGGCTCACCGCCGACGGTCACGGCTCGGTGCAGGGATTGAAACGCCGGGTCTGGCTGGCCGATGGCGATCTGGACGCAGGCAAGCTCCAGCCATATCCGCGGGTCGGAGGGCTCGCGCTGGAGATATTTCTGGAACGCTTCGACCATCAGCGGCAGGTGCGGCGGCGCGGCCGCCGAGAGTTCCGCCACTTTCAAATACGCCTGGGGTGGAATGTTCGTATTATTCAGAACCTGGCGGGTCAGGTCTTGGAATGGTTGGTCCTTGCCCGACCTTTGATAGAGGGATGCCAGCTCAAACACCATATCCAGCGAGCCGCTGCCCTGGGATAGCTGGTTTTGCAGTTCGATCATCCGGGCGTTCATCTTTTCCATATCCTTGATCTGGTTCAGGAATCCTTGAATCTTCTCGTTTTTCGGATCCAGCTGGTAGTTCTTTTCCATGACTTCGCGGGCTTTCGGGAATTGGCCGAATTGCAGATACAGGTCTGCCAGCCGGAAGTTCGCTTCCGGACTCGTGGGATACAAGTCCACCGCCTGGCGGAACGCCGATTCGGCCTCGTTGAACATTCGGCGCCACATATACACGCCGGCAATGGCGCAACGCAGTTTCGAGAATGTCTTGCGAGCCACAACATCGTTCAGGAAATGGGGATTATTCATCAGGCGGTTACCGTACCAGTTCCAGAACTCCATGTCGTCTTTCACCATCTCGTCGGTCAACTTGGGCAGGGGTTGCTTATTGATCTTCATGATCAGCCCGTGCGGCGAAAGGTAGGGATACATCCATCCAATCACATAGCTTTCCTCGACGTAGAAATCATGCTTGTCCTTGTTGGCTTCGAAGATCATCTTGCAGATGATACCGTTGATTTCCATGACGCCCATGACGCCCTGGACGCTGACCCGCCCATTCTTGTCGATGGTGACGGCGGCACTGGGCGGCATGCGGCCCGTCCGAACATCGTTGATGTAAGTCTGAAAGGCCTGGTTGGAATCCTGGGCCGACGGCATCCATATCCGGTCGCCGTACAGGTCGCGCATGACGTTCATGTAGGTGTTGTCGGCCAGGGCATTCTGGGTGATCAGGTACACATCCGGCCGCACCTTTGCGGAATAGATCATGTAGGTCGGCACGAAACGCCCCGGATCGGTGCCGCCGAAAAAGACGGCGTTGGGCGTCATTTCAGGGGGATAGTTCGGGTTTGGCGGCGGCGTTTCGCCTGGCTTCAGCTCCGCCATGATGGCCTTGACGCCGCGCAACTGGTAATTCCCGAACTGCCAGCCGAAATCGTGATGGCGCAGGTTGGCCGTGCTGTTCTTCTGGACCAGGTCTTTGTCATGTTCGTCCTGCCAGATCAGGGCAATCGGGCACAACAGGGTCACCGCAATGCCAAGATAGACCAACAGCCTGTGCTTCAGTACCTGGTTGAGAAACGCCAGTCCCAGCAGGAATCCATATCCGACCCAAACGGCATAAAAGGCCGTGGATTGGACGAATTGGACTTTGGCGATGAACAATGACTGCAGATCATGCGGGGGATTGAGAATAATCATCATGCCCGGCCCGGTAATCGCAAACGCGATGATCAGACCCAGAAGCCAAGCCCAGTTCCGGCGCCAGATTTGACGAAAAAAGAATATGGGCACCAGTGCCAGCAGGGGCATCGGGAATGGAAATTGGTCCTCCAGTTCATTGAGAAATTCTCCGATCTGTTTGATGAAGGCTGCCGGTTGAATGGCCGGCGCCAGCGCTTGGTATTGGCCCCGGGTCACGGCATGCTTGAAGCCTTCCATGGTCCGGGGATAGCCCCAGTTCATGGGGGGATTGGTGTCCGAGGCGATGGGCATGTAAATGAAAAAGGACAAACCCAGTCCCGCATACAGAACCATCAGCAGAACCCGGCGCCATTCCGTGAATAGTTCCCGAGTGAAAAACCAGATGCCCGCCGGAGTCAGGAGCAGAAAGATACCTCCCGCAATACGGAGTTCCTTGTTCGGCACGGGAGTGCCCGAAGCCCATTCCGGTTCCATTGTTTTAAAGAAAATCAAACCGGCGATAAAAACAAGTCCCACGCACAGGCAGTCCCGGAATAAGCGGCGGTCGGTGACGAAGAACACCAGCATGAGCGCCGGCACCATGAGCACGATGGGTTGGCAGTTGGTGAATGTCAGTCCAAAGAGAAACGCCATCAAGTATAACAACACGTCGCGCTTGGGCCGGTGCATCCAGACGTATAGCAGAGTCAGGATCAGCAGATGGAGAAAGGAGTTCATGGTGTACACTTCGGCGATGGTGCATTGGGACCAGAGGAACGGGCAGAATGCCAGTATCAGGCCGGCGCCGACTCCGCTGGCCCAACTGATAATCATATCCATGCGGCCGGCCTTTCCCTCATCGTCCTGATGCCGGAACGAGCGGAGCAGGGTCATGCCGGACCGGGATACCAGGAGGGCAACGACGCCGCTGAGCAGCGCGCCGAATAAGCCGGACATGAAGTTCACGCCCCAGGCCGGATTGGGTTGGCCCATGTAGCTCTTGAAATGAAATATCCACTGGGAAATCCAGGCCAGAATTGTCCAGAGCGGATAGCCAGGCGGGTGGGGAACCCCAAGGTAGTCGGCGGCAACAACCAGTTCACCGGAATCTTCCAGCGTGACCGTAGGGGCCATGGTGTAGGTATAAACCGCCAACGCCACGGCAAAGGTCACGGCGGCGGCCAGCCAGTCGTTGATTTTGAAAAACGATCCGCTCACCGGAGGCGTTCCTGGCACGGAAGGTAATGGGGTGCTGTGGGTTGGTATCCTGCGTTGTTCCTGTTTTTCCTTAGCCATAGATGCTCATTCCACGGATATTTCCTGGCCCAACCCTGAATAACGTGAGCGGTACCTTAGACGTTTTCAGATGGCTGGTCAAGGCGGGATGTCGGGGAAAAGTCATTCCGGGCGAGCGCGCGGCGCAGAGTCCGCTACCGCCTTTCGTTGTGCGGTTGTCGGATGGGTGGCTCATCTGCAAATTCAGAGCACCGGCCAGTTGGCGCGGTAACCCTGGGTGCCGAAGGCCGGAAGATCATCCGCAAGAAAGAACATGCCGCCGTTGCGCCAGGTGTGTCCGGCAACCAGATAATCCAGCAAGGCGCGCTGGAGGCTGGTGTTCCGCGGAGCCGTGGCGGGGTCGAATTTATCCTGGAAAAAAACGAACCAGATGTTCGGATCCGTGGAGGCGATGGGAAACAGATACATCTCTTTGAGGAACCGCACCAGGTTGGATTCCGGCGGGAGGCAATGCTCCAGGCATGGACTGAATATCCAGGATCTGCATATGAAACCGACGGGAGCGCGATGAGGAAAAGTGGTCTTAAAAAAATCGCGTGCCCGGGTCAGAGAATCCAGGCATTTATCGGGACCCATGTCGCCGCCGGGGGGGATGTGAATATCCAGGACCGGATCACCGGGACCCAGCATCAGTTGCCATTCGGCAAACGGCAGACGTATCTCGCGGTGTTCGGCACTGCCCCGGGGCGAAATTGGAAAACCCACGACCGCATCTTCTGTCAGTCGCAGGGTAGGGTTCCAAGTCGGGGCGCCGACGGCGCGCTTATCCGGTTCATCCATGAGCCCCTCCGGATTGAAGCAGGCTTCGTCATTGGCCAGGGCGATGACGCGTCCGGTTTGACGGTGGCGGAACACTGTAAGCTGGGCGTCAAATCCCCTGGCCCAGTATTCCAGGCGGCCGATCCGAAAATACAGTTGGCCGCGTACATAATTCCGTAGCCAGTTGAGTTGATTGGTAAAGATACCGATGTCGCCGCCCTTGGCTCGCTGAAAATTGTCGCAGAAACAGCGGACCTGCTGGCTGGTTTCGCGGGTCACGGTTTCCGGGACACCCAGCATTTGATGGTAGCGCCGCAAGCGGGGCACCAGGGAAAGCCCGATCAGTAGAAAAAAGAATCCAGCCTGGTCGCCGAGGGTGGAGTTCAGCTTGGGCCAGCGGTCCTTGTGGTTGATACAGAATTGCGCCGGCGAGTCAAAAACCTTCCAGGCGTAGAAGGCAGCCAGGCGGCACAAGGCCGGCTGGCTAAGGATGCGCATTGCCGCCGTCTTGAGCGCCGCGTCATGCTCGGTCCCGAAGCCGCACCAATCACGGCTGACCAGGAATTCGCAGGGATCGAGAAATGAAGGTGTTTTCGGCTCGGGACACTGCTTGTTAAACTCGTCCCAGGCAGAACGAATGGTATCCAGTAGATCAGGTTCGTGAAGTTCGCACACTAGTAGATCCGGATTCATCGGCGATGCCCTTCCAATAATATATGGTACTAAATGACGATGATGAACAGAACGGAAAGCCCGAATAACACGATGGCGATCATCAGGGGAATGTCCGTTAGAAGGATATATTCAGGCTGGTCGCCTTTAGACTGGCGATAAACCAGGTCGAGGTATCGGAAAAGACCGAAGATGACAAACGGAATTGTCAGTGCCAGACGATTGGTCTGGAACTTCATCACGGTTTCGGGCCACTGAGTATAGATGGCATAGACCACGATCACCGCTCCGGCGATGATGGCGATCAGCTGGTCCAGCAGCCGTTCGTCACTGGACATGAGGCTGGGCCGTGATTCCGCATTCCGCATTTCCGCTGTCAGCCGCTTTTCGTGGCGGCGCTTGCAGAGGGCCAGGAACAGCGCCATGAGGAACGTGCAGACCAGGAGCCAGGGGGAGAGGGTGACGTTCACGGCAATGCCGCCGGCAATAACGCGCAGCACGAAACCGGCGGCAATCACGAACACATCCACGAGGGACACATGCTTTAACCATAACGTGTAGAACAGTTGCAATATGACATAAGCGGTCACCACCAGACCGAACGGGATGGAAAACAGCCAGGAACCGGCAAGTCCTGCGCATAGCAAAATGCCCATCAGGCTCCAAGCCAAGGGCAGGGGCATGCGCCCGGCCGCAATGGGGCGCTGGGATTTTACCGGGTGGGCGCGATCCAGAACGATGTCGCGGATGTCATTAAAAATGTAGATACCGCTGGTCGTTACGGAGAATAGCACGAACGCCAGGCAAGCCGTCCAGAATCCCGTCAGCGCGATGCTCTGGTGCTTGTCGCCCAGGGCAAAGACGAATGCGACGAAGATGATCAGATTTTTCGTCAATTGCTTGGGCCGGAGCTCGCGCCAGATATCGCTTGCCTGGATTCGTGAAGCGCGGCCAGCGGGAAATGAGAGAAATTCATTCATGAAGCATCGTGCTGTTGATTCAGGGTTGATGACTTACGGCACGGTTGAAAACGAAAACGCAGACGTATCACCATTCCCAAAGCCTCGCGGACGATGGCCGGGTTCATCTTGGAATGACCGGACCGTCGATCTTCGAATGTAATCGGCACCTCGACGATGCGGAAGCCCAGCTTCCACGCCGTGTGCGTCATTTCAACCTGGAAAGAGTAGCCGTTGGATTTTATCCGATCCAAGTCGATGGCTTCCAGAACCTCGCGGCGAAAGCATTTATAGCCCCCGGTGGGATCCGTGAACGGCAACCCGGTGATGATGCGGACGTAGAGGCTGGCCGCCTTGCTCAGAATCAGGCGTTCCAACGGCCAGTTAATGATGCGGATGCCATTGAGGTAGCGTGAGCCCAGCACAAGATCGGCATTGGCGGCGGCTTGGATGAATTTTGGGATTTCCGTGGGATTGTGGGAGAAGTCGGCATCCATTTCAAAGATGTGGGTGTAATGTCGTTCCAGGGCCCACCGGAAGCCGGCCACATAGGCTCGTCCCAATCCCTGTTTGTTCGGCTTATGCAGGAGATGGATCCGCGGATTCGACCCGTGCAATGCTTCGACCATGTGCCCCGTTCCATCTGGGGAATTATCATCGACAAATAAAATCTCCGCATCCGGGGCGATCGCTAAGATTGCCTTGGCAATGGCCTGGACATTTTCGGCCTCGTTATACGTAGGAATAATGATCAGAATATCCGGCATAGCGTCCATTTATAGGCCATCTGCGTGGCGTTGGCAAGATCGGATTCGGATTGCAATTGTCGGTGGATTTGCAGTAATTTAACCCCATGAAATATCAGTTCTGCATCTATGGACATCCGGTGCTTCGGCAACCCGCGGATCCGGTGGCCCTGATCGACAAAGCCATCCGGATTCTGGCCCGCGACATGCTGGAGATCATGGGTGAAAAGAAAGGGGTGGGGTTGGCCGCTCAGCAGATCGGTCAGACCGTTCAAATCTGCACGATCGGGTTCGATCCCAAATATGATGCCGCGGAGCCCGGTGGGGCCCGGCTGAATCCGGAGGTGGAGTTGCCGCTGGTGATGATCAACCCTGTCATTCTGTCCCGGACCGGAGCGAAGACGGATACGGAAGGCTGTTTGAGTGTTCCCGAAATCTGGGCGCCGGTGCATCGGGCCTGGGAAGTTTCAGTCAAGTTTCTGAACTTGAAGGGCGAACTGCAGACCCTTCAGGCCAGGGGATTGCTGGCACGCGTCATTCAGCATGAGCAGGATCACTTGAACGGCGTTTTATTCGTTGATCGTGTTTCCGCCGTGAAAAAAATCAGCCTGTCCGGCAAGCTGAAGCGGATGAAGAAAAAAACGGAGGCGGAGCTGGGGTTGGGCTGATCATAATGATAGCAATTCTTAAAGCGCTGAAGCCGACATCGCTTTCCATCATCCTTTTATTGCTCGTCGTGTTGTGGCAGGCGTCGAAGGTGGCGAGTGGTATGTGGATTAGCCGGTGCTTTCTCTTGTTGGCATTGTCGCGGGATTCGTTCTATTTACTTTTGGCCTTGGCGTTTGGAATGTAACAGGAAAATTGAGAACGGCTCCACCCGGCAACGTTTTCGGCGGAATCCATCAATAAAGGCCTGACCACGGCGCCCAAGAGCGTCAGAGAAAAACCGGAAATTCTCGGCCTGTTTTCCATGGTTGCGAGTGCAGACGCGATGTGATATGTTTCGCCCATATCAAAAATAATCGTATGAAACGAGGTTCTATCGTGTATAAGCGAAATCTCTATGTGCAGAAAATCGCGCCATTTTTGGGTAAGCCCGTGGTAAAGGTCATCACTGGGATGCGGCGGTCGGGCAAAAGCTGTTTGGTCCGGCTGCTGATCGATAAGTTGGTGGCGGACGGGGTGAGGCGCGAGCAGATCGTTTATGTCGACAAAGAGTCGTACGAGTTTGACGCGATCCGCACGTACCACGATCTGGCGGCGCATGTCAAAGCGGCACACCCGAAAGGTGGGGGTGTCTGCCGCGTTTTCGTTGATGAGATCCAGGAGATCGCGGGGTGGGAACGAATCGTCGCGGACTGGTCCGGGCGGCGCGACATTGACGTGGTGATCACCGGGTCGAACGCCCGTCTTCTTTCCGGCGAACTAGCCACGCTGCTGGCGGGGCGGTTCGTCGAAGTGCAACTCTTCCCGCTCTCCTTTCCAGAATTCCGGGCGTTCAATGGGTTGCGGAAAACGGAGACGGCGGAGGCGTTCAGGCAGTTTCTGCGCTACGGCGGACTGCCCGGACTGCACGAGTTCGGACGTTTGGCCGATGAGACGTTCCGTCCATTCGTCACGGGCGTCTACGACACGATTATGCTGAAGGACATTGTGCGGCGTCATCAGGTGCGGAACTATGTTCTGCTCGAACAGGTGGGGCGGTATGTTTTCGACAACATCGGCAATCTCACGAACGCCAGCCGGATCAATGCGTTTCTGAAGAGCCAGAAACTCTCCGTCGGGGTGGACACCATCCTGAACTACATGCGGTGGTTCGCGGATGCGCATCTGACCCACCGGGTGTTGCTGTACGATATCAAGGGGCGGCGTCATCTGGAGGTGAACGAGAAGCACTACATCAGCGATCTGGGCTTGCGCACCGCCTTGATCGGGTATCGTGCGGGTGATATCGGCGGGATGCTCGAAAATGTGGTCTGCGTCGAGCTTCTTCGCAGAGGCTACCGTGTGTCCGTCGGTCGGATCGGCGATCTTGAGATTGATTTTGTGGCCGAACGTGATGGCAGGAAGACGTACATTCAGGTTGCGTACCTGTTGCCGTCCAAGGTGACGGTCGAGCGGGAGTCTGCGCCCCTATTGGCGGTTAAGGACAACTATCCGAAACTGTTGCTCACACTTGACCGCGAAGTGGGGGACGATTACGAGGGCGTGCGCCGTCTTTATCTTCCCGATTGGCTGGACGCCGGGGAAGAAGGTGGCGAAGCGGATTAGTTTGTGGTTGAATCTTTTACACGGTGATTTATGGCGGAATGGAAAACAGGGCAGACGATTCTGGACGACTACCTGATCGAGAAGGAACTTGGCCAGGGCGGCATGGGTCGGGCTTGCCCACCGTAGTTAGCCGCTAAGTGGGCCTCTTTCATCTGGCTTTTCGGGACATGCCCTGATACAGTCAAAACCATTGGGAACGTGCAAGCGGAGGAACCCCCTGTATATCCTGCGAACGCGGGATCGGGCTACATTGGAAGTTCCAAATTAGTGATGTGAATGATTCGTGCAAGAGAGGCAAGGCCAAGGAAATAGATGACAGGAAGTGAGAATAGAATTGAACCCGGCGACATTGTTTCGGGGTTGGAGCCATCCGAACTGGCTGAGATTACACGTGTCTCCCAATTCGGCACCCGAAAACTGGTTGAGGCTATCGGCGCATCCAGCCGCCGAGTCATCAAACGACCGCTGACCGATGCCGAAATCGCCGTTCTTGTCAAGGTCAGGGGCCAAGCCTTCAGCTTCCAGGGGGATGCCAAGCTCTTCCTGCTCGGTGTTGAAGCAGAGCGCATCCGCATAGCCCACCAGTTTGATCCTCTCTTTGCCGTCAACTCCAGCATTGTTGATGTGCTGCCCCATCAGGTTGAAGCCGTTTACCGCTATCTTCTGCCGCTTCCCCGGATTCGCTTCCTTCTCGCGGACGACACTGGCGCCGGCAAGACCATCATGGCCGGGCTTCTCATCAAGGAACTGCTGTTCCGGGGCGTCATCAACAAGGTTCTCATCATCACGCCGGGCGGACTCACCAAGCAGTGGATGGAAGACGAGATGCGGGACAAGTTCAACCTGCACTTCCGCCTTGTGAACCGGGCATCTTTTGAAGCCGACCCCGGACAATTTTCTCAGGGAGAGAATGGGTTTTTCATCACGTCCATTGATTTCATTGCCCGCCACGAGGGTTGTCTCAAATCGGCCCAGGAAACCCAATGGGACATGATCGTGGTGGACGAGGCGCACAAACTATCCGCCTTCGAATACGGCACAAAGATAGATCGCAGTATTCGCTACCAGGCTGTCGAATCTCTGGCACAGCGTACCGATCACCTTTTATTTCTCACGGCCACACCTCACCGCGGCCGCAAGGACACATTCCGCCGCCTTCTCATGTTACTGGACGAGGATCTATTCCAGAAGGACGAGCTTGTCACAAAGCGTATCCATGAAGCCGTTGCCGCGTACACCACCGGCAATGAGTCATTCGACGCCGAGGCCTCAATCACAAAGGCCCGCAACCGTTTCTTCCTCCGCCGTCTGAAAGAGGAGATGGTCGGGTGGAATTCAGAGCCGCTGTTCAAACCACGCCACACGAACACTGTTGGCTATGAACTCACACCTGAAGAGTTGGAACTCTACAACGCTGTCACCAAGTACGTTCGGTCTCGCCGCAAAGAAGCCAAGGCCAAGAAGAATCGCAACGTCGAACTGACCCTCATGGTCATGCAACGCCGTTTGGCCAGTAGTATCTACGCCATCACCCGCACGCTTCACAACCGCCTGAACTCCCTGGATGAAGTCCTGCGTATCCTGCGAGACCAAACAAGAACCGCTTCCGAGAAGAAACGCCTTCTGAAAGGCACGACCGAAGAAGTCCCCGACGACATCACGGAATATGAGGAGATGGATGAATCCCAGCGCGAGGCTGTGGATAAGCGCATTTTCCGTCAGGTTCTCAGCGACGATCCGGAAGAGGTCGAGAAGGAACGCGATGAGGTGCAATCCCTTCTGCGGATGGCCGAAACACTTCGCAACCATGCCGAGGCCAAGTTCAGCGAACTTCTGAAAGTCCTCGATTCATCGGACATTATCCGCCGTGACGATGAAAAACTGGTCATCTTCACCGAACATAAAGACACCATGGACAATCTGACTCAGCGCCTCACTAACAAGGGTTATGCGGTCTCCACGATCCACGGTGGCCTTGACGTGGATGCCCGCAAGCAGGCACAACGCGATTTCCGCACCCGCGCCAAGATCATGGTTGCCACCGATGCCGCTGGCGAAGGTATCAACCTCCAGTTTTGCCGTTACCTGATCAATTGGGACATCCCTTGGAACCCGAACCGTCTGGAACAGCGCATGGGCCGCATCCATCGCTACGGCCAGAAAGACGATGTGTACGTCTATAACCTTGTCGCCATCAATACGAGGGAAGGCGCCGTCCTTCAGCGGATCTTGACCAAACTCGACATCATGCGCGAACAAATGGGAACGGACCGCGTCTATGATGTGATTGACGAACTGCTCGAAGATATTCCCCTGATCCATCTCATCGAGAAATCCATAGACTCGGAAGATGGCGCAGCGGCCGCGTCTCAGACCGAGGACTCCCTGAAATCCGGCTTCGAAGACAGAGCCTCCATGCTGATCGCTCTCCAAAAGAAACAATCGCTTACTTCCCACCTCGATCTACGCGCCGCCTTGGAACTGCGAGACGCATCAGACGAGCGCCGCCTTCAGCCCTGTTTCATTCAAAGGTTCTTCACGAGCGCCTATGTGGCCGCTGGTGGAACGATTACGGATGACAAGCATTTCCCTGTCATTCATCTCAGCAAGATCCCAACTGAAGTCCTGGATATTGCCCGGCAATTCCATCTATCTCTCGCGGAGAAATACGACACCCCGTTCGTATTCGACAAGGCTCTCGTCAGTGTCGCCAGTCGCACCAAGATTCCGGAACACACCAGACTACTCGGCCCGGGTCACGCTCTCTTCGACGCGCTTATCAAATGGGCAATCCGCCGCGCTGAAAATGCCTTCGCAAAAGGAGCCGTCATAGTGGACCCGAACATCACAGCGCCACAGCGAATGTGGCTGGTCCGCTCCCGCGTTGAAGATGGCCGTAACGAGGAGAGAACCCGTCTCGCCCATGAACAACTTTCGCTTGTCGTCGCGCACGACAACAGAATGACGTCCACATCGCCAGCCGCACTCTTGAACTGCACCGCCCCAGAGGGAATTCTCGCCGTGCCGGACATGCCGGCTACCACCACTGAAGATGTCCAGGCCTGGGCGTATGACCACATCACAGAAGCGCAACTCAAACGGGTTCAGGGCCACCGCCAGAGCGAATGCGATCTGCGTCGTGATTACCTTCACACCACCTTCACCGACCTGATTCTCGATCTTCAGGAAAAACTCAACGACGCCCACCAACTGCAACTTATCGGTGACGATGATGCTGAGGAACGTCAAGCCCTTGAGAAACGCATAGAAGACCTCAAGAAGCGCAAGACCATCCGGCTCTCTGAACTCGATCTCATGTTGCGACTCAGGACGAACTTGCCGGATGTCGTCACATCTGCGGTTATCATTCCTGATCCTACCGCGGTGCTCCCTGATGAATCACAGGCTGCACACAAAGGCGTTCCCATGCGCCGTGACGATGAGGTTGAGCTGATCGCCATGGAAATCGTAATGGAGTACGAGAAGTCGCGCGGATGGACACCCTTCGATGTCTCAAAAGACGGCGAACACTACGACATCCGGTCTGAATCTTCCGTAGGTGAGAAACGGTTCATCGAAGTCAAGGGCCGTGCTGATACTGGTGCAATTATCCTCACGGGTCCTGAGGTTGACAAACTTCGCCAACTTGGAGAACGGGCGTGGCTATATGTAGTCACATCATGCAAGCAGGGCACACCTGTATTGAATGTGATCCAAGATCCTTTGTCAAAACTCTCCCCAGATGTCCTGTATCGGCAGGTGCAGTTTATTGTTTCAGAGTGCGATTGGCAAGCGGTCGCCCAACCGATCGGAATGGAGTTCCATCGTGACTGATGTTGAACAAAAGCAGACGGGATATCTGACCCAGAAACAGCGTTTGCTGGCGTTGTTCTTGAACATAGCCATCTTTCTTATCCTTTCGCGCACAGTGACTAACCAGTTTATTCCTGCCGCCGCAGGTCAGCGGTTGTGGCTTCTCAGTGGCCTAGGTCTGTTCTTTCTGACATTGTTGTCCGCTCCTTGGTTCCGGCCACCCCGGAATGCCCTGGTCAATTCGCTTACATCCGCTCTTCTCTTGAGTTCACTCGACCTTTCCAGCATAGCGACAATGGGCATGACACTGAACGTCTTTCGATGGCTTGCCGTTGTGTTGAATGTGACTACTTGCATCTGTGCAATTCTGGCGATGATTTTCGGTGACGCTGATGTTGCACAACAACCCAAACGACGATATTTGTCCGTCGTTGGTTACCGCGTCAGCGACCTCTTCGGACGCGGCGAGTTAGTCTTTACGCCTCCCGCATTGATCAGCATCTTGGGCTACTACCAGAACGTGCCAGAGCAGCAACTCTGGCTTTTCTTCGGCTGGGCATTCATCATTCTTGTGCGCCCGGTTGAATTAACCCTCCGCTTGATTGACGAGATTAGATCTATCGCGATCCGCAAGGACAACGCTCAATGTCTTGGGACAATCTCACGCGTGGACAATCCCAATATCATACGTGTAGCCTTGACCTCTTCCGCTGCCTGGCATTCCGGAAAAGTCGTTGCGGCATGCCTTCCCAACGCTACGCAGGTTAATGTTCTCTGCCTTTTCAGTCATACTGAAGAATCACAGATGGTCGGCACAGGTCTTTGCCATGGTGTGCTATCTCCGCCCATTGCGGACGCAGTTCCCGGCACAGTCTACGCTATGGCCACTCCACTGGATGCGCAAACTCTTGTCAAAGAACTCAGCGGCTACGATGGCGGTACTGACCTCGTCGGATTTGTCGTAGAAGACTCCAACATCTCCACAATCAAGTTTGAGGTCTCTCCCGATGTTCCTTTGGAGGAAGGCGTTCTGACCTTCTGTCGCCAGGGCAATCAGACCGTTTTCTATCAGATTCTGGACGCCAGGACCGCTGAAGAAAGCTTTGGGAAGAATCCCAGAGGAAAACATGTTGTCTCTGCAGCGCAACTGGGATGCTTGGATGCTCGCAAGGGCTTCGTCAAATACGGGTGGCTTCCTTCGATGAACTCTCCTGTGTTCGTGCCCAAGAAGCCAATCGCTTTCGATTTCACTGCTCCTCAAGGTGACGAGTTTGCGGTCGGCAAAGTGCCTGGCTCCGACATCATCGTGCGGGCCGGTTTTTCCGATGTACTCGAATATCACACGGCGATCCTGGGTGTTACCGGCACTGGTAAAACAGAACTCGCGTTCGACATCATAAGACAAGCTCTGGCTCTTGGAACGAAAGTCTTCTGCGTGGATTTCACCAATGAATACAAAGCTCGACTTGCCGCGAACAATCCTCAGT
>Ga0180014_1000090_pt1 | contig 25625 bp, 21 predicted proteins | sample KR13_S1_MetaG_FD_116507 | JGI IMG/M metagenome (GOLD analysis project Ga0180014, IMG submission 116507) | Groundwater microbial communities from the Olkiluoto Island deep subsurface site, Finland - KR13_S1_MetaG | ecosystem: Environmental > Aquatic > Deep subsurface > Groundwater | place... | reverse complement strand
TCACAATCAGAGAACTGTAATGGCGTAATGCGTCGGTTTTGGAAATGTGTTGGCACAGCTCTTCGTCGTCCTCGTAAGTCGTTCATTATCAACATGCGCGTTTTTTAACTGTAGAAGATGGGTCAAACACTATCGGCACCGTCTCGTTTTTTCAATGGTTTGGATTCTGGCGCTGGGCTTCGCGTTTGAGGCGGGCGCCGGCACGATCGGCGGAACCAACATGGACTGGACCCGCTGGGAGGAAGTGGCGGGTTTGCCGGCCGCGCGATGTTGGCTTACGGCGGGCGTGTTGAGCAACGCGCTTTATGCCGTCGGCGGGAGTTATACCGCCGGTTGGGACGCAAACACAAATGTGTATCGTTTTGACGGCACGAACTGGACGGAAGTGGCGGGCATGCCGGCCGCAGGATGTGCTCAAGCAGCGGGGGTGTTGAGCAACGCACTTTATGTCGTCGGTGGATATAATGCTGCTGCCGACGAAACAAATGGCGTGTATCGTTTTGACGGGACGAGCTGGTCGAGGTCGAGCAATATGCTTGCTAAGCTGGTTTATCAGGCGGCAGGGGTGTTGAGCAACGCGCTTTATGTTGTTAGTGGGACTTCTGGTGGTACCTCTGGTCAAACGAACGTGTATCGTTTTGATGGCACGAACTGGTCTAGCATTGTGCAGTTGCCACAGTATCGAATTGCTATTGCGGTGGGCGTATTGAACGACGCGCTTTATGCTTCAGGTGGAGAGCACATTGCGATTGGCGGCCCATACACGAACGTGTTTTGTTTTGACGGGGCAAGCTGGACACAAGTAAAAGGCTTACTGACAGCGATAGGTAATCATACGGCTGCCGCGTTGAACGGCTCGCTTTATGCCATTGGTGGAGAGATTGTTGGTGGTATAGTACAAACGAACGTATATCGTTTTGACGGCACGAACTGGACGGAAGTGGCGGGCATGCCGGCCGCACGATCGTGTCTTGCAGCGGGCGTGTTGAACGGTCAGATTTATGCAATCGGCGGCTGTGCAACCCATCTAGGTGTTCCCACGAACAGCGTGTACCGGTATCCCGCGAATTTATCTGTTTATTCCGGGGTGTCGCCCTCCAGCGGGTTATGGACCGGCGGATATCAGGTCATTATTTCGGGTACTAATCTATCCGATGGCACGGTTGAAGATGTGACGAATGTGACGCTTTGTGGAGTTTCCGCCACGGTTGAGAGCGTGGCCGGTTCAACGCAGGTCGTCGTTACGGCGGGATCCGGGAGCCTGGGTGTCGGTGATGTGCGGGTGTATTCCGAGAGCGAAGGCGAGTCGGTAGGGTCCAACCTGTTTACCTATCTTGGTTCCGTCATGACCTTGCTGGGCACGAACGGCGCGGCGATCGCCAGCGGCGAGGCGGCCAGTGCGGCCAAAGGCACGGATTTGGGCAGTATTTCCTGGGGTGCCGCCCTGACCAATACGTTCTCAATCACCAATTCAGGCAATGAATCTCTGGCCATCAGCGGTTGGACCACTAACGGAACGGGTTCCTCGCATTTCCGGATAACCGGAATTCCGGACGCTATCGCCATCGGCATGGCAAGCAACTTCAGCGTTATTTTCGCCCCCTCCGCGGGCGGCGCACATACGGCGGCAGTACAGATTGCCAACAATTCAACAAACGCAGCTTACATTGTCTGCCTGGCAGGCTCAGGGTTAAAACATGATCAGACCATCACGAATTTTCCGAATCCGGGGGATCAATTGGCAACGAACACGGCGCATTTGTCCGCGCAGGCTTCTTCCGGCCTGGAGGTGACGAATTTTACTGTGATCTCAGGCCTTGCGGCAATCAGTGATTTTACGAATGTAGCTTTCAGTGGATCAGGTTCGGTCAGCATCGTGGCGAGCCGGGCGGAGGATACCAACTGGAACGCCGCGCCGGACGTGACGAATACGTTTACGGTGACGAAGGCGGATCAGGCGGCCTTGACGTTCAGTCCAACAAGTCCACAGGCTTACAACACGACAAATGTCTTGAGTATCGGCGGCGGGTCCGGGACCGGCACATTGAGCTACGCGGTTGAAAACGGACCGGGAGAAATTGTGGGATTAACGAATCTGGTAATTACATCCGGCGCTGGGACGGTGACAGTGACCGCGACCAAATCGGCGGATGGCATGTATAATTCCATGGCGGCGACCGGATATGTGGCGGCGGCATGCGCCAGTCAAACAATCGTGTTTCCGGCGATTGCCGATCAGTCGGTAACGAGCGCTGTAAACTTGAGCGCAACAGCTTCATCGAGCCTGCCGGTGACTTTCAGTGTTGGCTCCGGCTTGGCGCAGATTGCCGGCGGCACAAACCTGTCCTTCACCGCCACGGGCGCGGTCAGTATTGTGGCGTCGCAGGCGGGCAACGGTAACTGGCACGTAGCGCCGAATGTGACCAATGGCTTTAACGTGACCGGCGCGCAATCGCTGGCCGCGCCGCAGAACGTCGCCGCCACGGACGGACGTTACGCGAATAAAGTGGTCTTGAGCTGGAGCGCGGTGAGCGGGGCGACGGGTTATCAAGTCTGGCGGCATACGACCAATAATGCTTCGGCTGCAACCAATATTCACCGTGTGTCGCAAACCAATTACAGCGATACTAATCTATTGTCTGGTGTTCTCTATTATTACTGGGTCAAGGCCGCCAATGCCGCCGCAACCAGCGCTTTCAGTTCCAGCGACTCCGGCTGGCGGCGGTCGGTGGGATTTACCCACTATGCGGATGTGGACATAGACGGGGATGGGAAGATGGACTTGGTCCTCTTCGATCCGGTCACGGGCACCTGGTACGCGAAACTGTCGGCTTTTGGATATGCGCTGGTCTCGGGCGTGTTAGGAGGGTCGGATTGCACACCCGTGCCCGGCGATTACGACGGGGACGTGAAGACAGATCCGGGCGTCTATGAAGAGTCGACCGGGCTCTGGACGGTGATGCTCTCCTCGATGGGCTATGGCACGGCCAGTGCCACCTTGGGCGGGATGGGCTATGCCCCGGTTCCAGGGGATTTCGACGGGGATCGCAAGACGGACCTGGGTGTGTATTTGCAATCGACCCCTTCGACAGGCTCAGGGCAGGCCGGAGACTGGACCATCAAACTCTCGGCCAGCGGCTATGCGGAGGCATATGCGAACTTTGGTGGGACTGACCATCTGCCGGTTCAGCGCGACTACGACGGCGACGGCAAGGCCGATCCGGCCGTGTATAACCTCACAACCGGCAACTGGTATGTCATGCTTTCGGCCAGCGGCTATGGCATCGCTTCCACCTTGGGCTTTGGCGGAACCGGCTTTTCGCCCGTGCCGGGGGATTATGATGGGGACGGCAAGACCGATCCGGCTATTTATAAGGAGTCCTCCCCTTCGACAAGCTCAGGGCAGGGCGGGATATGGATGGTCATGCTTTCCGGGAGCGGATATCTGATTGCGACGGCAGCGCTCGGGGGCTTGGGTTACGCGGCCCTGCCCGGTGATTACGACGGCGACGGCAAGACTGATCCGGCGGTTTATCACACGACCACGGGAGATTGGTGCGTAATGCTATCGGCCAGCGGCTATGGGATTGCCATGGTCAACTTCGGCGGAGAGGGCTATGATCCCGTCGGCTTTGGGCCGGATCAGGATGATTGACACTCGGCAGGACAGGCCACTGTGCCGTAGCAATGGATTTCGATGGCGACGGCCGCGCGGACCCGGGTATCTATACCGAGCATGGTGGGGTCTGGTACGGCCGGCTATCCGGTCATGATTACGAATGGTCCAGCGCCCGCTTCGGCGGCCCCGGCTGCCAGCCGGTCAGCGAATGAAGTTCCCGCCTGCGGCGGGTCTGCCTATGGCACGATGCGCCGAACGCAAACTTCATCAAGCTTGTCCCGCGGGCTGGCGGGGCTTGCCACGCGGTTCGCGTGGCCCCGCAACAGGGCTGGGGAAAAAGTAAAACTATCAGAAGTGTTTTTTAGAAAAGGCAAAACCGGATCCGGATTTCAGGTAACGCTCAAAGGCGACAGCCTTTGACTTTTCGGCAAAACCTATGATGACATCCAGTTTCCATGGACGGAACTTGGAGGTATGCGGCGACTGGCCTGAATTGTGCTCAGGAAGGCGCCGGTCTATATCATCAGTCAGACCGATGTAACGTTGGGCAGGATGAGCAATACTGCGCAGGATGTAAACATACCACATAATGGTTGCTCCCTTGTTGAAGTTTTGGAAGCCAAGAAGCTACAGAAATAATCCTTTTCTCAAATCCAAATGCAAGGCAACGGGATGCAGGCAAGGAATCAGCCCCCCGTCGCATAAAGCTATGGGGGGCACCCTTCGCTCAGCTTGAAGAGCGAAGATCAATGCAATGAATTTAACTGTACCGCCCCCCTTCGCGCAAGGCTTCGGGGGGCATCCCCCATAGCTCACGGAACGTGAGCGTCGGGGGATGGAGCAGACGAGATTCGAACTCGTGACCCCCACGTTGCGAACGTGATGCTCTACCAACTGAGCTACTGCCCCATTTTAAGAAGAGATCAGATATCAGCGATCACCACACGTCGTTCCGATCACGCATGTGTATCGGGACAAGTGGCCCCTTGCCGGCCGCTCCGCGAGCGGAGCGAGTGGCGCGGCCGGTTTTGCCGCGACGGGGGAGACCCGTAAAAAAAATTTGCCGGATCTTTTTACTTGGCCGTCGGCACGGTAATGACGTTGGCCGCCGCCTGCTGCTTGATCTGTTGCTTCTGAAGTTTCTTCTGTTTCTTTTCCTGGATTGAAAGCTTGGGCTTGTTTTGACGTCCGACATTGCCCCGGTCCATTGAATGTGCCATAAAACGCCTCCTTATGAATAGGGTTTAAAGTTAAGCCGGAATTATGGGAAATAGCGCTTGGACTGTCAATCATATCCTGCTTGAGCGGATCAGGCACGGGATTGCAGATGATAGAACACCGTGATGACCAGGCCGGATAGAATCAGTAGGCTTCCGAGGATCATGAACCCATTGATATGTTCACCCAGAAACAGGAGGGCCAGCAGTGAGGCGAGCACCGGCTTGAGAAAAAAAGGCATGGAGGCTTGGAATGCCGTGCCTCGGCTCAGGCCATAGTAATATAGCGGATAAGCCAGCGCCGTGCCTGCCAGGGCTATGTACAGAACGGGGGCCCAGGCCGACACCATGCCGCCCAGGCCGTGATGGGCCACGCTCACCCAGGCGAAGGGCAGTACCATCAAACTGCCGGCCAGAGCGGAAGCGCCCATCAACAGAAAGACGCCGTACTTCGCGATAACCCGCCTGGAAATGCAGATGCTTAATGCAAAGAATAAAGCCGAAAGCACCATAATGCCTAGCCCGGCCAGGGACTTCGTGTTGAAGGCGCCGGATTCCCACGCGAAACAGAATACCCCGGCAATTCCCAGGATCAGCGCCATCCATTTCCGGGCGTTCCAGGGCTCGCTGTTGATAAAACGCGCGAACAACATGACAAAGACGGGATTAGCGCTAAAGACAACGGCGCAGGAGGCCGCTTTGGCAAAGACGAGGATCGCCAGGTGAAACAGCGACAGGGATAACGCGACGCCAATGGCGCCATTCAAGGCAAACACGCCGCAATCGCGCCACGTTAGAGTATCCGTTCTCCGCCTCAGGGCGGGGAGGGCCAGGCCGAGCAGGATGACGCCCGTTATAAAAAAACGGATAAACACTATCTGGAAGGGAAGGACACGGGTGCCAATGACCTTGGAAACGACTTCGACGGTGCTGAAGAGGCCGACGCCGGCAAGCAAAGCCAGCCAGCCGGATAAATTATGATGACGCATGGGGTTGCTTATAGGCGGCTTCGATCTTGGCGGCGACGTCCTTGTAGCCGATGTCTACCTGGTAGATTTCCTTGTAATACCGGTCCGCGGCCTCTTTGACGTTGCCCATGCTTTCAAGGATAGTGCCCAATTCGTATAAGATGTCCTTCTTCAGATCGTTCATCTCAGGAAGTTCAGCCAGGGCCTTTTCAAGCTGTTCCCGGGCCATATCCAGTTGCTGTTTTTTGTGGAAACAAAGGCCCAGATAGAACAAGGACCGGATTCGATTCCGGGGATAACGCTGGGCAATCTGGAACTGCTGAATAGCCTCGTTGACCTGATCGTGTTCATGCAACAGGACGGCATACTCGAAGCGGAGCGGCAGATCATTCGGATAACGTTCTACGCGGGATTGGATGTTCTTGTACAGGAATGCCACTTTTTCGGCCTGCTTGGAAGCCACGCCGGCCGTGTCGCCGTTTTCCCGGAGTTGGGCGATTTCGCTGTCGAAATACTTGGTTCGAATGGCGGCCAGTGCCTGGTCAATCTGGGAGTCGTCGATACCAGGGATGCGGCGGGATTCCTCGATTGCCCGGATCGCGTCGTCAAACCGGTTGGCCTCGACATATAAATTAGCCAGCGCCCGGCGGAAATTGATATTGTCCGGCTGGCGCTTGACATTTTCGATACCATCCTGAATCAGCAGTTCCACGCTCTGTGCGCCGCGCACGGATTTGGATTCCTGCTCAAGGGTGACGGCTTCCTTCATGTCCTTGATGACGGTTCGGAAGGAACCGCCTTCCTTGCCGACCTCCGTCCATCCGCCTTTGAGCATGCTGTCGCGGGCCATGGCATCCTTGTAGGCTTTCATGGCCTGGGCATCGTTGGGATGCAAATCGACCACGGATTCGAAACATTCCCGCGCCGCTTCCATCTGATTCGCGGCTGTGTACAGATTGCCCATCCAGATAAGCAGGTCCGAGCGCTGGGGATAAAATTCCCGGGCAACGGTAAGCGTCTGAATAGCCACTTCCGGCATGCCCGCCGTTTCCGCCGCCCGGCATAGAAGCCGGATAAACAGCAGGTTAAGCGAATCCGTCCGCAATAATTGTTCCGCTATCTGGAGGGCGAGCAGGGATTTTCCGGACTTCAAGGCGGCAAAGCCTTTAATGAGGCCGGTAATGCCCCCAAGCGTTGAGAACAAATGGGTTACGGAATTGCCGTGGGAATCATTGAATTGCCTCACGCCAGCGGTGCGGAGGAATTTGCGGGCTTTCATGAACCGGGGCTCAATGATCAGCGCCGCCATGAACATGTCCATGGCATACGGGAGATTATTCCGCTCCATGGCAATCATCCCCTTTTCGAACAATTCCCGAGCCCGTTTTGGAACATTGTCCTCCGTTAATTCGGCCATAGTAAGAAACTCCTTTTTTTTTAATATTTTAAGATTACACTGGGATTCCAATAGTGTCAAGGGGGGGGGGGCTTGATATGATTGCCGGCGGCAGACGGGCGGCCCGTTGGGCCGAAACAAAGACAAGCAGGGCGGCTGTTTCAGATCATGAACACTGATGAATACTATTTCAGTCGGCGGCGCTGCGGCTTTCTGACCGCCTGGCTTCCGATTGTCTTGAGCGGAATCCTAATGGCCGGTGTGCCGGTCGTATCCGGTGGCGCGGACAACCATGATGGGGTTTCGTTGCAGGCGCTGAGCCGGTCCTATGGATTTCGATCCTGGTCGGTCCAGGGAAACACTGCCACCCTCTTGACGCGGTTTAACAGCCTGGAACTTGAAACAGGCAGCCGCCGCGCGGCGTTCAACGGTATTACCGTCTGGCTGAACAGCCCGATTGAAAAATCATGGGGGCGCTGGCTGATTCGCCAGGTGGATGTAGATAAAACCGTTATTCCATTACTCAATCCTCTGGGCAAGCTGGTTCCCGAAGGATTTGGGCTCGTGGTCCTGGATTCCGGTCACGGCGGGAATGACTGCGGCGCAGTCATGCCCCGCCAGGGCATGGCTGAAAAACAACTCACGCTGGAACTGGCAACAAATGTTCGGGATATACTGATGCGCTATCGGGTGCTGGTGCGTCTGACGCGTGCCGACGATCAGGCGGTTCCGCTCGATGATCGCTATCACCTCGCCGCCGTCTGGAAGGCTGATGTGTTCGTCAGTATTCATATGAATGCGGCGGCCAGTTCCAAGCCGTCAGGAATTGAGACCTATATTCTTACCCCCGCCGGGTTTCCGTCAACCGCCGATAATTCGGGCGGTTCCGCCGATCGGAATGTGTGTCCGGGAAACCGGCATGACGCCGCCAATATGGTTCTGGGTTACACGCTTCATAAAAGCCTGCTCAAGTACACCCATGGCGAGGACCGTGGAGTCCGAAGGTCCCGCTTTGTCGTAATCCGCAATGCATCCTGTCCGGCCGCCCTGGTTGAATGCGGTTTTCTATCCAGCCGGGCTGACCAGCAGAAGATTCTTGTTCCATCATATCGCAACGACATTGCCCGGGGTATCGCCGAGGGCATTCTGACTTACCTGAATACCGTCAAGCGCGCTCACCAGATTGTCCCTTAAAGAGATTATTCCCGGACCTCAGCGCGCACGGTGTCGGGGGTTCCGAAGGGAAGCGTTTGCTGAGTTGAAATGCCCCCGTAAAATGCCAGACGCTCGGCAAACTGGCGGGTGGCCTTCTCGAAGTGCGCCGCCAGCTTGGCCCGCATTTTCCGGGTGAAATCCAGGTTATACGGCGTTGGCGTGACCGGCTGAAAAGGCGAGCACTCGTTGAATGGTTTCCCGGTGTGTCATGGGATGATTCCAATCTGTACTATAAATGTTGGAATTCTTGTTTTTTCAGCAGGATTTCTGGAGACGGGATGCCCTCGTCCCGTGCCGACGTTCCGGGGTGAGGGCACCCCGGCTCCAATTATTGGTTGCGACCATAAGCAACGCTAAGGTAAATATGGTTAGTGCACAGCTTTACCGCAATATTCCTGCAACAACTGCACGAACAGCCGGTAGGTGGAGATGGACACGGCTGGCGGCGTCTGGTGATCCATGGAAACCAGGAATCCTCCCTGTCTCATGACCGGCAGGAGGCGTTCGAACTCCCGCCGTATTTCGGCTTCTCCCTTGTGCATAACCATTTTGTCGAAACCCCCGAGAAACCGGACGCGGGGATGACGTTGACGCAGACAGGCCAGGTCAACTCCCGCCTGCCGTTCCAGCGGGAAAAAGCCATCCACGTCCACCTCGGCGTACCACGGGATCAGGTTGTCGATCAAGCCGTCGCTGTCGATGAAGCAAACAATGTCCCGTTCGCGAAGCGCGGGCACGATCCGGCGGTAGTAGGGGGCCATAAAGTTATCGAATAGTTCCCTGGAGATCATCGGGCCGTGATTGTAGGACATATCCTCGGCGAAACTCATGAAGTCCGGGCGCAAAACGGCACAGAATTCGTCCAGGACCCGCAGGTTGTATGCCGCCAGGTCCCGGTTGATGGTATGCATGAGCTCCGGCTGGTCGTAAAAAGCATACAGGTGTTCTTCGATACCGAAGAGTCGCCGTGGAAACCAGAAGAATCCTTCCAGCGTCAGCCAAACCACACAATCGCCCTTCCGATGTTGGACCGCCCAGCCTTCCAACTGCTTTACGGTATTAGAATCCAGCGCAGGGGTCGGATAGAGCTGGGGCAATATCTGCCGGTAGCTGGCCATGTCCTTAACGAGGCGCTGGCCTTCATCGCGGTCTTGGAGAGAGTCCGGGATCGGGCAGGGAACCCAGAGCTGATAATACGGATCCAGACCGAAATATTTACGGATAGCGGCGGGATCAGTGATATCCGCCGGCAGCCCTTCCTGCTTCCAGCGGTCCACGGTCAGTTTCCAATAGGCGGCCCACTCGACGACCGGCAGACGATCCACCGGCTTGAAGCGCATCAGGTTGTAAAATCGTTCACGATGATTCATGAATGAACTTCTGAAAAATTGATTATCGATAAATTGGTAGGGCAGCTTACCCGCCTGGAGGGAATCGTCCCGATGAGCCGCCCGTTTCCTTTTCATTTCTCAAAAGGGGTTTTGCAAGAACCTCAGATACCACAATTCGAGGAAAAAGCAAGTTGAGGTTGAAAGTGATGGAAGATAAGCCCAGGATTATATGCAAATTTCTGTACACAAATCCTGGCTGACATGCGGTTTCATTAGTGAAGGCGGTCAGAGGGTCTTTTACCAGCCGGGCCGATAGGGTGAGGGGGATCCAAGCGCTTTGACAATAGATGAAGAATATTTTGACCGGCTGATCAACCCCCTGCAGGACCGCATGATGAAGTGCGTTTGGCGGGTTCTTCAGGATCGGGACTCTGCCAAGCAGGCTTTGCAAGAGGTCCTGTTACAAGTCTGGAAACAAACTTTTGTGATCAATATGCTTGCGCCAATGGTAAAGAAAAGCGATCTTCAGGCGAAAATGGAGCGTATTATCATTCCGGAGTTGAATGTTCAACAGGCCGCGATTGGGGATGTTATACAATATATCAATCAACGGAGCATCGAACTTGATACAGAGAAATCTCCCGGGGAACGGGGCGTGAACATCATTCTCAAATTGCAACCGTCAGCACAACCGCCAGTCCTTACGCTTTCCTTGAAAAACGTTTCCCTGATGGATACCATAAGATATGTCACCGAACTGGTAGGGTTGCAGTTCAGAATAGATGATAACGCTGTCGTTATTGAGAATAGTCAAAAATAGACTCAATTATTTATTCAACCGTCAATTGCAGGGCCTTGTCATTCTCGTTTGCCACGTTCCACCCGCGTGCAATCCGGTATCCGGGAATCCAGATGATCTCGCCGCCGCATTCGAAGATTGGCACCTGGCGCCGCTGGTCCCGGGGAACTTTTCCATCCGTAAAAATATCCTGGACTTTTTTCGATCCGGCCAGACCCAGCGGCGCCATCCGGTCGCCGGGATTCCAGGAACGAACAATAATACGTCGTCGATGCCAGGCTGAAACTGCCAGCGAGGCCCGAGCCGGATAATGCCCGATGCCGTCCGGCTTCGGTTTTTGAATACCGGACGCCAGGGAAGCTAGGATGCGGAGTTCATGGTTCGGCAATAGTGTTTCGCCGGGAATCGTCAAAGGAACGCAGAAGGGATCTGAAACCGGCTTTTTTTCACTGTCAAAGCACAGGGAATAACACTCTTTCCGAACAACACGTCCCTTGGGCAGGGTCACGGCGCGTCCGATTTGCCGGGACATCAACAATTTGTCCAGGCGATCAACGGCGTCGAAGTCCAGCGATTCGGGCGCCAGGCCGTTTTCCACCAGCCAGAGCCGCAATACGCGCCGCCGCGCCGCCTGGGGCTGGGAAGCCAGTATCCGGCCGTCGAGGGCGTACTGCAAAACCCTTTGAGGAACGGCCACGACGGAGCGTGGCCCTCCAATATCAGTATGTGGAGGGACGCGCTTCATCGTGGCCGATAGTTTTTTCAAAGATTTATCGAGGACCTGTGTTGTTGGTTTACTGCCGGTGCATTCAGATAAAATATCTCGGGACAACATGTCAAGCCATGCGTTTTCCTTGTCGAGAATCTCGGCCATTCGCCCAAGCGCCTGACGAATCCGGGGATTGAGCTTGGCTTCCAGGAAGGGGAGCACCTCGTGGCGGACACGATTCCGGAGATAGGCGCCATCGGCATTGGTGGCGTCTTCACGCCAGGTCAGGCGGCGCCGGCGCAGGAACTGAAGAATGGCGGCCCGGCTGATGTCGCGGAGGGGGCGCGTGATGTTCAGATTTCCCCGGCGGGTTACGTAGGGAATACCGGTGAGACCCTGGGCGCCGGCGCCGCGGGCAAGCTTCATCAGGATGGTTTCAGCCTGATCGTCCGTCGTGTGCGCCGTTGCCACGGCGTTGCAGTGCCGGCGCTTGGCAGCGTCGGCAAAGAACGTATAGCGGGCTTCCCGTCCCGCCATTTCCAGGGAAATTCCCCTCTTGCGCGCCAGGCGCGGAACATCCTTGTGGTCCTCAATGAAGCTGACACCCAGTTGCCGGGCGAAGGCCCGGACAAACCGGGCATCTTCAGCGGCCGCCTTGCCGCGAATCAGGTGATTCAGGTGGGCCGCGGTCAGCCGGAGTTTCCAAGCCGGCGCCAGATCGCGCAGGATTGCGAGTAACGCGATGGAGTCGGCGCCGCCGGAGACGCCGACCAGGATGTGCTGGCCCGGCCGGAACAGATCATGCCGGCGAATGGCGGCTTTGACATTATCGATGATCATTGAATGAAGATGGCAGTTCTGTATGGGAATACAAAAGGTAGGGCGGTCAGTCCCTTGACCGCCGGACGCTTGACCGATCGGCCGGCAAGGGACTGCCAGCCCTACCGAAAGAAACAGTTGCCGCCCTTGGCGGCCTAATTTAATGTATAGGAATTCAATCTTGCGGTTCTACCGAACCGCCACTACACCAGCATCCATTGTAGAGGCCATTCGATAGAACGGCAAAGTTGCCGAAGGCCTAATTCAATCTAATAGGAAACGCTTATAGCGTTCCGCCCTGGCCGGGCTCCAGGCGGCGGAGTCCGCCCAGGTAGGGCGCCAGTGCCTCGGGAAGCATGACGGAGCCGTCGGCCTGCTGGCCGTTTTCCAGGATGGCTACCACCAGCCGGGCCAGGGCAACCCCCGAGCCGTTCAGGGTGTGGACAAATTCCACCTTGCCGGCCTTGTTCCGGTACCGGATACCGGCCCGCCGGGCCTGGAAAGCCTCGAAATTACTGCAGGAAGACACTTCCAGCCAGGCATTCTGGCCGGGCGCCCACAACTCGATATCATAGCATTTGGCGGCCGCGAAGCTGAGGTCGCCGCTGCACAACGCGAGGATCCGGTAGGCCAGGCCCAGCCGTTGCAGGACATCCTCCGCGTTGGCGACGAGTTTTTCAAGTTCGTTGTAGGACGTTGCCGGTTCGACGAATTTAACCATTTCCACCTTGTCGAACTGGTGCACGCGGATCAGGCCGCGGGTTTCGCGTCCGGCCGATCCCGCCTCGCGGCGGAAGCACGGCGAATACGCCACGAGGTAAACAGGCAGGGGCCGCCCAATGATCTCCTCGCGGTAAATGTTGGTCACCGGCACTTCCGCCGTGGGAACGAGGTAGAGGTCGTCCGTCGGAATGTAGTACATGTCTTCCGCCATTTTGGGAAGCTGGCCGGTGCCGGTCATGGCTGCGGAATTGCAGACAAAGGGAGGAGACACTTCCAGGTAGCCGTGCTCCTTGACGTGCAGGTCGATCATGAACTGGATCAGGGCCCGTTCCAGCCTGGCCCCTGCTCCCACGTAGAGCGGAAATCCGGAGCTGGTCATCCGGGCGGCCCGGGTAAAATCCAGAATGCCCAGATGCTCGCCGATGTCCACGTGCCCTTGGGGCTGAAATGGAAACGTCCGCAGTTCACCCCAGGATCGGACCACAACGTTTTCGGCCGAGCCGGTGCCCGTGGGGGTGGTCGCATGGGGTAGATTGGGAAGGATCAGCAGGCTCTTTTTCAGTTCGGCGTCAATTTCGCGGAGCCGGTTGTCCTGCTCGGATATCCGGTCGCCGATCGTTTTCACGGCCTGCTGTTTTTCGGCGGTGTCATGACCGGCTTTTTTCAGTTTCCCGATTTCCTCGGACGCGGTATTGCGCTGATATTTCAGCGCTTCGGTGTCGGTGACCAGCCGGCGGCGCTCCTGGTCCAGGCGGATCAGGGCGTCCAGCGGCTCCAGGGGAATGCCCCGTCTCAGGAATCCTTCGCGCGCGTCCGCTTCTCGTTCCCGAATCCATTTCAAATCCAACATAAAGCTCTCCCTGTTTATACTTGAAAGATGGCGCCTAGTATGGCATGAAGAAGGCCGGGATGCAAGTTTCCGATCTGCGCGTGTGCGCGGATTGGGAATGGTTAATGGTTTGATGGTTGATGGGCCTGATCGATTTAAAGCTGTCATGAGCACACCGAACGCTAATTCCAATCTTAACCGTCCGGTCCATCTGGGCCGGCGGGACGTGTTCCTGGAAAAGGCCATGGAGCTCTTTGCTGAATGCTTGCAGGCGTTGCCGGTCAAAAAACGCCTGGGGCATATCGATGTGGTTCTCTATTATGTGCAATCCTCCCTGGAGCCGGCCGCGATGGCCGTCAAGGCCGAACGGGCCGACCCCCAGGAAGAGGCTCTGATTGTGTTTCTCCGGCTGGTATATTGCTACCTCCATTCGGCGCGGGCGATGATGGAAAATGAATCCCAACTGGATAACAGCCGGAGTCCGCTTTGGAAATTTCTCCATCGCGACGGCAAGACGGAATCTTCCATGAATTTTACCCGGAGCAGTGAACAGCTCCTTCAGGATGTGGCTCACTTATTCCGCATGGCCGAAGAACCGTTCCGTGATCTTCAAAAGAAGGTGGCTGATGCCATGACCCACGAGGATCGCGCCCGGTACCAGCTTGCCTACGAGAACCTCAAGACCCATGGCCAGTCCGCCGCTCATGCCCGGCGCGCGGTTCATGAGCGCCCGAATTTTTTGGCCAGTTCCTGAAACGACGTATGAATCAGCGTCGGACGCCCGTGCGGGCAGGTATAAGGCATTTCAGTGCGCGCCAGCTGGATCACCAGGGTTTCAATTTCCTCGTGCGTCAGCGTTTGATGCGCTTTCACGGACGCCTTGCAGGCGGCCTGGGCGATGCGTTCCTCCAGCAGGCGTCGGGTGCCGCCCCGTTCGCCGGATTGTTCCAGGGCGCCGGCCATGTCCGGGAGCAGAAGCCGGGGCGGCACGTCGGCAAAGCAGGCCGGAAGCGCGTCCACCACGAAAGTGTCTCCGCCGAATTCGGCGATGCCGAAGCCGAGCGTTTTCAAGAGCTCCAGGTGCCGGCGCACTTGCTGGGCGCCGGCCGGCGGCAGTTCCACTGTTTCGGCGATCAGGAGACCTTGACTTTCAATATGGCCTTGGATGACCGCCGCCAGATAGCGTTCATACAGCACCCGCTCGTGGGCCGCGTGCGGGTCCATCAGAACCAGCCCGTCTTCGGTTTCCATCACCACGTACAGATTGCCCACCTGTCCCAGGATACGGCACCATAACCATGGCGAACCGTGTTCGCCGCCGGCGGCGATGGGGATGGCCTTGGAAGCGCTCTCGCGGCCGGCAGGTCCGGGCGTCGTTGAGACTGGCGGCTCTGGCATGGTTTTGGAAGGCTGGCGGGGATAGGGAAAGCTTTGGGACGGAATCATCCGGTCAAATCCGGCCAGCGAACGGAAGATAGATTGTGGCGCCGGTCCCGGGGTCGGCCCGGCTTGTCCGTCCTGAACTTTTGATCCGTTGCCCCGGCCGTCAAGGGCGAGGGCCCGTCGGATGGCTTCGATCATCGCGTCACGGATCGAGGCGGGATCGCGGAATCGGACTTCCTTTTTCGCGGGATGCACGTTGACATCCACCAGGCCCGGGTCCAGGCTGAAAAACAGAAACACGACCGGATAGCGGTTCCGGGGCAGCAGCGAATGATAGCCTTCGCGGAGGGCGCCGCTCAGGACCGGCGCGCCGGCGGGGCGGCCGTTGATGAACAGATATTGCTCTGACCGGTCGGCCCGGCTGTTGGCCGGGAGCCCTATGAATCCGGACACGATGATGCCGCGAGCGGTGTAGTTCACGTGACGCAACATGGATTTGGCCGTTGTCGGCAACAGGTCCCGCAGCCGGTCTTCCAGTGCGGCCCCGCCCGCCAGCACGTAAACTGCCCGGCCGTCTGCCGTCAGGTTCATTCCCACGGCCGGATGCGACAGGGCATACATGAAAAACACCTGGCGGATATGAGCGAACTCCGTTGGTTCCGACCGCAGGAACTTGCGCCGGGCAGGTACGTTGAAAAACAGGTTGCGGACTTCCAGGGTGGTGCCTGGCGGACAGCCCGCGTCGCGCACATCCTGGATTTTGCCTCCGGCCATGACGATTTCCGTGCCGCCCAGGTCCCCGGCAAGGCGCGTGCGCAGGGTCAGCCGCGACACGGAAGCAATGGCCGCCAGCGCCTCGCCTCGGAAGCCCAGGGTGGCGATATGTTCGATATCATCCACATCCCTGATTTTGCTGGTGGCATAGCGTTCCACCGCCAGCAGGGCGTTATCCCGGTTCATACCGCCGCCGTTGTCGCTGATCTTGACCAGAGTCCGCCCCCCCCGCCAAGACATCCACGTCGATCTGGGTGGCGCCGGCATCCAGCGCATTTTCCATTAATTCCTTAAGCACGGAGGCCGGGCGTTCGACCACTTCGCCGGCGGCAATTTTATTGGCCACGTGGTCCGGCAGAACACGGATTTGAGTTTCAGAAGACATGAGAAAATTTTCCCCGTCTGCGGCAAAGGGGCCACTTGCGCCGCCACGGGGCGACGTGGTGACCTGCGACTTTTGACGCGTTCTAATACACTTGTGTCTTTCCGACCAATTGCGCTATGATTCTAAGAGGATGGATTTTATTTTGCCAGCATTAATCGTCGGGATTGTGATCGTTGCCGTGGGTTGGTGGGTCCGGCGCTCGCTGCTGCAGGCGGTCCGGCAGGCACCGGAGTCCCAATCCCTGCTCCTGCTCCAGAATCAGATTCATTCCGGCGCGGCGCAGACGGTTCAGCAGGTGGAGGTCCTGCAGAAAAATCTCCGTGAGGAAATGCGCACCCTGCATGAGCAGGTGGCGCGTGCCATGACCGAGGCCAATCGGACGGTGGGCGACCGCCTGGACAACGCGACGAAGGTCATCGGCGACGTCCGCCAGCGTCTGGGCCAGATGGACGAGGCGTCCAAGCGTATTTTCGAGGTCGGCCGGGATATCGCGGAGCTCCAGCAGACCCTGCAGGCCCCCAAATTGCGCGGCGGCATGGGTGAGTATATGCTGATCGATCTGCTGGCCCAGGTGCTCCCTGAGCATTGCGTTGTTGCCCAGTATAAATTCAAGGGCGGCGAGACCGTGGATGCCGTTATCCGGCTCAGCCTGGGGATGGTGGCCATTGACGCCAAGTTCCCGCTCGAGAATTTCAAACGCGTCCTGGCCGCCGCCGCCGATGAGGAGCGGCAGGCGGCAGGAAAACAGTTCGTGCGGGACGTGAAGAAGCATATTGACGACATCGCCGGAAAATATATTCGCACGGACGAGGGCACGTTCGATTTTGCCATGATGTATATCCCCGCCGAGAACGTCTATTACGAAATGATCGTCAAGAACGAGTGGAGCGACGCCCAGCCGCTCTTCCAGTATGCCCTCAGCCGGCGGGTCATTCCGGTCTCGCCCAATTCCTTTTATGCGTATCTCCAGACGATCCTGCTGGGGCTCCGGGGCATGCGGGTGGAGGAAAGCGCGCGGGAAATCATGGATCACCTGGCCCGCCTGAGAAAAGAACTGGACCTTTTCACGGGTGAATTCCGGGTGGTCGGCAAGCATCTGGGCGACGCCGCCAAGCGTTACGCGGAAGCCGAAAAACGCCTGGGCCGGGTGGAATCCAAGCTGGAACTGATGCACGATGCATCGCCGTCCCTGCCGGCGCCGGCTGCGCCGGAGTCCATGGAAAATTCAGGAGCATCGCAAGCATAAACTTTAGTCCGTTTTTTTGAAATGCCTTTTATCCGCGAAGTGCGTGCAATACCCGGGTTAGAGCCGGGTTGCAAATCCCAGGCCGGTGTGTTAACGTGATCCCCGGCTGAAATAAAAAAATATTTAATCGGAATCCATTGCGTCATGGAACCTCAGAATCCCAGACCTCCGCCGAGAAACGAGAATGATGACAAGCCGAAGTTCGCCATGCGGACGATCTTCCTCTGGCTACTGCTGTTGATAGGCTTTCTAGTGATGTTCAACCTGTTCCAGGGCGGCCGGGAGTCGGTTGAGACGATTGATTACAATCCCAACTTCGTGCAATGGGTGGAGCAGGGTAAAATCCGCCGCTGTGAAATAGTAACCGAGATAGCCGGCGCCCAATTCATTCGCGGCGAGATGACCGAGCTGGACACCAAGACCGGCAAGCCCCGCAAGTTCAAGGTGGATATCGTGGTCACCGACGGTCTGCCGGCCTGGCTCAAGGAGAACGGGGTGCCGTTTTCCTTCAACCGCCAGCGGGTGGATGTCTGGCAGTTGGTTCAGGGTGCCGTGCCGATCCTGCTTTTTGTGGGTCTGCTGTATTTCTTGTTCCTGCGGCAAATGCGCGCCGTAGGACACGGCGCCATGAGCTTCGGGAAAAGCCGCGCCCGCCTCCTGGCCCGCGACCGCACCAAGATCACATTCCAGGAGGTCGCCGGTATCAACGAGGCCAAGGAGGAGGTTCAGGAGATCGTCGAGTTTCTCAAGGATCCCAAGAAATTTCAAACCCTGGGCGGCCGCATCCCGAAGGGTGTCCTGCTGATGGGGCCGCCCGGCACGGGCAAAACCCTGCTGGCCAAGGCGATCGCCGGCGAGGCCGATGTTCCGTTCTTCAGCATTAGCGGGTCGGACTTTGTGGAGATGTTCGTCGGCGTCGGCGCCTCGCGTGTCCGCGACATGTTCGAGCAGGGCAAGAAAAACGCGCCTTGCATCGTATTCATCGACGAGATCGACGCGGTCGGCCGGAGCCGGTTCAGTGGGATCGGCGGCGGGCACGATGAGCGGGAGCAGACCCTGAACGCCCTGCTGGTGGAAATGGACGGCTTTGAAACCCAGGACGGCGTGATCATCATTGCGGCCACCAATCGCCCGGACGTGTTGGATCCGGCCCTGTTGCGGCCCGGTCGGTTTGACCGGCAAATCGTGATTGATCTGCCGGTCCTGGAAGGCCGCGAGGAAATCCTGAAGATTCATGCCCGGAAAATCAAGCTTGCGTCCAACGCCGATTTGAAGCGTTTGGCGCGGGGAACGTCGGGATTTTCCGGAGCCGACCTGGCCAACCTGCTCAACGAGGCCGCCCTCCTGGCGGCGCGCCAGGGCAAAGTTGGCGTAGATATGCAGGCTCTGGAAGAAGCGCGCGACAAGGTGCGCTGGGGAAGGGAGCACCGCAGTCGGGTTCTGGATGATGACGAAAAAAAACTGACCGCGTATCATGAGGCTGGGCACGCGCTGGTACTCCAGCTCGTGGAAAAAAGCGAGCCACTGCATAAGATCACCATTATTCCCCGCGGCACGGCCTATCTCGGCGCCACGATGCAGTTGCCGGAAAAGGACCGTTACACGGAAGGTCTGCTCAAGCTCAAGGGAATGCTGGCGGGCCTGATGGGCGGCCGGGTCGCCGAGGAGATGGTTCTGGGCGACATTTCCACCGGCGCCGGCAACGACTTGAAACAAGCGACGCACTTGGCCCGGCTGATGGTCTGCAACTGGGGCATGAGTCAGGAAATGGGACCGCAGACATTCGGCGCCCAGGAGGAACTGCTGTTTCTCGGCCGCGAAGTGGCCCGGAGCCATGATTTCAGTGAAGAAACCTCGCGCCGCATTGATCAGGAAGTTAATAAATTATTGCGGGAATCCTACGAGAGTGCCAGGGGAATTCTTCAGATGTACCGCGCTCAGTTGGACTTGATCGCCGGGCTTTTGGTTGAACGGGAGACTTTGGATGGACAGGATATCGAGGATATCGTGAAATGCGGGCATATCCTGACGGAGGAGGAGCGGGCGCCGGCGGATCCCAATCAAGGGCAGAAGTCCGAGAAGGTCCTGGCTTCAGCCAAGGAATCCGTGCCGTCGGAAGCGCCGGCGCCCGTTTCCGGCCAGGCGCAGATAGCCTGATGGCTTGTTCCGGCTTGGAATCAGGCTTATGGATAAAATTCGATGGGTTTGGAAATGCCGCGACCGCGAATTTCGGCGGGGTGCGAAACCGCTCCTGATGGGTATTTTGAATGTGACGCCGGATTCCTTTTCCGACGGGGGGCGTTTTTATGATGGGGATCGCGCGGTGGAGCGCGGGCTGGAGATGGTCCGGGAAGGCGCCGCTATCCTTGACGTGGGGGGCGAGTCCTCGCGGCCCGGCGCGGCGCCGGTTCCGGCGGATGAAGAATTGGCCCGGGTGATTCCCGTAATTAAAGCCTTGAGCCGGAGCTGTCAGGCGGTACTATCAGTTGACACAATGAAAAGCGCGGTGGCGGAGCAGGCCTTGGCGGCCGGGGCACATATCGTTAATGATATCTCGGCCTTGACGGCGGACCCGCGGATGGCCGATGTGGTTCGCGAGTCGCGCGCCGGCGCGATCCTGATGCACATGCGCGGCGAACCGCGCACGATGCAGGAGGATCCCCGGTACGAGGATGTTGTCCGCGAGGTGCGCGATTATCTTCGGACGCGGGTTGATGAACTGACGGGGAAGGGGATCGACCGGGACGCGCTGGCCATTGACCCGGGCATCGGGTTTGGAAAGACGGCGGAACATAATGTCCGGTTGCTGGCCTGTCTGGGCGCGCTCCGCAACTGCGGCCGTCCCATTGTGGTTGGATTGTCGCGGAAACGGTTTCTGGAGCATCTGACAGGCCGGGGGGTGGGGGAACGGATGGCGGGTAGTTTGGGTGCTTTGGCGTATGGTCTGTTGGAAGGCGCCCATGTCATGCGGGTCCATGACGTCCGGGAATCACGGGATGTCATCGAGGTAATGAACGTCTTGATTCAGGAGAAACAGACATCATGCAGTGGTTGAGTCGGGTGGGATTTCCGGATATCTTCGGCTGGATCGAGATTGCCTGTCTGGCGGTCGTGTTCTACTACCTGCTTTATTTTTTCCGCGGCACGCGCGCCACCCCCGTGCTGACCGGATTTTTGTTTGTATTTGTCATCCTGATTGTGGCGACGCGACTCTTCCACCTGGATGCGTTGAACTGGATCGTGGGTCGTTTCTCCGTCTATCTGGCCGTGGCGTTTTTGGTTATTTTTCAGCCGGAAATCCGGTGGGCGCTCGGCGAGCTGGGCAAACAGCATCTCTTCGGCACGAGCGTCACCAACCGGGCGCTGGTGGATAATCTGGTTCAGGCGGTGAACCTGCTGATGAAACGCCGGATCGGCGCGTTGATCGCCATTGAGCGGGATATCGGCACCCGTCCCATTCAGGAAACGGGCATCATGATCGACAGCGCGGTGAGTCCCGAACTGCTGGCCAGCATTTTTTACCCCTATACCCCCCTGCATGACGGCGGTGTCATTATTTCAGGGAACCGGATTGTAGCCGCTCGTTGCATGTTCCCGTTGTCGCAAAGCAACGCATTTGGCAAGGCGATCGGCACCCGCCATCGAGCGGCCGTCGGCTTGACCGATGAGACCGATGCCGTGGTTGTCGTGGTCTCGGAAGAGACCGGTATGATCTCGGTCAGCCATGAAGGGCGTTTGGTCCAGGATCTGGAGCTTGATGAATTGAAGCGGTTTCTTTCCGACATTCTGCTCAAATCGCAGGATACCGGGAACCGGTGGCGGTGGATGAAAAAGTCTTTGAATATATTTTCCACCGGTCCAAGAAGCGCGTGAGGTTATGAAAGCCATCTTCCTCAACAATATCGGACTGAAAATGGTATCCATCCTGCTGGCGATCGTGTCGTGGTTTGCCATCCGGGAAACTATCAGCTTTGAAATCATTATAGCGGATATTCCTCTGCAGATCCGGACGGGCGAAGGATGGGCGGTGTTTCGTCAGTCCGATAATGCCGTCACAGCGACGTTCCGTGGATCCCGGGAGGATATTCGACTTATGGATCACAAGCAGATCAAAGCCGTGATCGACGTGCGGACCAATGCCGTTGCCGGCGCCATTGACATGTCCATCACGCCGCGTGCGATTCAGGGGATTCGGGGCGTGCGGGCCATTCAGATTCACCCGGAGCGCGTTCGGATCAGTCTGGATCACGAGTCGGAGAAGATGATCCCTGTGAAAGGCCGGACCACGGGGAAGCCGTTTTCCGGAGAGGTGGAGCAAATAATCTGTACGCCGGCGGTGGTCTGCCTGCGCGGGCCGGCGCAGCAGCTTCAGCAGATGGAGTGGGTATACACGGAACCCGTGGACGTCGAAGGGCGCATCGAGGGATTTACCAAGCGCTGTAGGGTGTTGCCGCCCAGCGATACGTGGTCGCCCCGGATCGATCCGCCCGACGTGCAGGTAGGGGTGGTGATCACGGAAAAAACAGGAAACCTGGCGTGGAAAGACGTGCCTGTGACTGCCATCGGGAACCCGGGTTCGCCGGTTAAGGCGGAAATCACGCCGGCACGAGTCAGCGTCGTGATTACGGGAACATCGGAAGTCCTGGAAAACCTGAAATCGGCGGCGCCGAGGGCATTCGTGGATTGTGTTGAGTTGGACCCCTCGCTGACTTATGATTTACCCATTCAGGTATATCTGCCGCCGGGTTACAATGTGTCCGTAGCGGTGGACCCGCCCTATGCGCATATTGTGCTGGGCCAGTAATGCGGCTTATACTGCATTATTAATTCTAATCTGTAGTCCGGTTGAATTGTAAAATGAGCGACTCGACTCCAAGCAGGCAAAGCGGGATCAGTGAATTGTGGGGGATTGTGTTGTTAACCCTGAGCGCCCTCATGGTCTTGTCGCTGGTCTCCTACCGCTGGGAGGATATTCTCCTGCTTAAGGTTCCATCCAACGATCCGCCGCTGAATTTTATTGGACCGGCTGGCGCCTGGTTTGCCTTCGTGAGCTTGATGATCCTGGGACTGGGGGCGTTTCTTCTGCCGATCGTGTGTGGGATGATGGGGCTTTTCTTTCTCTTTCGCTCCGCCGTTTCTGCGGGCCGGCGTTTGGCTTGGGGATGTGCCGTGATTCTCGCAGTCAGCGGACTCCTGACCCTGCATGCATCGGGGTGGGGGTCGCTCTGCGCGCAGTTCAACATTTCCGGCATCACCGGGGGACTTTTCGGCTGGCTTGTCGCTGACCAATGGATCGAGGGTCTGTTGGGAAACACGGGAGCGACGGTATTAATGGCCGGCTTGCTGGTTTGCGGCCTTATCATGTTCGTCGGTAAACCGGGCCTGTTTCGGTTTTTCCATGGGATATCGCAAGCGGCGTTGTTCCTGAAGACGCGGTTCCGTGAGATGCTGGATGCCCGTCGTGATCAGCTTGAAAGAATTGACCGGGAAGAGCGCGAGATTGCCCGCCAGATCGCGCAGAAGGAAAAGGAAATGAAGAAGGAACAGCGCCAGCCGCGGACGGTCATGCCGGAGCCGAGCGCCGGTCCGCAACGTCCGGAAACGATTTTCCCCGTTATGGAACCGCCGCCGGCGAAGCCGCGGAAAGAACCGGAAAAACAAAGGGCCAAGCCTGAGAAACCGGCGCCTGCGGGGGCGCTGCTTGCTGCGTCTGCCGCCCCGCCGCCGGCGGACTACCAACTGCCGCCGCTCAGTATTCTCCAGCCGATCCCATCGTCCAACGACCGGACCATCAAGGGCGATGTTCAGACGACTGCCCGGGTACTGAAGGAGACCCTCGCGGAATTCGGGATTGAATGCGAGGTCAAGAACATCGTGGAGGGACCGGTTGTCACGCGCTATGAGCTCCTGCCGGCGGCTGGTGTGCGGGTCGAGCGGATTGGCCAGCTCAGCAACAACCTGGCGCTGACCCTGAAAGCCCAAAGCATCCGCGTGCAGGCGCCCATTCCCGGCAAAGGCCTGGTGGGCATCGAGGTGCCAAACATGATGGCAAACAAGGTTTACCTGCGCGAGATTCTCGAAGGGGAACAGTGGCAGTCGAGCAAGGCGGCCATTCCACTGATCCTGGGCAAGGATGTCGGCGGCTCAGATCTCATCGCGGACTTGGCCACGATGCCCCATCTGCTGATCGCGGGGGCGACCGGGTCGGGGAAGACGGTCTGCATGAATTCCATCCTGGCCGGCCTGCTGATGTCGCGCAAGCCGTCGGAGCTGAAGATGATTCTCGTGGATCCGAAGATCATTGAATTTTCGGTGTACCAGGACATTCCCCACCTGCTGGTGCCGGTGATTACCGAGGCGAAAAAAGTGGCTTTTGGATTGCGCTGGGCCATCAACGAGATGGAAAAGCGCTATAAAATATTTGCCCGCGCCGGAGTTCGGAATATTCAATCCTTTAATGTGCGCCCGCCCGTCGTGGCGCCGCCTCCGGAATCCTCCGAGGACGGCGCGGAAACGCCCTTGCCCGATACCCTGCCCTATATCGTGATCATCATTGATGAACTGGCTGATCTCATGCTGGTGGCGCAGGCGGATGTGGAGAACTCCATTGCCCGGCTGGCCCAGTTGTCCCGTGCCGTTGGTATCCATATGATCCTGGCGACCCAGCGTCCGTCCGTCAACGTGATTACCGGGACGATCAAGGCGAACTTTCCCGCCCGGCTATCATTCCAGGTGGCCCAGCAGGTGGACAGCCGCACCATCCTTGACGGGCCCGGCGCCGAAAAACTGCTGGGCCGCGGCGACATGCTGATCCTTCCGCCGGGTGTCAGCAAGCTGGTGCGCGCCCAGGGCGCCATGACCACCGATGACGACATCAAGGCCATCGTGGAATTTATAAAAAAGCAGTCACGGCCCGACTACATCAAGGACCTGAAGGAAAAAATTGAGAACCCCGCGGCGTCTTTGGCGCTGGAAGATGACGGCATTGATGATGACCTGCTCCAGATGGCTGTCGCCATCATTCGCGAATCCCGTAAGGCGTCCGTTTCGCACTTGCAGCGGCGACTGAGGATCGGGTACAACCGGGCCGGGCGGCTGATGGACAAGCTGGAGGAAATGGGGATTGTCGGTCCGGCGCACGGATCCGATCCGCGCGAGATTCTCGTGGACTTGGACGGCGACATTCCTGCTGGATCGTCGAATCAGGAGGAAAAAGAATAAAATGGAAACCATTGGCCAAACTCTGAAAAAAGGCCGCGAAAACAAGAAAATGACCGTAGTCGATGTGGCCCACGCCACCCGGGCAATGGTGAATCACATCCAAGCTATCGAAGCCGACGATTTTCACATTTTCCCCGCGCCGATCTACGCGCTGGGCTTCATCAAACTTTATGCCGAGTGTGTCGGGCTGAATCCCCAGCCGCTGATGCAGGTATATCGGAATCGAGAACCGGGAGCGGCGTCAAAACCACTGCCGGCGAAGAAAATCCTACCGGTGAAAAAAATGCCGCCGGCGGAAAAACACCGTCTGCCATCAGCGCCGTCGCCAACTAGTAATGCGTCGGAGCTCAAGGTCAAACAAGCTCCCTCTATTCATGGATCCGTCGCATTCTGGGAGACAGCCCTACAGAGAATCCGCTGGCCGGAATTTAAAGTCCAGTGTGTTTCGCTGTCCGCGATGCGTCTGCCGGTGGAAACATGGAAAACCATTCTGGCCGTCACGGGCATGGTGGTCCTGGTGGTGGTCGCCATTGCCGTGTTCGGGTGGTATGCGTCGTGGAAAAACACCGCCGATGGATCGCTGACGTCGCGCTGGCTCCAGGATCCGCCCGCGCCTTACCTGAACGCCGAATAGATTTCACTTCATGGAATCTATATTTATCTCCCCGTTGTAGCGGCCGTTCGTGTAGAACGGCATTCCCCGGCGATGCGTTACTGATTGGCCGTCGCCGTGGCGTAGCCGCTTCCGGACCGCCTCACGAACCAGGTGGCGGCCGAGGCCTGGTACAGGGGGGGGGGCGACTTTGCCATCGCCAATATCAAGACCCAGTTCGCGTGACCTCACGCGGTGTTGACTTGTGACGCTATGGATAATTAGAGCCTGTCCCACGGGGGAATAAATTTAGATACCCCCTGGGCGATCAATACCCCAACAGATAACATTTTCCGGCCGGGTAATTCCAATTTCACATATCGCCGCTAAAACTCCCGC
>Ga0180014_1000089_pt1 | contig 25727 bp, 24 predicted proteins | sample KR13_S1_MetaG_FD_116507 | JGI IMG/M metagenome (GOLD analysis project Ga0180014, IMG submission 116507) | Groundwater microbial communities from the Olkiluoto Island deep subsurface site, Finland - KR13_S1_MetaG | ecosystem: Environmental > Aquatic > Deep subsurface > Groundwater | place... | reverse complement strand
TCGTGGCAGATAAGCTTGTTTGTTTGTTTGGGGTTTGGAATTGCCAGGCAAAAACAGAACGCATGGTTTTTAGTCGGTGGACATGACGAGGATCTTTTTTGCTTTTCACTGTTTACAATTTGGGCACTGAAAGTCGGCCAGCTTGGGCTGTTGACAGTGTTTGCATAAAATTGCGTTTTCCAGTTTTTTTGAGTTTTTTTGGGAAGCACGCCTTTTGCCTTGTCGGCGGGAACTAGGCCAATGTTTTGGTACTGCTGTCATGAGGGTAGTTTATCAAAAAAAAAGTTTAAAGTAAAAAGTAAGACTAAGTTGAAATTGTTGAGTGTTATTTTTTACGTTTCTCGTGTTGTCATCCTGAGCGTGAGCGAAGGATCTAGTGTTAGCGTTTAAATACGGCACTTTGTGCCTAGATTCTTCACTTCGTTCAGAATGACGTAGTAGGTCGGGATGACAGTGGTTTAATTTGTAATAGTAGAGAGGGTGGGGGTGGAAGATTGGGTGAGGGTTTTTAAGTCAAAATTTGGGCAATCGTTGATAATGGTTTTGAGGATTTTTTGAGATAGGGATATTAGTTTTGTATTTGATAAGTTGGCTAGTTTGAGAGATGGGAAACCGTGCTGAAAGGTTGAAAAAATTTCTCCAGGACCACGAGTTTTAAGATCGTACCGGGCTATTTTAAGGTTGTTGCTATGTTTAGTTATGAAATTGAGTCTATCTAGTGCTTTGGCGTTGTCTGATGAGGTGAAAAGATAACAATAACTTTGTTGTTGTCCCCTACCAATCCTTCCTCTTAGTTGATGAAGTTGAGCTAAACCAAAACGATCAGCAGATTGAATGATAAGGATAGTGGTGTTGGGAATGTCAATGCCAACTTCAATTATGGGAGTAGTGACCAGGATGTTTGTTTTGTTTTTTGTGATTTGGGACAAGAAAGCTTTTTGTAAAAAAATTACTAAAAAAAATTGACTCTAATTTAATTTTAGGGTTAAATCAGTTTAAGAAAAGGAGATGATATTCAACAGTCTCCAGACAATACTTGTGTTAATCAGAAAAAGATTGTATAATTTCAATATGTCACTTAAAGGTCATTGTACCGATCTCTAATTAGAATTAATAAGTTTTAACTTGTTTTGGTTGTTGAGGGGGGTGGTGTTTTGTTTGCGAGTTTGTTGATTTTGTATTTTTTAGGTGTTTTTCCTTTTTTGTCAATAAGTTTTAGGTAAAATGTTTTTAATTTATTTGGAAGAATTGGAATTATTTCTTTTTCAATTAAAGGCATTAGATTGCAGGTGATTGGGTCTGGTTTTTTGTAATCTTCCAAATAGTAATAAGAATCAACTCTACATCCGGCATTGCAAAGTTTAAGATAGCGACAATTTCTACATTCTTTAATATCTGATATTTTGAGATTATAAAATTTATGTTGATATTTTTTATTAATAGCTTTTTTCAAACTACCTTCTTTTAGATAGTTTGACATTGGTAGGTCAAAACTAGGACAAAAGACCATATCTCCGTTAGGTCTTAAAGGAAAACTTCCTGACCTGTAGCTACATGGATGAGAGTTTTTATTAAAAGTAATAAGGTTGTTTGGTGTAATTTCTGATTTATATATGTTATAGAGTTCAAACTCAAAGGTTGGCTTTTTTTTCAAGTAGTCTTTTAAAATTTCTTTAAAAATTTTAATAAAGTCGTTAAAATTTGGTAATTGAAACTCTTTATAGTTTTTTAAATATCTTCCAGTAATAAAAGGCAAATCTACTCTCCACCTGTCAATTCTTAGTTTTTTTAATAAATTATAAAGTTTAGGCATTTCTTGCAGGTTTTTTTCTGTGACTTCGGTATTAATGACTACTGTAAAATTAGCAGTTTTAAGCCATTTTATACTTTGAATAATTTTCTTGTGACTGCTTCCGACACGTGTTTTATTGTGCCATTTGAAACCGTCTAGAGTGATTTTGATTTCTTTTATTTGTGGATATTCACTTAACTTTTTGATAAGTTTTTTTGTTAATAACTTTCCATTTGAAAGGATTTCAACTTTTTTTCCTTTGCAAAAATTAATAATTTCAAAAATATCTTCTCTTAGGAATGGTTCGCCACCAGAAAAAGCAAATTCTTTACATCCCATTTTTATCGATTCGGTTATTAGTCTCTTGATATCTTTGGTTTTCATTTCTTTGGAAATTTGTTTTGAGTTATTGAACTGAGCGTTATAGCAATAGGCACATCTTAAATTGCACTTTCCAGTAATTTCTAGATGGATTCTCCTGACTTTGTTTGTTTTTAAGTTGGTCATTTTTGCATTTAATTAATTTCTAAATATTTGTTTAACAAAACATAACCTTTTTTTTGAAATTAACTTTTTTTTAATGTTGGTTGTGATTTCTTGGTTGGAAGAATAAATAGTTCCGATCTTTTGCTCAGGATAAGAGACAAGAGCTGCGCAGGGAAAAACATCACCTTGGGAGTTGATAGACAAAAAAGTTCCGAATTTACAAATAGTTTGGTTATCATATCGAATTTTTACATCACTTTCTCGAAATCTTTCTTTGATAATTTTACCAAGTTGTATTATCTCTTCTTTCGAAAGTTGAGATTTGGTCATGATATTAAGAGCGTTTCCTGAAGGAGTTAACTGACTAATCCAAAAATTCTTAACTCCCATTTTGGCGAAAAATGATATCATGTTTGGAATTTCTCGATGATTCATTTTCATTGCTGTGATGTTTATTCCGAAAGGAAGTGTTTTGAGAAATTGTTTAATATTGTTTAATACTTTTGGGAAAAGTTTTTCTGTTGTTGTAAACCAATCGAACTTTTTTTCGTTGATTGTGTGAATACTTACTTTGAAAAGTGCCAAATTTACTTTTTTTAGGAGATCAAGTATCCCGTGGTTGTCGATACTACCGTTAGTTACCATTTCTACCTCAATATTTTTTCTGTCGATCATTTGTTCTAATGCAAAAGCGATGTTGTCACAAATAAAAGGTTCTCCACCTACAATATTTATTCTTTTTACTCCCATTTCGTCTATAAATTTTCCAACTACTTGAGAAATGTTTTTCTTCGACATTTCTTGATGTTTATTTTTTATAACATAGCAATGTTTACAGCGAAAATTACACGAGTTATTTGCTGATAAAAAAGTATAAGGGTAAACTTTGTTGGTGTAATTTATCTATTTGATTTTCCAGATTGTTTTTTGCGAGGTATCTTTTAATTCAACTCCCATCTTTATTAATTTTGTTTTGATCTTATCTGCCTTTTCCCAATTTTTTAACTGTCTTAATTTATTTCTTTTTTTTATCAGTTCTTTGATCTTGTCTTTGTGTTTTGTTTTGGAGGCTTTTTGTTTTTTTGGTATTAAAAACCCCCAGACTTGATCAATTTCTTTTATGAAAAGATAAATTAATTTGATCCCCCCTTTGTCAACCATATTTTTATCTATTAGCTTGTTTATTTTGTTTACAAAGTTAAAAATACCGGCTATTGCTTTTGAAGTGTTAAGGTCATCATCCATCGCTTTAATAAAATTGTTACGAGCTTTTTTTGTTTCTTTTTTTATTTCGATCAAGTTTTTTTTATTATTTTTTGACTTGTTTTGCTGAGATAAAACTCTTTCAGTAAATTCTCTTATTCGATCAAGTGCCCTTTTGGAACTTTTTAAGCTTGAAAAGGTAAAGTTGAGGGATTTGCGATAGTGACTTGTTAGAACAAGGTATCTAAAAGCCATCGGATCATCGACTTTTTTAAGGATTTCATCCAATACATATAAATTACCTAAACTTTTCGACATTTTGTTTTTGTTGACCTGAAGAAAACCGCGATGTAGCCAATATTTAACAAACTTTTTTCCTGTAGCCGCTTCGCTTTGGGCAATTTCATTTTGATGATGTGGAAATATTAGATCAACAGCCCCTGTATGAATGTCAAAACTTGGTCCTAAATATTTCATACTCATAGCCGAACATTCTATGTGCCACCCTGGTCTCCCTTTGCCAAATGGCGAATTCCAAAAAACATTACCGTCGTCTTTGTCCCAGGTTTTCCATAAAACAAAGTCAGAGACGTTTTCTTTGTTATACTCATCACTTAAAATTCTCCCACTGGCTCCGTTCAACAACTTTTTTCTTTTGACTTTGGCAAATTTACCGTAATTTCTAAATTTAGAAATATTAAAATAAACACTTTTGTCACTTGCTTGGTAGGCATATCCTTTTTTTAGTAGTATTTCTATCAAATTTATCATTTCTTGAATGTGTTTTGTTGCTTTGCAAATGATCTTTGGTTTGTTAATATTTAGCTTTCTAAAATCATTCAAGATTGATTTACCAAATTTTTTTGTATATTTTTTGAGTGGTACACCTTTTTGTTTGGAAAACTTTATTGTTTTATCGTCAACGTCCGTGAAATTCATAACATCGAGCACTTTGTATTTGGAAAATTTAAGATATCTTCTTAATATATCCATAAAAAGATAAGTGGATAAATTGCCAATGTGAGCATGGTCATAAATAGTAGGACCGCAAGTGTACATTTTTACAAATCCCTTTTTGATAGGGATGAACTTTTCTTTTTTCCGACCGGCAGTGTTATAAAAATGAAGCATTTTTTTGTTTATTAAAAAACAGATTGATTTTATCAATTTTATTAATGTTTGTGAATATAGAGTTTTGCTGACCCACCTACACATGATACTGTTTGAAATCAATTGCTTGAGAATGAGATAAAAACTCTAGTAATATTACATGAACCAGGAAAAAGAAAAATCCCAAATTATTGTCATTGTGTCTGCGGGCGACCGCAAGGGTCGCCCCTACAAAAGAGCTCGCAATGACAGAAAGGTGTTATCCTGCTTAGCGGGACGAAGTGAAGCGGAGGAATCTTCTGACTTTTGAGTTTGGAAAATAGATTGGGTGGTTAGGAGATCCCTCCGCTACGGTCGGGATGACAAATACTTCGGTCGGGATGACAAATACTTCGGTCGGGATGACAAATACTTCGGTGGGGATGACAAAAAATTGCCGGAATGATGGTTTGATTTAATTTGTAATGGTAGAGAGGGTGGCTTGAGAGGATTGGATGAGGGTTTTTAAGTCAAAATTTGGGCAATCGTTGATAATGGTTTTGAGGATTTTTTGAGATAGGGATATTAGCTTTGCATTTGATAAGTTGGCTAGTTTGAGAGATGGGAAACCGTGTTGAAAGGTTGAAAAAATTTCTCCGGGACCACGAGTTTTAAGATCGTACCGGGCTATTTTAAGGTTGTCGCTATGTTTAGTTATGAAATTGAGTCTATCCAGTGCTTTGGCATTGTCTGATGAGGTGAAAAGATAACAATAACTTTGTTGTTGTCCCCTACCAATCCTTCCTCTTAATTGATGAAGTTGGGCTAAACCAAAACGATCAGCAGACTGAATGATAAGAATAGTGGCGTTAGGAATGTCGATACCAACTTCGATAATTGGTGTGGTGACTAAAATATTGGTTTTATTTTTTGATAAATTTTTTATAATTTGTTGACGTTCAGTTGATTTTGTCTTTCCGTGTAATAATTCAAGTTTTAAATTTGGAAAAATATTTTTTGATAAGTTCTCGAATTCTTTTTTGGCTGATTTGATCGAAGTTAAGGTTTCTGATTCTTCGATAAAAGGACAGACAATGAAAGCTTGGCATTTGGTTTTTTTGATTTCTTTTTCTATCCATTCGTAGCAGTTTTGTCTTTTGTGATTAGGAACCAGGAAGGTTTTTACAGATAGACGATTTTTTGGCATTGTTGTTATACAGGAAAGATTTAAATTACCTAGCATTGTAAGACTGATGCTTCTAGGGATTGGAGTAGCGGTCATGGTGATTGAATGGGGCGGGTTTGAAGAGTTTATTAGAGCTGATCGTTGGTTGACACCGAATTTATGTTGTTCGTCCACAATAACTAGGGCGATTTTTTTTAGGAGAGATTTGTTTTTGTGTAAAATAGCATGAGTGGAAATTATAATGTCGGAATTATTTAAGTTTTTTGTTTTTAGTTTTGAATTAGAGGTGAGAAGATGAATATTGATTTTGTAAGTTTTTAAAAACTTACTGAAAGTTTTGTAATGCTGTTGGGCCAGGATTTCGGTAGGAGCCAAGATGACAGAAAGTGAATTATTAAGATAGCTAAGAAAACAGGAAAAAATAGCAATAATTGTTTTTCCTGAACCAACATCTCCGACTAAAAGACGATTGGTTCCGTGATTTGGAGAAAGCAGGTCTTGACTGATTTCTTGCCATACTTTTTTTTGATCTTTGGTTAATTTGAAAGGCAAGGAATTTATTAATTTGTTTATTTTTTTAGTGATGTTTTTGTTGGTAAAAAATTGAGTGTGTGGTTTTAGCGTGAGCCAATTTTCTTTTTGTAAATAAGATTGGGTTTGAAGAGATAAAATTTCATCTATTGAAAGTCTGAGTCTTGCATTGTTTAAGTATGAATTGTTTTTTGGATTGTGGATTTGTGTGAGGGCGGAAATTTTGTCTAGCAAGGTAAAGTTTTTAATAATTTCTAGAGGCAGATTTTCTTTTTCGTTTTTCAGTAGTTTTTCTAGATTGTTTTGTATTGTTTTTCGAAACCATTTTGATGATAATCCTTTTGTTTCCGGGTATTTTGGAATAATTTTACCTGTATTGTATTGACCATAATCTGGAGAAAATAGTGTTTTTTGGTTTTTGTAAAGGGAGATTGATCCGGCGAAACTTAAAATATCATTGATTTTTATGTTTTTTGATAAAAAGGGAGAATTGAACCAGACTATGTTAAGAATACCGGTTTTATCGGCAATTTTACACAATTGAATATTTTTATGATTGCGAGTGAATATATTTCTAAAAAAAATGATTTTGCCAGTAATTGTAATATTTTCATTTATTCGTGCTTGGGAAATTGGAACTGACTTTGAAAAATCAATATAGCGAGAAGGAAAATGATAAACGAGATCTGTTGGTGTAAAAATTTTTAGTTTGTGAAGTTTTACTAATGTTTTTGGTCCGATGCCTGGGATTGATTCAAGGGTAATTGACATTGAATTATGTTATCATTTGGTAATGAGGTTGTTTGGTAAAAGGATTAGAAAAAAGACAATTAAAAAAGGGATTTTGTTTTTTGCAACCATACTTTTATTATTGTCTGGCTTAGTGCCTTTTTTGAGTACTTTGTTTTAATATGAAAATTTGTAATTGGTGTAAAAATTGGAGAAGATCGATTAGAAGGTGGGTTGTTGGAATAAAAAGGATGAACAGAAAGAGATTTTTGTTATGGTGTTTTAGTATTTTGGCGGTAGTGATGTTGTGTGGTTTATTTTTTACAGTAATTGTATTTGCTTGGTTTTCTAAAGATTTGCCCAGTCCGAATAAAGTAGTTAGGAGAGAGGGTTTTGCCAGTAAGGTTTATGATCGGAATGGAGAACTTTTGTATGATGTCTATAAGGATGTAAAAAGAACTCCGGTTTTGTGGGAAGATATTCCAGAGTATTTGAAACAGGCGACTATCGCCATTGAAGACAAAAGTTTTTATGAACACAAAGGATTTGACCCCTTGACTCCTTTTAGAATTTTTAAAGACATTATTTTTAAGAGAAGATTGATCGGTGGTTCCACCTTGACACAGCAATTGGTAAAAAATGTTTTGTTGAGTTCGGAAAGGACTGTGGTGAGAAAAATTCGTGAATTTATTTTGGCTGTTCAGATCGAAAAGAAATACAGTAAGGACGAAATCCTTTTAATGTATTTAAATGAAGTTCCTTATGGCGGGGCGGCTTGGGGGGTTGGACCGGCATCCGAGCAGTATTTTGGTAAGGAAGTTAAAGAGTTAGACTTGACAGAATCTGTTATTTTGGCCGGATTACCGCAAAGGCCCAGTGTTTATTCGCCTTTTTCTGAAAATCCAAAGGCTTATGTGGGGAGAAGCGAAGATGTTTTGAATAGAATGAGAGAAGATGGATATATAAGTAAGGAGTTGGTTAAAGAAATTTTGGAAAAAGTTGAAAATTACAGTTTTGACGAAGGTAGATCGACCATAAAAGCACCTCATTTTGTTTTATGGGTGAAAGAGCAATTAGCGCAGCGTTATGGTGATGAAGTAGTGGAAGGAGGTGGGTTAAAAATTACCACTACCTTAGATTTGGAATTACAAGATAAGACTCAGGGTATTGTGGCAGAAGAGATAGAAAAAGCTGAGACTTTGGGTATTTCTAATGGAGCGGCTTTGATATTAGACCCCAGGAATGGACAAGTGCTGGCGATGGTGGGTTCCAGAGGCTATTTTTCAGATAAAACGGATGGAAAGTTTAATGTAGTAACTCAATCACTAAGACAACCTGGTTCGTCCATTAAGCCTGTGACTTATCTGGCTGCCATAAAAAAAGGATATACTGCGTCCAGCATGATTATAGATGCGCCTGTTTCTTTTCCCGGTGGAGTGGGTCAGAAAGATTACGAGCCAAAGAATTACACAGGAAAGTTTATCGGTCCCCTATCGCTTCGTTATGCTTTGGGAAATTCTATCAATACGACGGCTGTAAAAATGTTAGCAAATGTAGGCTTAGAGAATATGATGATGACGGCGTATGAAATGGGTTTGAATACGTTGGAGCCCACAAAAGACAATATGAGACGTTTTGGTTTATCTGTTACTCTTGGTGGAGCTGAAGTAAAGATGACAGAAATGTCTGGAGCTTATAGTGCCTTTGCCAATGGTGGTAAAAAGGTTGATCTGGTTGGTGTTTTGAAGGTTGAGGATAGGAACGGAAGAGTGTTGGAAGAGTACAAAGAAGTTGGTTTGAAGCAAGTGATTGATGCTAAAGAGGCTTTTTTGATCTCTCATATTTTGTCTGACAATTCGGCTCGAGAGATTACCTTTGGGCAAGTGAATGGTTTGGTTATTCCAAACTATCAAGTATCGGTAAAGACCGGGACTACTAATGATAAAAGAGATAATTGGTGTGTTGGCTGGACTCCAAATTTACTGGTAAATGTATGGGTTGGTAATAATGATAATTCGCCAATGTTGAAAGTAGCGTCGGGAGTATCAGGTGCTACGCCTATTTGGAGAAAAATAATGCTGTTTGAATTACCAAGAAGAGAAAGGCAAGATTTTCCGATTCCGGCTGGAATTATACATATGGATGTTGACAAAATTTCGGGATATACGGCTCATGATGGTTTTGATGCTAGGTCTGAGTATTTTATTGATGGAACTCAACCTATTAACGATGATCCTATACATTTGAAGTTAAAAGTGTGTAGAGATGCCAATGGTTTAGCAACTCCCGAAGATGTAGTTTCAAGCAATTACGAAGAAAAAGAGTACTTTAAGTTTTTTGAAGACGACCCGGTTTCGACTGATGGAAAAAACAGGTGGCAGGAAGGAATTGATGAGTGGATTGCCAGTCAGCCAGATAATGATAAGTATTTTCCGCCAGCAGAATATTGCAGGAGTGAGGGGATGGTAAATGTGGGGATTGATAATCCGGCCCACGAGTCAACCGTGGAAAATGATATAGAAATTAGGATAGGGACTAATTCGGTAAAAAAGATTATTGAAGTAAAATTATGGGTTGATGGTAAGGAGAAAAAGACGTGGACAGATAGGCCTTTTGAGATGAGTTTGCATTTGGAAGATGGTCCGCACCTTTTGAAGGTGATAGCAAAAGATAAAGATGGGAATAGTGGTGAAAGAGAGGCTAGAATTGGAGTTAATGTGCCTTGGGATTGGAGTCCCTCCCCTACCGCCAGTCCGACTGACACTCCAACACCAACTATTGAACCGACTCCGACAGGATCAGGCAGTACCCCGACCCTGTCGGAAACTCCTATGCCGATTTAGGTTTGAGTTAATGTTTTATAGATTCTAGAAATTGTTGTCATTGCGAGGAAATCACGTTTAAATTTCTTAATTTATTACGTGACGACGTGGCAATCCCGTAGGGATTTTAATCACGTTTTTTACATTTCCAACTGGGATCCTCCAGAGGTGGACACGTTGCCATGGAAATGGGCGACCGCAAGGGTCGCCCCTACAAAAGGCAATGACAATTAGTATTATCTGTAGGTGGGTCAGGGATTTGTGTTATTGACATGTTTGTTTTTGTACATTATGATGATGTATAGATGATTGAGCACTTTGATGTTTTAAGGGTTGATGGATTTGATTGGGACGAGGGTAACTTGCGCAAGAATAAGGTAAAGCATAATGTTGAAATTGAAGAGTGCCAAGAAGTTGTATTTGATGAGCCTATTTACTTTTTTGATGAAAAACATTCACAAAAAGAGGAAAGATTTATTGGATATGGTTTGACAAATAGAAAAAGATATTTAATTATTGTTTTTACGATCCGTAGAAATAAAATAAGAATTATTTCTGCTAGAGATCAAAATAAAAAAGAAAGGAGAATATATGAAAAAAATAAAAAAAATACCAAGATTTAGAAACGAAAAAGAAGAAAATGAGTTTTGGCTAAATCATGATACTACCGAGTATTTTGATATGTCCAGACCGATGAAAATGTTTTTTCCAAATTTGAAACCAAGTACAAAAAAAATAACTTTACGTTTACCAACTAACTTGTTGTATAAAATAAAAACTTTAGCTAATGAAAGAGATGTTCCATACCAATCTTTTATGAAAGTGTTGCTTAATGAAAAAGTAAGTAGGCTGATTTTAGGCGCTTAGTTAAGATTAAAAGATTTGAGGTGGAGGGATTTGGCGGATTTGGCATCGATGTTGTAATAGGAAATGCGGAAGGTGTAGCGGTAGAGGTTTGATGCTTTGTCGTGGTAAATGTCCGTAATTGTAATCTTATACAGGTTTTTGCCGATTATTTTTGAATATTTTTTTAATAGTTTTTGTGGGTTTTGTTTTTCTTTTAGCTCTATATTAGCGTCAAGAGTAATAATTTGGGAAGTTAATTCTATAGTGGAAGTGGTGGGTGGTGTATGGGAGATGGGGATAAGAGGGATATCTTTAATTTTTAATTTTTCTAAATTGAATTCAACACAATAACCGTTTTTGATTGGAAGTATGGTGTGTTTTGGTGCTGAAAGTTTTAGCTGTTGAAATAGTGATTTGATATCTTTTTTTAGTTGGTTTTTGTTTTGATGAAAAATTCCTAAGGAGTAGTTTTCTTGATAATTATTTAAATTAGTTGGTTGGTCAGGAGATCCCTCCACTTCGGTCGGGATGACAGAGAAGACTTTGCCGATTTCGAAGAATTGAGGGTTTGGTACTTTGTATTTGGCATATTGTTTTGATTGTTTTGTAAGGGAGGCGATAATTGATTGGCGTAAAATTGGGTATTTTGAATTAATGCTATTTTGGGTGTGGATGGCGTTGTTTGGATTAGGAATGTAATCGTTTTTTTTGATTAACGGCCAGGAACGGATTTCGTCATAACCCAAATTAATTAAAATATTTTGAATTGATTGTATCAGGTAGAGTATTTTTGGGGTAATATCGGGTAGTTTTTTACTTGAGATTGGTTTATTTGTTGGAATTTTATCGTAGCCAAAGTAACGAATGACCTCTTCTATAAGATCTTCTTCTATGTTGATGTCTTTGCGGATGGATGGAGGGGTGATGAGATAACTGTGGGATTCTTCGCTGTGCTCAGAATGACGCTGTGTGGTTCGCTTGTGTTTGTATGTGGTGATTTGGCAACCAAGTTTTTTTAGAATATCTAAACTAAAATCTGATGAAATATTTACTCCGGCATATTGACTGACTTTTTTTGGATTAAATTTTATTTCGATTGACTTTGGTTTTTGAGGATAATATTCGTATAAGTTGCTGATGATTTGACCGTTACAGTTTTTAAGAATTAATTGCGTTAAATGATTGAAAGCTAATGGAATGAGTTTTGTATCTAAAAATTTATCTAATCTAATACTGGCCTCTGTGATTGTTTTTAGGGTTCTGGAGTCTTTGCGTACCCTTAAACGATTATAAACAGCCATTTCGATTATTATTTCTTCTGTAAAAAGATCAATAGCGCAGGCTTGTCCTCCCAAAAAAGATAAGGACAGGGCTTTTTTGGGATTATTTACCATTAAGGTATTAGTTTTTAATTCGAGTTTGGTGCCGTCTAATGTAACAAATTGCTTATATTTGTTGTTGTTTAGTTCCCAAATTAATTCATCTCCTGATTTTTTGGTGTCAAAAGCATGGCAAGGAATGCCATAAAGGATCATGATGTAGTTGGTTAGATTGACAATAGTATTGATGGGGTTTATATCATGCAGTTTTAGAAATTTTTTGAGCCAGTTGGGTGAAGAAGAATTTTTTAGTTTAGAAATGCGGATGGCCTGGATGCGGTTAACATTTTTTTGGGTGGTTACTTTGATTGGAAGTTGGTAATTGGAGTTAATTTTTGGCAGAGCAATTTTATCTAAGTTTAATGGGCCGTAAAGGACTGATAAATCGTTTGCTATGCCGTAGTAACCCAGACACTCTCCTCTGTTTTGACGGATTTCCAGGCCTATTATTTTTTCATTGTCTTTGTATTCGAGTGAATCATTAAAGTGTCCCAGCATGGTTAGTTTATCGGCTATTTTTTTAACCGAATGATTTTTTAGAGCCGGTAGTAATTTTTGTAGATGAGAGTAAATTATTTTCATTATTTATTTGGTAGATAGGCGAGGTTGCCGCCTGAAAATGTTCTAATGTCTTTGATGTTATATTTGGCCATGGTCCATCGGTCCAGTCCCATACCAAAAGCAAAACCACTCCATTTTTTGGGATCAATATTGGCTTTTTGTAGAACAATAGGATGAATTATACCGGCGCCACCCATTTCTACCCAACCGGCTCCTTTGCATATAGCACAACCTTTTTCTTTGCAATTAAAACATTGCATATCTAATCCGACACCCGGTTCGACCTCCGGATAGTATTTGGGACGATAGCGAACGGTTACATTTGGTCCATACAGGGTTTTGAACATCAGATCCATGGTTCCAAAAAGATTTTTGAGTGTCATATTTTTACCAACAACTACTGCTTGGTATTGATTAAAAGTAAAATGATTACTTTTGTTGACTTTTTCGTTTCTGTATACTTTGCCTGGAAAAGCAACTTTGAATGGAGGTTTTTCTTGACTTAACAGCCTGGCTTCGACAGAAGATGTTTGGGTACGAAGCAGAATTTCCGGTTCTTTGATAAAAATACTGTCTTGAAGTTCTCTGGCCGGATGATCTTTTGGCAGATTAAGTCTTTCAAAACAGAATTCGTCTGTTTCTATTTCGGGTCCGTCATAGATAGAAAAACCAAGTTTTTTAAACAGAGAATTGATTTGGTTTTCAGTAGTGGTAATAGGGTGAAGATGGCCAATTTTGGGTAAGGCAAAAATGGAATTTGTGATTTTTGTTTCTTTGGGTACTTTATTTTGCTTGGCAATTTTTAAAGCTTGTTTTTTTATTAGATTTTGTAGCTGGGATTTTAGTTTATTTAGTTTTTGGCCGTATTGCTGGCGATTGTCAGGTTGTTGGTTTTTGATTTCTGAAAAAAGCTGATTAATTAAACCTTTTCGACCGAGTAGTTTGATGCGAAGTGTTTCCAGTTCTGAACTAGAATTAGAAGAGGCGATTTGTGTTTGATATTTTTTTAAGTTCATTACTCCCCTTCTCTAGTTTCTAAAAAAGAATGAGAATTTGAGAGGTTTTTGTGTCATGGGATTATTTTACAAAATTTACTATTTCTTTGAAAGTAGTAGGATCATTTAGAGCGATTTCAGATAAAACTTTTCTGTTTAATTCTATTTTTTTATCTTTAAGAAGTTTAATGAATTTAGAGTAGGAAATTTTAAAAGTAGTAAGAGCGGCATTTAACCTTACTATCCAGAGTTTACGTGTGTCCCTTTTTCTAAGTTTACGGCCATTAAAAGCATATTGGCCAGCGTGCATAACGGCTTCGTTGGCTACTTTAAATCTTTTGTGGCGGGTCATCCAGTAGCCTTTGGCTAGTTTTAGTATTTTTTTGTGTCTTTTTTTTCTGACTATTCCTGTTTTTATTCGCATAATTTACCCCTTACCTAATAATTTTTTTACTTTAATAGCGAGTTTTCCTCCGACATTTTTTTTACCTTTAAGGCGTCTGAGTTGTCGTTTGCTTTTTTTTCTTTTTAGATGTCTGTTAAATGAGGATAGCCTGAGAACTTTTCCGGTTTTTGTAATCTTGAATCGATTACTGACTGATTTTTTAATTTTTAATTTTCTGCTTTTCTTTTTCATTATGTTGTTTTATTTGCTCATTTTGAGGTGATTGTGTAGGTATTTGTTTCTCCAGAGGCGGACTTCGTTGGCGCTCGTTTTTGGTTGGTGTTAAGGTCAGAAATAAATTTTTGCCTGTCAATTTTGTATTTCCTTCTGGAGTGGAAATATCTTCAAGATCTTTTTGGAATCTTTCAACCAATTTGTAACCAAATTCTTTTTTAGTTATTTGGCGACCCAGGAATTTTACACATAATTTAACTTTATTTCCAGTTGATAAAAATTTTCTGGCCTTTTTGATTCTGGTTTCGTAATCACTTTGGCCTATGAAGGGTTTCATGTGGATTTCTTTCAGTTCTCCCCCTCTTGATCCTTTTTTGCTGTTTTTTTCTTTTTTGGCTTCCTGATATTTAAATTTAGCGAAATCAATGAGTTTTACTACCGGAGGTTTGGCTTTTGAGGCAATTTCGACTAGGTCAAGATTTGTTTCCTGCGATTTTTGTCTGGCATCATATAGAGATAAAATACCTATTTGTTTGTTGTTTTCATCAATTAAACGAATTTGCGGAGCGGTTATGTATTGATTAATTTTATAAAATTTCTTTTTATAGTATTTGTATCTTGATTTTTGTTTTTTCAATTAGTCTTTAAATTAATAATTACTGTCATTTCGACCGAGTGAAATGAGTGGAGAAATCTCTTGACCTTTTTTATTTTTTAATAAATTGAGTGGTTATGAGATCCCTCGACTTCGTTCGGGATGACACTTTCTTTATTTTATCAGATTTAGGGATTTTTGGGATATTTGAGTTGAGATTTCTTTGATAAATTTTTCAAGAGGCATTGAACCCAAGTCCTGACCGTTTCGTTGACGGATCGAGACTGAATTTGAATCTACCTCACGTTGACCGATGATGAGCATGTATGGAGCTTTTTCTGTTTGAGCCAGTCTTATTTTGTTTTGCATGGTTTCAGAACGGTCGTCAAGTTCTACTCTGATGTCTTTTTCTTTTAACTGTTTGGCTACTTTTTTGGCATAATCAATTTGTTTGTCGGTGATAGGGATGATTTTTGCCTGAACTGGCGAAAGCCAAACAGGAAAAGCCCCGGCAAAGTGCTCTATTAAAACGCCAATGAAGCGTTCCAGAGAACCAAGTAGTGCACGATGAATCATGTATGGAGTGTGTTCTTGGCCATCTTGTCCCGTGTAAACCATGTTGAACCTTTTTGGTAGATTGAAATCAAATTGAATTGTTGAAAGTTGCCATTTTCTACCCAGAGAGTCGGCAACCTTTAGATCAATTTTGGGGCCATAGAATACAGCTCCGCCAATATCTTCAACATAATCGTTGATATATCCGACTTTTTTGATTACATTTTTTAACACCTTTTCGGCTGTTTTCCAGTTATTATCTGATCCGATAAATTTGTCTTTATTTTTTGGATCCCGAATACTAAGATTTAATTCAAAATTTTTGAAACCAAAAGTTTTGAAAATAAATAGAGTTAGTTCAAAAGCTTTTTCTATTTCGCTTGGAAGTTGTTTTGGTGTGCAAATGATGTGAGCATCGTCTTGAGTAAAACCCCTAACTCTGGTTAAACCGTGGAGAACACCACTTTTTTCGTAACGATAGACAGTACCCATTTCGGCCAGCCGTATTGGAAGTTCTTTGTAACTTTTTGGTTTGTTGTTGTAGATGGATACGTGAAAGGGGCAGTTCATGGGTTTTAATCTGTATTTTTCGTTTTCAACTGTGAATTCTCCATATAAACTTTCTTTGTAGAATTCGAGATGGCCTGAGTGTTGCCAGAGTTTGTTGGAGGCGAAGTGTGGTGACCAAACTGGTTGATAACCTTGTTTAAGATAAGTATCAAAGGCAAAGTCCATAACTTTTTTTCTAAGCCAGGCGCCTTTTGGTAACCAAAGAGGAAGACCTTGTCCCACTTCTTCGTCAAACATGAAGAGTTCTAATTCTTTGCCTAATTTTCTGTGATCGCGTTTTTTGGCTTCTTCTAAATTGTGTAAATATTGTTTTAGTTCTTTTTTTGATGGAAAAGCTGTGCCATAAATTCGAGTTAGCATTTTGTTTTTTTCATCTCCATGCCAGTAGGCTCCGGCGATTGAAAGTAGTTTAAAAGCTTTTATTTCACCAGTAGATTTGACGTGTGGACCAGCGCAAAGATCGACGAATTGGTCGGCTGTCCAATAAGTTAAAATTTTTTCATCCCTATCTCCTATTTGGCTTAACCATTCCTGTTTATAAGGATTATTTTTGAATAATTCTTTGGCTTTTTTTAAATTGATTTCTTTTTTGGTGAATTTGAGATTTTGATCAATAATTTTTTGCATTTCCTTTTCTATTTTGGGAAAGTCCTGTTCGCTGATTTTGAAATCTTTTAGATTTTCAAAGTCGAAATAAAAACCTTGGTCTGTGGCCGGTCCCATGGCCATGTGGAAAGAATTTTTACCAAAAAGATTTTGCATGGCTTGAGTTAAGACATGTTCTGCGCTGTGACGAAGGTTGAAAAGTGGGTCGTTTGTTTGTTTTGACATTTTATTTTTTTTGATTAACTAATAATTGATTTTAACAGGAGGTGCAAGAAACCAAAAAACCTCCCTTGTGGGAGGCGAATTGTTTTTTGAAACTTTGTTTTAAATCACAAATTACTCCCCCCTTTAGATTTGGGTGGTAGTTGTAGTTGTGATTAAAACAGAAAGGTTCATTTGAAGGAAATTGTACAGAAGAATAGAATGTTTGTCAAAGAAGAAATTTTGGTGAGTCTGGAAGGACTCGAACCTTCGACCTCATCGATGTCAACGATGCGCTCTAACCAACTGAGCCACAGACTCTTTGTTGGTAGTATAACAAATTAACCTATTGATCTGGCGATGCCGTGTTCTGACGAGAACATGTATTGCTGGCCACCTTTTTTGACATTGCCCCAAAATTTTCCGCGATTTTTGGAGCGAGCGTTAAACATTTCCAGCCAATTTTCTGCTTCTGAAATGTTTTTTCTAAAATTGGCTATAAAAACTTTTAATCTGCTAAGGAAATTTAACTGATATTCACTAGCTTGTGTAATTGGCAGTTCGGTGGCGACCTGAACACCTTTTTTGAGCTCTTTGGTGGCTTTGGCTAGATTTTGAATTTCAGCTCTTAATTGAGTTAATTCTTTTTTGAGTTGTTCCTGTTTTTGATTAAAAAGAGTTTGGCCTTCTTTTTGGAGATGACTGATCGATCCAAAAAATTCTTTTCCCCAAGATTGAAGATTTTCAGCTTTTTTGCCAATTTCTATGCTTTGGCCCAGGTTTAGGATACCTTTAAGTCCGATTGTATTGCTGGTTTTGGTTGTTTTTGTAATTTGATCTGTATTTTGTAATTCGGGGGTTGATTCGCTGGAAAAAAGCTCCTTTTTTGGGAATTTACTTTTGGGATCGTTTTTTTGCCTCTTGACAGTTGTCATGTGGGAGATTATATCAAGTTTTGAGACAGAAGTCTAGATATTATGGGTTTGAAGAAATTCAATGGTTTTTTGTTGGGTGAGTATGTATTCAATAAAGTCTTTTCTTTTTTCTCCTTCAGGTGTGGAGGCGATTGTTTTATCCAACTCTTTTTTGCTAATTTTGATATTGTGTTTTTGGGCTATTTTTTCTAAGGCTAAGTCTATCTTCCATTTCTTGATTAAGTCTTTTTTGATGTTTTGTTTATAATTTTCTATTGAGCTGTTGTTGTTTTCAAAATATTGTTTAACGGTAAGACCAGCTTGGCTAATGTTGTTGACCAATTGTGAAAGCCGGTGTTCTGTTTCTATTTCCAGTAATATGTTGGGTAATTCTAGTTTTGATTTTTTATCTAAGACATTGAATATTAACTGAGTGTGTTGTTGGGTACTTGTTTGGGGTTTTGTTGGTGTTTGTTTTTTTTCTTTGGATGATTGTGCTGATATTTGTTTGTTGATTTTCTTAATTTCGTCCTGGTAGTTGCCAAGAATAATTTCTGGTTTTTCACAGGAACGAAGTTCCAACTGCCAATTTTTGTTTTTAACTAATGGTGGATTTTTTAGTAAGATTTTTGGTTGTGTTATAGGTTTTAGATTATATTTTTTGATGGTTTTAAGGTATTCGTCTGGAACTGTGTTTTGGATTATTTGTTCATAAAGCTTTGAAAGATCGATTTTTTCTTCTATGAGGTGTAGCGGTGCCTTGCCTTTGCGAAAACCGTCAATATTTATATTGTTGGCCATATTGGTTAAAATTTTTTGATATTGTTTTTGTATAGTTTCTTTGTCAATGGTGATTGATATCTGAAAAGATTTGTCTTTTAATTTGCTAACGATAGTCTTGGCCGATGTTTGTTTGGTTGTTTTTTGTTTTGTATTCATAATTGGGTTTATGATAGCATGTGTATTAGGGAGATGAAATATATAAAGAATTATTTTTTGACTGTGAGTAAGTTGTTTTTTGTATGGATTTTTGTTTGTGTTTTGTTATTTGTTTTGTGCTTGGAGTTTATTAATCTAATTAAAATACGTGAGTTTGGCAAAATGATTGTAAGGGCAGAAAATGGTTTTATGCCGGTACTTAGTAAGCCATTGTCGAATGATGAAGGGACTGCTTCTTACTATGATGCTGCTATATTGGCGGGTGATGCCAGACCTTTAGTGATTAAGAAATATTTGGAAAGATATAAGTCACCGTTGGCACCATATTCTGATTTAATTTTTGAGCTGTCTCAGTCTTATAATTTTGATTATCGTTGGATTATTGCCATTGCTCAGCAGGAATCTAATTTATGTAAGAAAATGCCACTGGAGTCTTATAATTGTTGGGGTTATGGTATACATGCCAATGGTGTTTTGAGGTTCGACGATTATGAATTGGCCTTAAGAAGTTTTGCTGAATACTTAAAAAGAGAATATTTCGATAAAGGCTATGATACGCCTGAGCTCATTATGACCAAATATTGTCCGCATTCTGATGGGTCGTGGGCTTTTGGAATAAGACAATTCTTTACCGAAATGGAAAATGGGGAGTTTTAGGGGAGATCAATTTGATTTGTATATAATAATTTGATATAGTATGTATTAGATCCCGGGGTGGCTCCTCTAAAAGCATGCTCTGGGATTTTTTTTGGTAAAATATAAAGGTATGGCAATGATAAACACGGCACAATTTAAAAAAGGTATGTATGTCATGTTTCATGATGAGCCTCATATGATTGTTGATATTGCCTTTGTTTCTCCCGGGAAAGGATCGGCATTTTATCGTACAAAACTTAGGGCTCTTAATACGGGTAGAATGGTGGAATTTACTTTTAAGTCTGGTGAAAAAGTGGAGGAGGTGTATGTGGAAACAAACGAAGGGAATTATTCTTATTTTGATGGTTCTAACTATGTTTTTATTGAACCAAGGACTTTTGAACAATATGAGGTTTCGGCTGAGGTAGTTGGTAAAGATAAAATTTATTTAAAGGAAGGGCTTTCATATAGGATTCAATTTTATAGAAATGTGTCTGTGGGTATTAAGTGTCCTAAAAGTATTAGTTGCGAAGTGACAGAGACCGAGATGGCAGTTAAAGGAAATACGGTCAACAATGCTTTAAAGCCGGCTTTGTTGGATACTGGAGCAAAGGTACAGGTTCCTTTGTTTGTAAAGAAAGGAGACGTGGTGACTATTAGTACGGAAACAGGAGAATATCTTTCCAGAAAGTAAACTTTTTGGAAAATTACCACGTAATAAATTGAGAAATTTAAACGTGGCTACGCAATGAGTAATGACAGATTTTTTACAAGCCGATGGTGGTGTCGATTTGTGGGGGCAGGAATTCTTTTTCTGATTTAATCAGTTTATCTATGCTGTCGAATTCTTTTTGCCATTCTTCTGGAATTTCTTTTTGTTCATTTGGATCTTGAGTAGTTGTTGGAATTAGATTTTCTGTTGGTGTTGGGATTGGGAGGTTTTTTTTGTCCGGTGATTTTTGTTTAATTGTATTAATCAGAGATATAAACAGAAGGAGTGAAACTATGGCAAAAAATATTATTAAAATTGTTTTGAGATTTTGTTGAAGTTTATTTTTTGGAGTGAGTGAGTTTTGATTTGTATTTTGTTTAATTTTTTGTTTTTTTTCGGGTTTAGTGGGTGTAAGTGGATTATTTTGAAGACTGTCTATGTTTTGACTATCGGTTGTTGAATTGTCTGTTGTTGGTAATTGCTGATTCATTGTGTTTGGTAGAATTTTGTAATAATTGATTTTAGATTACTGAATATTTCCAAGGAATATTGGTTTGTTTTGCTTAGTTCTTTTTTGGATTGTGGATAAAAGTTATTAAATTTATTACCATATTGTTTTTGTTCGGTTTTTTTTAAAGCTGTGTTGAGATTGTCACGGGCTATGTCCATTTTAATAAAAACATCTGATGTCCAATTCTGTCCTTCTGTTTCAATTTGATCTGAGTTTTGTATTTTTGTGGCAAGATTTTTTAGTTCGTTTAAAATTTGTTCGTAGTTGTTGCATTGATTTTGGACAATTGATGTATAAATTTCTTTTTGAATGCTATTGTATTTGGATTGAAAATTTTGGCCATTTTGAGAAAGGTCATCCAAATTACTTAATGAGTCAACAATAATGTTTTGTTCTTTTAACCACGAAATCCATTTTTCTAATTCAATTTGATTTTTTTTGGTATTTGTAGGATTGTTGTCAGAATATTCTGATAATTTGGTTTTTAGGGCGAGAATATATTTTTGTAATAATGTGTTTCTGGAGATGATGGCTTTTTTGGTCCACTCCATTTTTTCCTTTTCGGTGGTAATTGTCCCGTATTTAGTGTGAGTTTCTTTTTTTTCAGTGTATTTTAAATAGGCTTGGCTGTATTCTTGTTGTTGGTTTAAATAATCTTTTTTGGCTTGTTGGTAAGGTGAAAGGGTGGGTGCGGGAGTTGGCGGTATCTCAGTTGGGGTTGGCAGGGAAATTGTGGCGGATTCGGTTGTTGGCGGGATAGCTAGAATGGGTTTTGAAATTAGAAGTAAGAAGCTTAGAAGAATAAGAGTAAGCATAGTTTAGTGTAGCAGAAAAGTGCCGCAGAGAGGAGTCGAACCTCCACGCCCAAGGACACACGGTTCTAAGCCGTGCCTGTCTACCAATTCCAGCACTGCGGCGGATTAGCATATTTTAACCTTTTTTGATTAAAATTGGTAAAATATCGCATTGGTGATGATATTTTTGTCCTCATAGCTCAGTCGGATAGAGCGCTTGCCTTCTAAGCAAGAGGTCGGAGGTTCGAATCCTCCTGGGGATACTTATTCATGCGCCCATAGCTCAATGGATAGAGCATTGGTCTTCGGAACCAAGGATGAAGGTTCAACTCCTTCTGGGCGTACAAAAAGGTTCGCCAACTGGCGAATCAGTTGGTAGATCCGCCAGTTGGCGGACTCTTAAGCGATTATGTATGTATATGTAATAAAAAACAAAAAAACAGATAAAATATATATTGGCCAAACAAACAATTTAAAAAATAGACTTAAAAGACACAACGGGCATTTAAAAAACAAAGTAACAAGCTATACTTCGAAAAATAAAGGAGAATGGCAATTAGTATACAAAGAAGAATATGATACTAGAAAAAAAGCTATAAAAAGTGAGAAACAATTAAAATCTTACCAAGGCAGACAATATATAAAAAGAACAATCATGGGCCGTTAGCTCAGCTGGTAGAGCAATCGCCTCTTAAGCGATCGGTCAGAGGTTCGAATCCTCTACGGCCCACCACTCAGTTGGTAGATCCGCCAGCTGGCGGACTCTTAAGCGATCGGTCAGAGGTTTCCGCCGGTAGGCGGACAGGCTACCTCTACGGTCCACTTAAAAAAAATTGTTTCACAAATTTTAAAATCTTAAATCACAAATTCAAGTTTCTGAGTTTTTTTAAGAAGTTTAGGATTTTTTGTTTTATATTGGTTTTGGGGCGGAAGATAAGTGAGTTTTTTGTGATGGGAGTGAGTTGAATTGGATCAATGTTTTTCCAGCTGATGAAAGTGTTTGACTGAGGGATTTCTGATGGAATTATTTGAAATGTAAATTTGAATTCGTGAGTTTGACCTGGTTCGATTATTTCATGGTTAGTACAAATAGGGCCCAATTCTACATTTGCTGTACTTTGAGGAGAAAGACAAAACGATGTTTCATTTTCTCCCCAAATTGATTGACCGGTATTTTTTAGTTTAATTTTTCCCTGGTATTTTTTTTGAGGAAAAATGATAAAAGGTAGCTTTTTTTTAACCAATTCAGATTCAGTGATTTGTTGTGGGTTGTTTTGTTGTTTTGGTATATCTATTATTTTTTGGTATTGAGGATACAGGTTTTCTTGTTTGTCTACCCAAGAAAAATGGTCGAAAGGCGAATAGGGATAATTAAATATAAATGGAGTGACTGCTTGGATGCGGATATCCTGTTGCCAGAGTAGTATGGCGGATTTTAAAAAATCTGTGGCTGTGTTTAGGGTATAAAATTGATTGTTGTTTGATTCCCCTTCTCTGTGTGGCCAACCCGTTTCGGTGATAAAGATTGGAAAGTTTTTATTAATTCCGAGAGATTTTAAGAAGTCTAATTCCCATTGATAGCCGAGAATACTAAATTTACCAATATCGGTTGGTTTGCCGATAAAACCTGGATTAGGGTATGAGTGAGAGGAAATAGCATCAATGTTATTGAAATAATCAGATTTATATTCAATTATTTGACGATAAAATGTGTCTGCAGACATAAACTGTGGGTTTTTATCAGGGGCAGCTAGGTCTAGTCCCGCACTTAAGATGTAAAAATTTGGATTAAGTTTTTTGAGTTTTTGGGAGGCATAAACAGCGATATCGGTGTAGTGTCTTGGGTTGATTTTTCCACCCCATTCTTTTGATTGATTTGGCTCATTAAAAAGGATAATGTGTTGAGTTTTGGTGGGCCAGTTAAGCGAATTGAGAAAGTTGGCTAGTTTGTCTATATCTTGATAAACGGGGCTTTGCCAAATAGCATTTTGTTGGGTAGTTGCCAGTCTAATAATTGGAATAATATGATACTTTCGGCAATTATTAAAGAAATTTTGCCAAGCATTGTGATTGAGATTGTTAAGAGGAATTACAATAGTGGTCCAACCCCAGTCTGCGTTTGATGAATTTATAATATCTTTGGTTTTATGGATATCTGAGTCTTGTGTTAAATGAAGACCGAAAATGTTTCTCTCTTGGGAAAAAACAGGTTGGTTGTTTAATAACAAATAAATGATACTAAATAATAATAAAAGGAAGATTTTTGGCTTTTTCACTAGTAAAATATAACAGATGAAAAAAGAAGAAATTATAAAAATGCGGATAAAGCGAGTTGAAAAGGAAATTCGTGACACACCATACGACAAAGCATCGGAGCATCATCATGGCAAATTGAAAGCTAAATTATCTAAGTTAAAGGAAGAATTGAGTGGGGTTTTTTCGGGTGGTGGTGGGGGTGGTGGTGGATATGCGATAAAACATTCCGGAGATGCCACCATAGTGTTAGTAGGGCCGCCTAGTGTGGGCAAATCCACCTTGTTGAATCAGTTGACCAATGCTGAATCGAAGGTTGGTAATTATGATTTCACTACTCTTGGAGTTGTGCCTGGAATGATGAAATACAAAGGGGTAAGAGTACAGATTTTAGATTTGCCTGGTTTACTAAAGGGGGCTTTTGAGAATAAGGGTTTCGGAAAGAGAGTACTTTCTGTTATTAGAGCCAGTGATTTGGTTGTTTTAATGACGGATGTAAAAAGACCGGAATGGATAGATAAAATGGAGAATGAAATTAGCAAGGCGGGAATTAGATTAAATGAAGAAAAACCAAAAATAGTAATAAGGAAAATGCCGAGGGGGGCAATCCAAGTGGTTGATTCTTGTAATGGGTTGGGGAAGGAAGTAATTATTAGCGTAGTTAAAGAAATGGGATATTCAAACGCAGTGGTGAGTTTTGATGAAAAGATCGAGGATGTTGAAAAATTAATTGATGCTTTGACAAAATCTCGAAAATATTTGCCAATGGTCAAGGTTGTTAATAAGATAGATGATCTTAAAAATCTAAACCTGAAATTTAAAATTTCCTCCTTCGCTAAAGCTATGGAGGACAAGCAAAATTCAAAATTCAAAGATGTGGTTTGTGTATCAGCGGAGAAGGGGTTGGGGTTGGATGAGTTTAAAGAAAAAATTTGGGAAAAACTTGGTTTGGTGAGAATTTTTTTGAAAAAAGAGAGAAATAAAAGCGCTGATAAAAGTGATCCATTGATTATAAAAAAGGATAGAAGATTGGATGATGTGTTAAATAAAATTTCGGGTGAGATGAGGGGTGATATTAAAAGGGCTTATATTTGGGGAAAAAAGGCAAAATTCGCCGGACAAGGTGTTTCTTTAAGAATGGAGGTTTTTGATGAAATGGAAGTGTGGTTTGGAAGATAAAATTTCTATTTCTCCATTAAAGAGCGGATGAGGAGGCTTCTGTTTTTTAGAGTTTGGGAAGAGAGTTTGGGGTATTTTTGGTAATATTTTTTGGCAAGAGTATTGGGGCGGGGAGAAAATCTAAAGGTGTGAATTTTTTTAAAACCGATTTGTTGGCATAGATCGTGGGTTTGTTGAAAATCTTTTTGGGTTTCGCCGGGGAATCCGACGATGATGTCAGTGCCGAGTTTTAAATTTTTAATTTTTAATTTTAAATTTTTAATTTTTTTTATAATATCGTTGCGGGTGTAGGGGCGGTTCATGAGTTTTAGGATTTTGTCGGAGCCGGATTGGATGGGGATGTGGAGAAAATTTTTAATTCTTAGTTTGTTGTTTTTAATTAAATTTATAAATTTGTCGTCAATACAATTAATTGGAATTGAACCAAAACTTATGAGAGGAACGGAAGTTCTTTTGAGTAAAGTTTCAACTAGGTTGGAAAGGCCCGGTTTGTAAAAATTTAGATTAACTCCGGTAATAATAATTTGGGTAAAACCGTTTTTTATAGCTTGATTAGTTTGCCTGACAGCTTGTTTAATTGGCAGATGCCATAAATATGATCGACGATAAGGGACAATACAATAAGAACAAAAAGAAATACAGCCGGATTGGATCTTTAATAGATATTTTTTGTGTTTTGTTAAGGTAGTTTGAATTTTGGTGGTATAGGGACAAGTAAGATTTTTTAATATTTTTTCTTTTGTTTTGTTGTTGATAATATGGGGGACGAGGCACGCCTCGCCCTTACGTTTTTTTATATTGACACAGCCGGTTGCTATTATTTGGCTTTTGGGGAATTGTTTTTTTAGCGATCTTATTTTTTGCAGTGATTCTTTTTCCCCTTTTTGAGTGATGGCGCAAGTATTGATAATAACGAGAGACGGGAAATCGGATGTAGGATGCAAGAAGTGTTTGAAGCCGTGATTGATAAGGATTTGTGAAAGTTGATTTGTTTCGGCGGCGTTGACACGACAGCCAAAGTTGA
>Ga0180014_1000087_pt1 | contig 25937 bp, 31 predicted proteins | sample KR13_S1_MetaG_FD_116507 | JGI IMG/M metagenome (GOLD analysis project Ga0180014, IMG submission 116507) | Groundwater microbial communities from the Olkiluoto Island deep subsurface site, Finland - KR13_S1_MetaG | ecosystem: Environmental > Aquatic > Deep subsurface > Groundwater | place... | reverse complement strand
TATTAATTTTTTCTTTTTTGCTACTTTGATAGCAGTCAAAATACCGTCCTTGTAAGCTTTTAAGGTTTTTTTATTAAGATTGTTGTCGCGCTCAAGAAATTCGACCTCTTTTTTTATATGCTTTAGACCTTCTTTTAGAGAAATACAAAAGTAAAAATAAGTGAAGCTAGAAATAAAACTTTCTAAGGTTTTTAACCAGTGAACCCTATCGCCTGATTGTGTAAAAATTTTATTTGCCATTTTGAGAGTTTTGATGTATTTTTTTGGGACTTTGCTTAAATCTAAATTCGGATCATGATCGCCGTATTTTAAGTGAGTAACTAAGTAGTTTTTTCCTATGGCATGATATAGGGAATATCCTGCTTTTGTGAGTTTCCATGACAATCCAATATGTTCGGCATAGTCAACGATAAAATCTCTAAGATCTTCAAATCCACCCACTGACATAACAGTCTCTTTGACTGCTAAAAATATTCCTTCGAAAGTATCAACTTTAATATAATTGTTTTTTATTTTTTTGGGTAATTTGTCTAAATTATGGTAAATCCAATGGTTTTTATAATCGACTTTACCTAGCTGTTTGACAGAAATTGTGCCATTAAAATCAAATTTTTTATTTACATATGGAAAGTTTAATATTGCTAAGTGTCTATCTTTTGATCGTATTTTCATAAATAGCTTGTGGGCATTTTCGATAAAAAAAGAAGGGAAAATACAATCGTCGTCTGTCATTAAAAATAATTGTGTTGGACAGAGCTTTATTGCTTTTTGTCTGGTGAATGAAGCCTTGCATCGATTTTGATTTTTGAAATATATAAAATTGACACTCTTATATTTTCTTTTTAAAAACTCAACCGTTTTTTGGGTATAGTCGGTGGAACAATCGTCACCAATTATAATGTTTTTGATGATATTATTTTTGTTTCCCAAAAGACTTGCTACTGTAATAAATAAAGGGTTCAGGCTTGCCTTATTATGAGGACAGCGATTATAGGTCGGAATTACTACTGAGACTGGTTCAGGTATAGAACTCCACATTTTTTGAATTACTTTAAAGAATTTATCGAGATTAGTAGACCAATATTTTGGTTTTTGATAAATACTCCAAAATTCTTTTTGCTGTTGATCATTTAAGTTGAAATTATGAAAAAAAATATAAACATCAACTAAAGGCAGGTCTAATCGGCAATCATCCCAATCGACAATTTTTATATTTTTTTTGTTATCAATAAGTATATTTTCCGGTCTTAAATCACCGTGGATCATCGACAATAAATTTACTTGTTCTGAAAAATATGTTTCAAGTTTATCGGCTAATGATATGTATTTTTTGTAAATTTGTTTGTCTGCCTTTGACAAATTTAAAAAAATTGATTTAAATATTTTTTTTGGTTGGTAGATGAAATTATTTGTATATTTATCTGCTAGTTTTTTCTGATCACTTATTGATAATTTTTGGCTATGAAGTTTTTTGAGTGTTTTTGCAAGAGTGTTAATTTTGTTGCTATTAATCAAGTCCAAATTTAACTGATTACCACTTATTTTTTTTTCTTCAACAAACCTTTCTTTCCAATTAATTCTAATTACTTTGGGGACAAAATTATTAGGTTTTAGTAAATTTTTTAGCCACCAAACTTTTTTCAATTGTTTGATATTGAGATAATATTTTTGAATATTTCCGTTGACCACTTTAATTAGTTTGTGAGATTGGTTAAACATTTAATTGTTTTGGTAGGACTTTTGGTCCCATAAATTAGTATTCTTGGAACAAGTTTTCCTCCATCATATAATTTTTCGTCGCAAGTTGTGTAATATTTATAGATTCCTAAATTATCGAGAATTTCAATTGTTTGATCAGAATAAAGTCCATAAGGAAAAACAAATTCATTTGTATCGAAGCCATGATTGTTTAATATTTTTTTTGATTCAACTAACTGATATTTTATCTGATTTTCTGAAAGCAATTGCTTGCCTCTTGGGCAATTGTCGTATTTACCCATTGACGGATTAGCAAGTAATATTCCGTTGTTGTCAAACCAGCACATTGAAGAATGCGATACGCTGTGTGAAGAAATTGTAAAACCCTTTTGTTTCATTTGTTTTAATTCATCCCAAGAATAATATCCTTTCTTTCCAATATTATCTGTTACAATAGCAAGGGTGCAATGCTTGGCAATTATTCCATGTTTACCTGACAGTTCATCTAATTTATCTCCATCATCAAAATAAATTCGAAAATTCGTATAATTATGATTACACCAGTCAAAAATTTCCCAAAAATATTTTGGGTTTACCTGCCAATCTCCTTGTGGATTTTTGCATATTTTATGAAAAGCTAGATTAAGTTTTTGCATAAAGTTTTAGGACTTCAATTAATGACTTTTTTTTATTGATATTGATAATTTTAAAACCCAATCTTTGGAAATTTCCTTTTTTGTCAACACTATCGTCAATAAGCACTACATTTTTGTATGTTAAATGTTTTGTTTTAAGATAATTGTCAAAAAACGGCAAACTGTTGTTTGTATAGTCATATTTAAAATAGCCAAGCTCAGAGGAATTTAAGAATCCGTCGAATAGTTTATTTTTATTGACAATTGGATAAGTGTAGTTAGTAAAAGTATCCATGTTGTCTGTGGCGATTACTAAAGAAATTTTTTTTTGTTTTATTTTTTTTAACAAATTTTCTATTTTTTTATTAACTATTGTCATTTTTTTGCAACTTATCTCTAATTCGTTGTGTAATAGCTTACTTTTAATACCGATTTTTTCTGAAATGAATTTGCAAATATCATAACTGGTTAGTTTGCCTAACATCCAAGGTGTTACAAGATTAAAATTTTTATCAAAAAGAACAGATTCAATTTCGGATAGTTTGTTATTTAATTTATGTTCTGGTTTTGTTAGTTGTTGCCAAAAGATTGAATCAGATAAGGTTTTATTCCAATCGAGAAAAATTATTTTAGGCACATTCATATTGATAAAGTATATCTAAATTAACTCTAGTAAATTCAGGTTTATTATCAACATGGTCTAAACATAATTTTGCTACTTGTTTTTGATTTAAATTGTCCGTTACTATTTGACGATACGCACCGTTGTAAAGCCCAATACCCTTTTCTCTTATGTATTTTATTTGGGTTTGTCTCACATCTAAATCTTTTAAAAAATTTGATACATCGCCGTGTCCTTTTGATAAATGCGCAACTCGTCTTTTTTCAATTGTTGCTGGATTTGCGGTTAAATGAAGTACTTGAGTTGGTAAAATTATATTTTCATCTTCGGTTTCTCGTATTAACTTTTCTAGTAAATAATCATATCCATCAAGACAGCCATGATGTTTCATGGACCATTCAAAAGCCAAACAACTCAAATAACTTCGGTCAAAACCCAGTATTGATGTAGGATGTCTGGCCAAATATGTTGTGGCCATATCTGTTCTTCTTTTTTCTAATTCGATTATTTCATCTTGAATATGTTGGACATCAGTTAGATCTCTTCGTGAAAAACTAGTCAACCGACCTACTTCAAAATATTCCGGTACTATGTATATATCGAATCTTGACAATTCTCGCATTTGTTTTAATGCTTCTGATTTTCCTACCAAACACTCTCCTTCGACAGTGAAACCGAATTCTTTACTCATCTTTCTGTTTTATATTTATAAACTTTAGTTTTAAATATTTTTGATTTGACAAGGTCTGTTACGGCTAGCCACGGACCAAAACTGTGAGTTAGATAAGTGACAGGCGACCAAATTATAGGTGTCCATTCAAAATTTATTTTGAATTTTTTGCCAAACAATCTGTAGATTAACCAAAAATTTAGTGGGGCATAGATTATAAAAGAGATAATGGAAACTGGTAACCAAATAAGTTTGTTGGTTAATATTGGTAAGATAAAAATCAAAAACCATGTTAACGATAGAAACAACCAAAATACTCCTCTTATTGAATATTTAACTCCCCAGATAATTGCTAACAATTTGTTAAATTTTGGATTTGCCAAGGCTTCTTTTATATAACTTGGGTAGTACATTACTCCATAAAACCATGTTCGATACATATTAAACATGTTATTGATTGTCGTAGGAGTATCAGCATTTTCTAGATCGTGAAGCAAGTTTATTTTTGCTCCATTCAAACGTATGAAATATCCCAATGGTAAATCTTCATTAAGAAAATCTTGTGGAAAACCACCTATTTTTTTAATAAAACAGTATTTTATACACAAACCATGTCCTACTACATGAGCACCTTCTGTAAAACCAAACTTGCCATTTGTTTTTAAAACTCTGGGAATTTCATGAGCCAATGTCCATCTGGTTTGCAATAATGCGATTGATTTTAAAAAATTTGATAATTTATTGTAGTTTGATAAAAACAGCGCTGATTGCAACACCACATTGCACTGTTTTTCACTTCTGATTATATTCAGGTATTTTTGTAAAATATTTGGTTTTACGCGAGAGTCTGCATTGTATACAATTACAAAATCGTTTTTGTCAGCAACATTGTTTAATTTTTTTAAAACATAGTTAAGCTGGTGTGCCATATCTCCGACTGTTTGAGGATAATGAATTATTTTTATTTTTTTGAGAAGTTGTGGATTTTGTTTTAAATGATTTTCTATTATCTCTTTGGTTGTTGGTAGCCTTTTGTATTTTTTTGGGATTCTGTTGTTATTTTTCTTTTCAAAAATTTCTTTTTCAGTTGTAATTAAATATAAACGATAGTTTCCTTTAATTTTTAGAAAATGTTTAATAGTTTCTATTACAATTTTTTGTTCTCTTAGTACTGGTATCAAAATGTGAAATTTGATTTTGGTTTTTTTTCCTGCTTTTTTTATTTTTTTTGTCGAGTTGTTGCTGATACATTTATAGCTTTTAATGGTTCTAATACATCCTCTAATGCCACGGAAAAAACTATAAAATAGCAAAATAAAATACAAGAGAAGCATTTTGCAATTTTAACACATGTTTAGGAAAAATAGTGTTATATAGGTTTTTTTGGGCTTGAGATAATTTTTGTTTTAAAAATCGCGCATTAAGTGGGCGAAGCCCGCAAAGCCCCGACGATAGTCGGGGCAAAGAAAATATGGATAATGCGAGCTCCTCCAGAGGCGGACAGGCACGCTTTTTGTGATGAAGATCTAAGAGAGTCTAATTTTTGTCTTGTTTTACTCGAAATTTTTTATATTCTGTTTCAGTTTTGATTTTTGCTTTTTCTGCTGAAATTTTGCCCCGATGAAGCAGGATGGGGTAATTTGATAATTCCAAAAATTTGTTTAAAAATTCTATCCAGTCATTCATGTTCATGACTATTTTGCGCCTTGCTCTATTTTCTGCAAGATCTAAATATGCAGAAACCAAACGATTAAGTTCCTCAATATGCTTTTTTTCTAAATAATTTTTGGCAATAATTGTGTCTCTTTTTAGGACTTTTCCTCTGGGAGCGTTTTGCCATGTTTTGAGACCCATAAATATTTTTTTCCATCTTTAGCAGTTGTTCGAATTTTTCGAATAACTGAGTTTTCAACAAGTTCATTTGATTTAAAAATCTCTTTAAGATGATAGTTGATTGTATTTACTTCAACATCAAACAATTCAGACATTATTTTTTGAGTTAGCCATAATGTGTCGTTTGCAAAAAACACATCAATATTGACCTTGCCTTGATCTGTTTTAAAGATGACAAAATTATTGAATTTTTGAAGTTTAAAATTTTGTGCTTTCATGGTTTTAAAATGATATATAGCTGGGTTTGGAGAAAATTATGATTGTTTTGTTTTGTGTTTATTAATTTGACTATTAATTTTCTATCTCTTCCGGTAATTCCAGGTTTTGTATTTTGGGTAAAGCATTGCCTATTAAGCCCTGAAGATCACCATAAATACCGGCTGTATTTTGAACGACTTTAACAATACTTTTTTCTTCTTTTTCCCATTTTTTCATAAAATATGCTCTTTCTTTTTCTAATTCATCCCGACGGTTTTTAAAATATTCAACCCACACCTCAATTCTTTGTTTAAATTCGTTGCTGATTAAATAATTATAAACAACATCGGCTTTTTCTGATCGGCCTTTGTTGGCTTGATTTATAGATTGAATTTTGATTAGTTGTCTTCGTAGGGCGTGAGCAAGACTAATGGCCGAATTGATATCTGAAATCCATACTCCATTTTCAATTCCAAAAGTTTTTATTGTTTCAGGTAATGCCTTTGAGACTAAAATTGCCAGTTCCGCTTTTAAAAGCCTTTGGTCTTCTTTAAGTTTTGTAACCCATCCTTTTGTCCAGTTTTTGGTATTTTTTAATTCCCAAAGAATTGTTCCACAAACAATGCCGGTGTTTGTCCTTACTATTTGGATAACATCTGCCCCCTTAATGCCTTTGGGAACTTCTTTTATTTGGTCGTAGATAAATTCTTTTCTTAATATTTCTTCTAATTGAAGTTCTAAAACTTCGCCTTGTAGCTGTTGTGATCCTTGCTGGGCTTTTCTTTGAGCATCTTTTAGCTGTTTTTCTAGATCGGTTAATTGTTTGTCCTTTTGAGCGATTTTTAGATTAAGTTCTTCCTCGACTTCTTGTCTGGCTTTTTGTTTTATCTTTCCCTCTTCGGCCATTAGTTTTTTTTGATATTCGATTTCCAGTTTATCTTTTTCTCCTCTTGTCTCTCTGAGCTGTTTTAGTAATTCTTTTATTTGTTCTTGTAACTCTTTATTTTGTTTGGCTTGTTCGAGTACATCTTCTTTGGTTGATTCAATTTTGGCATCGTAGGCTTTTCTGATTTTTATGATGGCTTCTGCTCGCGCTTCTTTTGAAATTTTTTCTTTGGCTTCTTCCAGTTCCTGATCTTTTGTTTTTATTAATTCTTCTTTTGCTTTTTCCAGTCTTTCAATATCCTGCCGGTGTTTGGCTTGTGTTTGTTGCAATACTTTTTCTTCCAGGTCTCTTTTTAAAGCCTCTGACAACTCTATCTCATTTCCGCATTTGTTACATTTTATTGTTGTTGGCATAAGTTTGGGATTTTTCCTTTAATTTTTTAAACCAACCACAAGTTACTACCAAGTATATTTTGTAGATTCCATTTTTTGGTGGTGTTTAGGCTGGTGTGTAAACATATAAAACGCCGGTCTTGGTGGTTTTCCAGTTGCTGAATGGTTGCGTTGTTTAAACTATCGTCTATGCATATAAAAGCTTTTTTATTATTATCAGAGATCTTGTAAACAATGTTTTTGTCAAACTCTTTGATTTTTTTTATTTTTAGCGTTAATTCAAATCCATCTTTAAGAGCAATTTCGTAAATTAAATCGATACTATTTTTAAATAAAGTTTTTTGTAAAGTGGCTTTTTTGATATAAGTTTCCAGCGCTTTGAGATTTTCTTTATGGCTTTTTTCCGGATCCGGAGTAAATGTGTTTTCCGGAAAGTGACTTTTCGAAAGTTTGAAAACCTTAAATCCAACATCTAAATCAGTTTTGTTGTTTTGTTCGAGTAATTTTTGTTGTTTTGTGTCATCTTGAATTTGTTTTAAAATTTTGGTTCCGGCTCTTTTAACTCTTTCAATACAAATATCTGAAATGGTTTTATAACCTGCTTTGTAGGCCTCGCTTTTTTCATTTGTTGCTTCCGGTATTTGAACTAAAATAAATTTTCTATTTCCCCCGTCTTCTTTGTTTAATTCCATGACCGCATGAGCAGTTGTCCCAGAACCTGCGAAGAAGTCTAAAGCATAATCTTGAGAATCTGAAACTAAACTAAAAAGTTTTTTTATTAGTTTTGTTGGTTTTACTGTATCAAAAACTTCAAACTTAAATAATTCTAAAATCTCCTTCTTGCCATCTTTGTTTGTAGCTAATTTCTCCCAATAGTTTGAAGGGTGTGTACCAGAATCTTCATCTAAAAATTTTATTCTCTGAGGAATACCGTCTTTTGATTTACCAAAATATATCAATTCTTTTTCTAAAAGATTGTCATAAGTCTTTTTTGGCAATCTCCATAATCTTTTATGTTTTTTCCCAGAAGGAGTTAATATTTCATATTCATAGCCACCACCTTTATGTCCAATATCAACAGTAATTGGAACGGGTCTCCAATAATGACCTTTGTTATCCTTTCGATAAGAAGATTTGATATATTCTTCAGATAAATTTTCTTTAGCTAAAACAATACTTTCTGATTTTCCATAAACAATAATATATTCCCCTTGAACAGCAAATCCTTTAACATCGTTCGACTTTTCCTTTTTGCGTTTCCACATAATCGTTGTAATAAAATTTTCTTCTCCAAAAACTTCATCCATGGCTTTTCTTAGATTGTGAACTTCGTTGTCATCGATGCTGACAAATATGACTCCGTCTTCTTTGAGCAAGTTTCTGGCCAATAATAATCGAGGATAGATCATTGATAGCCAGTTGCTATGGTAACGGCCACTGCTTTCTGTGTTTGTATCCAGTTTTACTCCATTTCTATATACCCCATTTTTTTCCCAATATACTTTTTTGTTTTCACTAAAATTATCTGAATAAATAAAATCATTGCCGGTGTTATAAGGAGGATCAATATAAATACACTTAATCTTGCCAAAGTAGGATTTTTGTAGAAGTTTCAAAACTTCCAGGTTGTCGCCTTCGATAATTAGGTTTTGAGTTTTATCAAAATTAATACTTTTCTTTTTGTCTTTTTTAAGAGTTGCTTTACTTTTTGTAAAAGCTTTTTTCTTTGATTGTTGTTTGCCTGCCCAATTAAATTCGTATTTTTCTGTTTGTGGAGTAGAAAAATCTTTTGTGAGTTGTTCAAGCTCTTCTTGGTTTAATTTACCTTGATTATTAAAAAGCGGTGGATATATTTTTTTTAACTTATCCAGAATTTCTTGGCGCAAATTTGGTGACTGCTTGGATATTTTGTTTAGTTTGTCGATTTTGGTTTTTTTCATAATATTGTCTCTCCCAATTTTACATTAATTTTATTTTTTAAATCAGGAATACTATCTGTATCAATGTATTTTTTAAAACCTAAAGCTTTGAAATGTTCGACTGCGCAATTTATTTTGAAAAGTTCATCTCCCCTTAGGTCCGATGAGGCTTTTGTTTCAACAACAAAATGGGTGGAAGTGTTCCTGTTGTTTGACAGGTCTTTTTTTTCAATAATTAAACCAAAGTCCGGATTATAATCACCAATCGGTGTTGAGATTCTATACCATTGAGGAAGTTTTAAGTAAAATTTAATTTTATTTTCGCTATTAAAGTAAAAAGAAAACTTTTCTTCATTGTCACTGTCACAAATTATTTTGTCATACAAGCCCTTGTCTGTTTCCACCAGCCTTTTTTCATAAGTTGAAATAATTTTTTTAAATAACTTTTTTTGATATTTTTTACCCGTAGTTTCGTATACCAAAACCATTTCTTTAAAAAGCACTTGCTTTATGCGTTTGATTGCTTCTGTAAGATATACAACAGGATTTCTGACTATCATTTGTTTGTTTTTAAGATTGTCAAAAATTCTTATAATCGTGGCTATACTTAAGGCGGTGTCTTGGGCTATTTCTTTAAATAGATTTACTGAGGCAAACTGAGGTGTACTTTTTGCAATATCACCGCCTTTGTACTCTGATTTAATTTTTTGTTTTTCTTGTTCAAATAAGCCGGTTATTTTGTTGAGATTTATTGAGATAACCGCTTCTTGCACAACAATACTGTTTAAGCTTTCCACGCATTTTTCAATTATTGTGTTTTCTCTGAAAAAAACTTTGTATTGGGTTTTTTGTGATATTTTTTTCCACAGTTTTTGGAAATCATTACTATTTAAAACCTTTTTCTTTAGTTTGATTTGTTTTGGTTTATCTCTGGCATTTCTAAGCTCCGGCTGTTTTTGGTCTTTTCCGTATTCTGCGACTAACTCACTTTGATAAGCTGAGACAAAAGCATAGTAACTTTGGTTGGCCACAACTGTTAAAAGATTTATTTCTTTGCCTTCCTTAACATCTTTATTGTCTCTATATCTAGTACCATCTTGAGTAACGCTTAAACGAAGACCACGGCCTATTTCTTGTCTTTTTTTTATCAGACTTTGAGTTTCATTAAGAGTACAGATATTAAAAACATTTGGACTATCCCAACCTACACCCAAAGCAGAATGAGAAAAGATAAACTCAAGCGGTTCTTCAAAAGACAAAAGCCTTTCTTTGTCTTTGAGTATTTTTTGATACGCTTTACTATTTTTTCTCATTGAAAGTTCGTTGTCGGTGTATTCTCCTTTAGAAGTTTTGGCAAAATAACCATCATGTATTTGAGTTATATTTGAGGGTAAAGAGTCGTACTTTTTTTTGTATTCTTTTGTGTAAATTTTTTCAAACAATTTTCTTATAAGCGAATCATTGTTAATATAGTTAGCTACTCTGTCTATAAAAAAGAGTGATAAAACTTTTAGCTTTTTATTTTTGAGTTTGTCTTTTTTGTCAAAGTGCTTTTTAATTGTCCAGCGAATTTGTTCTTCAAAAATACTTTTTTTATCAACTCCGTGACTTTCGCCTTGGGTCAAATTTATACCGTTGCCAAATTTAATTTTACTTGTATCACTTAATGGATCTTTTAAAATACGCTCGACTATCCAATCCTTGTAAACAGGATTTTTGGTTTTTTTCTCCAGGTCGTCGCCATCTTTGAAATAGATTGTTTTAAGTTTAAAATCTCCGCTTGCCAGTTTATGATTAAGCTTGAGTTTTGCTTGTGGTTTATTGCTTGATAGTTTTATTCCGTCAAATTCAATATAAACATTGCTTTGGGTGTTGCTCTGGTGGATTGAGAAAACTTCGATTTTTTTTACCAAACCTTGATTGTATGCGTCGTATGGACTTAAACGATAAATCAAATTTTTCAATACCTTGTGAGTGGCCGAATAGCGAAATGTAACCAGAGGGTTGAGTTTTTTTCTTCTTTTGAGCATGTTGGCGGTATCCATGCCTTGTTGTGGTTCATCCATTATTAAAACAGGATTAACTTTTTCCAACAAGTCGATTATTTTTTCCCCATTGTTTGAGTCTCTTTCTTGATTAATAATTCTATCGTCAGTATTAAATGCTTGTACATTCATTACCATAATTTGCAAGTGATTGGAAAAGACAAAACTTCTTACTTTATTGATTTTTCTACTATTGTATTCAAAGTGGGTATAGGGTGTTGAGTTATAAAGTTTGGCAAAATGGTCTTTGGTAATGTCTAAGGTTTTCATTGTTCCCTCTTTGACTGCCACACTGGGAACAACTATGATGAATTTGGAAAGACCGTATTTCTGGTGTAGTTCAAGGATGGTTCTTAAGTAGACATAAGTTTTGCCTGTGCCTGTTTCCATTTCTATACAAAAATCTAAAACATCTTCTTTGCGTGAGTCAGCAATGCCGTTATTTTTGATGATTTTGTCTCTATTACTAAATACTTCTTTTTGGGTAATTCTTAGAATATTTTTTGCTACTTGTGAAAAAATAGATTCTTCCGGTTTGATAAGTGGCGCTCCCGAGAACAAACTAACTACAGAATCAATGGCATCCAGTTGGAATTTTAGGTTTGGTTCGAATTTGAATTTCATGACCGGTGCTTTTATTTTACCAGTATAAGTTTGTAGGAAAAAGTCGTTTATCCAATAAAAAGAAGTTCGAGCCAATATTTTATTTGCTTTTTATTTATCATTTTGTGTATAATTCTTTTTAGATAAAGACTGGTAAGTGAGCGTGATGCCACGACCCAGTTTTTTCTATTTTTATGGGATAACTTTAAAACTCTCAATTTGAGAATGTAGTTTTTTCTTGTTTTTGCCTGTGTTTGGATGCATCTTGAATAGTTTACTTCCTACAACTTTAATCAGTTTTTGTTCATAATTGCTTAATTTATTGTTTTTTTTATTCTCGTATTTTAGTCTCAAACCATAAGCCAAGATATCTGCTATTTGTTCTTCTATGTCAAAATTTTTCTTTGTAACAAAAGAAACTTCAGTTAAAACATCTTGAACTTGTTTAAAGTTAATTTTTAATTTCTTAAAACCGTTTGCTAAGTAATGCCCTGCTGTCTTGTGGTAGTAAAAATCTTTCTCGGCTGTGGCTGATTCGACCACCAAACGTCCTTTGCAACCCTTGCAGGATAATAAAGAAAAGATAAAGTTTTTGATAATTATGTCAGATGTTTTTTTATAAATTGTTTTTTCATTCCAGTTTTTCGGTACTTTTTGTTTATCAACGACAACTCCAAAAAGTTGATAACTGCCTTGTTTTAAAAATTTGATTAAATCATTTAAAAAATTTTTATTATTATTTTCATCTTTAAGTATTTTGAATTTACCTTCTTTTCTGCCTATTTCTCTGGAATGAAAAATAATATTTGTTTTATTCCAATATTTGAATTTAATTTGATCTGCTTTGATTTTTAGTTCTTCTCTTGATTGAGAAGTTGCCATTATGCCACTTAGAATATAAATTTTTGACTGTGTAGTTTTAAGACTAGCGCTACCTAGTTCATCAATGAAAAAATTGATTGGTTTCATAAAGAACAATATACCATAGATAACCCGAAGATATTTGTGCTTGTTTGTTAATACAAAAATCGGTCATAAAAAATCTAAACACACGAATTTTGGGCTTTGACAAACATGAATTGTCCCAATGGCGTTACTCGAAATTTACTAATCATTTTAATGCCATTTTTATTTTTTATTTCTTTAATTTCTACGCATCCTAATCTGACTAAGTTTTTTTTAAATAAACTATATTTTATATCAAGGCGATAGGAATATTCATCATATTCTTTATGCGGATAAAATTTTCCCAATTCAAAAACATTGTGCAGACCATTACAAAAACTTTTAAAATCAATCCATTCCGGTTCATGTTTTGAAAATACTTCCCAAATAATATTTCGATTTTTTTGTAAAATAGCAACAACACTCATACCCTTAATTTCGCGAGAATGACAAAAATATTCCCAATTAACTCGATCCCAGTAAAAAAGTACCATGTTTAAATATTGAATCAGCGGGTCTAAATTATGAAGATACCCTAACCCATTTTTGGAAATTTTGATTTTTCCTTTTCTTTTAAAAGTTGCCTTCATTGTTTCGGCAATTATTTTAATTTGCGACAAAAATTCAATTTCATATTCATTTCTAATTTTCCATCCAAATTTTTCATAATTTTTAAATACTTCTCGTTGTCGAAAACTATCTAATAAAGCTGTAATACTTGAGATAGAAATATTGCCCGTGGCCGTCATCTTGATTGGTTGTTTTTCCAAATATTTCAAATAACTCATAAAATCGGTAAAGAAATTATTCTTTTCTGCTTCCATTATTAATTTGTCTCGGTTTGTCATTTGTTTTTATCCCAATTTTTGGGTTTAATAAATTTATTATCAGTCAAACTTATTTCGATAATTCTATCAAATCGAAATTTTCGTGTTTCTTTTCTAGTATGGCAAAAACCGCGACCGTATGGTGTTTCTGTCTTATAGGGGTCAACTATTCGAGTCGTCATTCCTGATGTGGTCGATTCATAGAGCATTTTAACCGACTTTCTTAACCTGACGGCTTTTGTCCAGAGTTCGTAGGTTTTATTGTCGAATTCTACGGGAGGATACAAAGTATCACCTCTATCAATTTCTTTCCAATACATGTTTTCGAAAGTGTTTAGCAGATTGGCTTTGTAGTTACTTTTAGTCTTTCGGACTCGAAATTTGATTAAATTTATTTGATTTCTGTTCAAACGAGATTGATATTTTTTGACAACGTTTTTAATTATTTGCGCTTCTTCATTATTCCAACTATCGCTGTTTCCAAATACTTCGTCCAAAATCCTGAAGGCAAAATACCGATACATTGTTTTTGACCATTTCATAAAGACTGGCTTATTGTAGCAATAACCGGCTGTTTGCGGTGGAGGAATTTCTGAGAAATTTCTATTGATTTGGTTTTTGTATTTTTGTATCGTGCGCAAAAAAGGCTTACTTGTCTGAGATGGATTGAACTTTTTTTAAATCGCTCACTTAATGACTTACCCTGTTCGAATAGGACTACCGGTACCATCTTCTGGGTGTAAACGTTGAACTGGAGTTTTTGTAACACTGGGAGTTTTGGGAGATGTGTCTACAACTGGAGCAGACTTGGGAGTGACTGTAACAGGCGTAGGAGTTCTACTTAGATGTGGAAAATTGTCAGGCAGATTTTCTCGGGATAACTTTTTGGCCATAGTTTTTTAAAAAACAATTAAATAGCTTGCTATTGCTTTTATTGTCTTATAGTATATTAAATTTTTGTTTTTGTAAAGAACTTGGATGAGATGATGGCTTGTATTGTCATTGCGAGGACTCCGATTAATCGGAGGACGTGGCAATCCCGTCGGGATCCTTCGGTCGTAAAACTCACTCAGGATGACGGGGAGGGGTGGCAGGATGATCCTTCGATGGGCTCAGGACAAGCTCGTGAAGAGTAAAAAGGACGAATTTAGGCAAAAATACGTATTTGGGTGTACAATTTCGAGATGTGGAATACTAACGATATAAAAAACGTAGCCGTAATTGCCCATGTAGACCATGGCAAAACAACCCTGGTTGATGCATTACTCAAACAAAGTAAAGTATTTAGGGATAATCAGATAGAAATGAGCCAGGATCGGATAATGGATACAAATGATCTTGAAAGAGAAAAAGGAATTACCATTATGTCTAAAAATGCCGCTATTTTGTATAAAGATAGCAAAATTAACATTATAGATACACCGGGGCATGCTGATTTTGGCGGTGAGGTGGAAAGGGTTTTGAACATGGCCGATAGTGCGTTATTAATAGTTGATGCCGGTGAAGGAGTTATGCCTCAAACCAAATTTGTGCTCAAAAAAGCAATGGAGTTTGGATTAAAAATAATTGTAGTTATTAATAAAATTGACAAAAAACAGATTGATGTTAAAAAAGTATTGGTTGAAATTGAAGACTTGTTTTTGAGTATGGCAGTTGATGAAAATTTCTTGGATTTTCCTGTAATTTATGCAGTCGGCAGAGATGGTAAAACTTTTAATAATGTGCCTGAAAATCTAAACCAGCTGGGTGACGTCAGTGCTTTGCTGGAATCTATTTACAAGGATTGCCCAAGCTCGGTTGTTGACAAGGAAAAGCCAATGACAATGCTGGTATCTTCTTTTGAAAGAAACGAATATTTAGGTAAATTGGCGTTGGGCAGAGTCAGGTCAGGAACAATTAAAGCCGGGCAGAGGGTTAAACTTTTGGATATAAACAAAGGAGATCTGGGTAATTTTACTATAGAAAAACTTTATATAAATGAAGGGGTAGAAAAAGTTGAAACAGATAGAGCCAGCAGTGGTGAAATTGTTTATTTATCCGGAAGTGACAAAATAAAAATCGGCCAAACCATTGCCGATATCAGCGTAGAAAAGGCAATGAAATCCATATCGGTAACCGAGCCAACAATTAAAGCCAGTTTTGGGCCAAATACATCGGTTTTGGCTTCGAAAGAATCAACTTATCTAACCAGCCGACAAGTTAAGGAAAGATTACAGAAAGAGGTAGAGACCGATTTAGGATTAAAAGCCGAAGATGACACCGGTGACAGCACTAAAATGATAATGCTGGGCAGAGGTGAACTTCATTTAGCAATTTTAATTGAAAAACTAAGAAGAGAAGGCTATGCTCTAGAGGTCGGTAAGCCTGAAGTGGTTTTGAAAACAATCAATAAAGTGGTTTGTGAACCAATGGAAGAACTAACAATTTTGACCGACCAAGATTATGTGGGTGTTGTCAGCTCGGAGCTGGGTAAGAGAAAAGCCGAGCTTGTTGACATGATTACGAGCAATGATGGCGGTATAAAAATGATTTATAAAATAAGTGAACAAAATAGCCTGGGGTTGAGAAGTGTGTTGATGAGCCAGACAAAAGGATCAATATCATTGAGTTTTTGGTTTTTGGGATTTGAGGCCAAAAAAGATGAACGGAAGAATAAAAGAAATGGAGTGCTGATTGCTTCCGGATCGGGCAGGTCTTTGTCTTATGGATTGGATTTGGCTCAAAAAAGAGGAATTTTGTTTGTTAGACCTGGAGAAGATGTTTATGGAGGGCAGATAGTTGGATTGAGACAAGTTGAAACAGATCTTGAAGTAAATATTTGCAAAGGAAAACAATTAACCAACATGAGATCGTCCGGCAATGATGATGCAATTATGCTGACACCGGCCACTAAATATAGCATTGAAGAGTGTTTGGATTTTATTGAAGAAGATGAGTTGATTGATGTGACACCAAAATCAATCAGATTAAGGAAAAAATACCTAAGCAAGCTTGATCGAACCAGAGAAAATAGAAAAAAGAGATGCTGACGTTTTTTACATTTCCGACGGGATCCTCCAAAGGCGGATACGCCATGCCTGCCGGCAGGCAGGTTGTCGCGATTGCGGGCGACCGCAAGGGTCGCCCCTACAAAAGAATTGGCAATGACAAAATTTTTTTAGCTTATTGAGTTTTGACAAGATCAATCTATAATTTAGTCTATGAAAAATAAAAAAAGTTTGATAATAGCCGGAGTGTTGATTGTATTGTTAGCAGGAGGTCAGGCCTTGTTAAAGAAAAGTTCCAGCAGTGCCAAGAATGGTGGAAATATTGAAAGTTCTATAGAAGATACGGTAGAGCAAGAAGCAGAAGATTTGAGTGTTCTTTTTTATGGCTCTACCTGTCCTCATTGCATTGTAGTAGAAGAGTGGTTGGCAGAAAATGCTGAAATTGAGGAGGTGGCAGGGTTAGTAATGAAGGAGGTTTATGAGAATAAAGATAATTCTACCGAAATGACACAAAAAGCCAAAGAATGTGGAGTTGCAACAGAAAACGGAATAGGTGTACCTTTTTTGTATGACAATGGAACTTGTCTTATGGGAGATCAGCCGATAATTGATTATTTAAAAGAAACTTACGGAAAATGATTTTTGTAAAATCTGCTTATGCTGTTTGTCCGGTTTGTGTTGTGGCCGTTGGCAGTGGTTTGCTTATTGCTGAAAAATTAGGAATAGATGATTTGATAGCAGCCATATGGATTGGTGCTTTTACGACAGCCCTTGCCATAACATTGGCTCCAAAAATTAAATGGCCTAAGTTTCCCAAGGCCGAGATTGTTTGGACAATTATTTTTTATCTTTTGAATGTAGCTGTTTTGCAAATACAGGGAAAGTTAAATAATCCTTATTGTAAAATATGGGGGGTTTGTAGAATTTGGCTGGGAATAACAATTGGAACAATATTGATCTGGCTGGGGTCGTTTTTGGATATAACTTTAAGAAAGTTAAACAAAGGCAAGGTTTTTTTTCCTTTTCAAAAAGTTATCTGTCCCCTACTTTTGGTGACGATAGTTAGTTTTATTTTTTATTGGTTTATTTGTTAAAAAATGATTAAAAAAGATTTGGTTGATCAAAAAGAAGTAAACAGATTATTGGAAAAAGTAAAGGCAGTTCAGGTGAAAAATAAACTGGATTTGTCTTCTGATGAAGATTTGTCTATTGCTATCATGAATTTGATCAGTATTGAGGAGCACATGTTTTTTACGGCGATGAAAACCGAAAAAATTGGCTATTTGGATATCCTAAATGAAACACGGGAAATGCGCAAAAAATTATTAAAGAAAATTGTTAAGGATTATGAAGGTGAAGTTTGGTGTATTTCTAAGCATTTATTGGCAGCTTCAATGCGGTTGAATGAGGTGGGTACCAAAAGCTTGGGGAGAGGAAGAAAAAAAGAGGCTTTTAGTTTTTTTAAGATGGCTTATCAACTATATTCGACTTTCTGGGGGCTAAATTTGGGAGTGATCAAAAGCAAGGGGCTAAAAAATTCAATGTTAAAACTGGGTTTTAAGAAAAATGAATTTATGGATAGCGAGAAATTGGCGAAAGAAAAGAAGGGAGGTTTGTTTGAAAAAATGGGAGAGTTAGTAAAAAAAGCGATTAATTGTTGTATTGAATAAAGGAGAAAAATGCAAAAGACAATCCAAAATTTAAGTAAGGCTTTTGTTGGTGAAAGCCAGGCCAGAAATCGTTATTCTTTTTATGCCAAAATTGCTCAAAAAGAAGGCTATGAACAAATAGCAGAAGTTTTTTTGCTTACAGCAGAGCAGGAAAAATCGCATGCCAAAAGATTGTTTGAAGAAATTCAACGGTTAAAAAAGAAAAGTAAGGAAAATTTGGATGAGATAAAAATTGAGACAGTGGCTCCAACTATATATAGTAATACCAAAAATAATTTAAAAGCTGCCATAGCCGGCGAGAACCATGAATATACTCAAATGTATCCTGAATTTGCTAAAACTGCAAAAAAAGAAGGATTGTTAAAAATTGCAGCCAGATTAAAAGCTATTGCTGTGGCCGAAAAGCATCACGAAGAAAGGTATAAAAAACTACTAAAAGAAATTGAAAATAAAAGTGTTTTTAAAAAGAAAAAAGCTGTTTGGTGGGCTTGTAGAGAATGTGGTTATGTTCATTTTGGCAAAAGCCCGCCGGCTGAATGCCCTTCTTGCGACCACGCCCAGGGCTTTTATCAAATCAAGTGCGAAAAGTATTAAAAGGTAATCTCTTCTATATTTTTGAGACAATAAAATAACTAACCAGAGAGACTGAAGTCCCCAAGACTGTTCCCCAAACCATGTCCACAATAGTGACTACCAACGGCCAGTCTTTGATAGTGGCTAGATTTGTCAAATCATAGGTAGCATAAGAGATAAGTCCAAGTAGGGCTCCTAAAAAAAGAGCTTGGGTCCAAGAATTTTTCTCCAAAGCCGGTAAAACTGAAAAAATCACTAAGCCAACCACAAACAGCAAGTAAAATAGGCCGGCTGCCACAAAATTGACGTTTGTCTTCATCAAATAACCCAGATGTTGAGCATAAAATTTTCTGGCGATTAGACTGAGCCAAACCAAGTCGATTGCCAAAAAAACCGGCAGGGTGATTAAATAAGTTTTAATAAACATCTTAACGGTTTAAATAAGTAATGGTTAACTGCAAAACAGTGGCAAAACTAACCCACAACAAATAGGGAAATTGTAAAAATGTAATCCATCTATGATAGGGGTAAATGGCTATCATTGCCCAAATGAGAGTACTCAAAACAAGAAGGATATCAATTGCCGCCAGAAAATTGTTTTTTAAACCAAACTGTAAAGGAGTAAATGCAAAGTTAAAGATGAGATTAAGAATAAATGGAAAAGCAATAATAAATGAGATTCTCTTTTGAAAAGTTAATTGAAATACTCTGAAAAAAGAAACAGCAATTAAAACATATAAAAAACTCCAAACTGGGCTAAAAAGCCAAGATGGCGGTGACCACGATGGTCTAACTAATTGCTGATACCATTCACTACCTTGCATACTGTTATGTTAATAATAACAAATACTGAAAACAATACTTGCTTTAACGACAAAATAGAGGTTAAAAGATTCGAACTATCCCGCTTCAGCGGTGATTTTCAAGGCTAAAATTCCTTATCTGTTGCCTCGCATGGATTCGAACCACAATTATTCGGTTCAGAGCCGAATGGCCTACCATTAGCCGACGAGGCATTATGTTCCCAGGCTATATTTTAACTTAGCCCTTAACACTTCTCTACCATATCCAGTTTTAAAAAATTTTTCTGACTTTGTGGCATCTTTTTTGTTTAGATATGCTTCAAAGAATATTAACTCAAAAGGACTGTTTTTAGAAGAATATTTGCCGCCTATTTTTTTATTGTGTTCTATTAATCTACGCTTAATATCTGAAGTAAAACCAACATATAGCCTTCCATTTTTTAAGCTTTTTAAAACATACGTAAACCACATATTATTTTTTAAAGATGTCCCCGCCTCATCGGCGGGTCGCCGGAGAGGCGACTACCATTAGACGACGAGGCAGTGTATTTTGCTATATTTTAGCTTATTTGGCATAGATAATGTAAAATTACTCTAATGAAAACAATAGATGACTTGTGTCGCGAGTTAAAATTAAACGAAAAACAGCGCCAGGCGATTAAAAATTATTTAACTTTTTTTGTGATAGACATGCTGGAGAGCTTGAGGGAAGAGAATACGACTAATTTTGATGAGACTATCAAAGAACTAAGAGGGATCAGGTGAATTCATTTTTAATTGTTGTTGGCGGGCCATGTCCTGACAAGACTATCGTTTTTGACGGGAGCATGGATAATTTTTTTAAACTTTTGTTCATGTCTGATCTTGAGGCATAAGATAAATCAGTTCTACCTATCCCCTGCCTAAAAAGAGTGTCTCCGGAAAAAAGAAGATTTTGGGAAGGAATATAAAAACAAAGACCGCCGGGTGTATGGCCCGGTGTTTTTAATAGATGAATATCTATATTACCTAATTTTAGGATTTTTGTTTTGTTTAAATCTTTGTCAATTTTTTTGATATTTGGAATGTTTATTTGTCTGCCCAACCAATGAGTGGCCGTTTGGGAAAGCCTTTTGAGTAAAAATAAATCAAGAGAACTGCAATAAATAGGAATTTTGAAAATCAGCTTGAGATCTAAGGCGGCCATGGCGTGATCAAAATGTCCGTGAGTTAAAACAATGGCTTTTGGATTTAGTTTTAAGGCTAAAATTTGATCAGAGATGGTGGTAGAATCGTCGGCAGGATCGATTATAAAACAATTTTTTGAATTTGATGAATAAAGTAAATAAACATTGGTGGCCAACTCTCCTAAAACTAAAGTTTCATATTTAAGCATAAATGATTATAATATAATAAGATTTTATGAATATAGAAAGCAAAAGACTATTTGTGGGTGGGCTTCCTTATAAATACAAGGAAGGGCAATTGTTAAGATTATTCGTTAGTGAAGGAAAGGTTATCGACGCTAGAATTGTTTTTAATAAATGGGGAAAAAGCCGTGGCATGGGTTATGTGGAATTTGAAAATATCGAGGATGCTATTAGAGCTAAGGAGAAATACCACAATTTTGAGGTTGAGGAAGACAGAACCATAATTGTTGATTTTGCAAAAATTGACCCCATGCTTACGGAAGAAGGACAAAAAAACAAAAGAGAAGGTGAAGCCAGGAGACAGTTAAAATGGGAAAACCGGAAAACAAGAAAGAGAAAAAATGAGACAAGGCAAACTGTTTGGGACTCTAGAAAACATGGGGCAAAAGTTGGTAAAAAATTTGCTAAAAAAACGAAAAAGAAATTGTAATTGTTATTTGGCTAAAATTATCAAAACTCCGTTGCTTTTAACTTCAATTGTTTGAACTATGCTTGTGTCTGATTTTTTAAAAATCTTCATGAGCTCATGCCTGTTGAACTTATGCCCCAGTTCGAGCAAACGCTTTTTGTTAATAGATTCTCTGATTATTAGACTATTAAAATCTTTTTTTAATTTTTTTAAGGTTTGAATTGGATTATCCAAGTGATGTAGCACTCCCCACAAAATTCCCACATCCCCTGAAATTTTTTGATTTTCGATGTTTAACACCTTGGCATTTATACCTCTTTTTTTGGCAAATTTTATCAATGATTTAGAAAGATCAATCCCAATAAACGATTTTGGTTTTAGGATGGGTATTAATTTCAGGCTAATTTTTCCATCACCACAACCTATGTCTGTAACATGGCGGTTGAGATAATTTTTGGGCAGATTTTTTTGCAAAGAATTCAATTCATTGGATATGTTGTAGAAGGAAAGATTAATACCAAAAGCATAGGCTATTTTTTCAATTGATGTTGCCATGTCTTATTCTTTAGCTTCGGAGAAAACTAAAATGTACCCGTTTAGATCTTTCACGGCAAATTCCTTTGCACCGTAAAATGTTTCTCTCATATCTCTAACAATTTCAACTTTCTCTTTTACTGAATTATACAATGATTGAACATCTTGTACTTTGATATAAAAAGTTAAGCTTGCGCCAATTTTCTTTCCTTTTAGAATGGGCATTTCTTTAACTAAACTTTCTTCTTTCTGAAAGAAAATTTGTATATTACCTGCTTTCATAACAGCCCAATCCAGTGGTTTGTCAAGTGATTCCTCTTGGTTTGCAAACTGAAAGTTTAAATTGTCCTGATACCATTTTACAGTTGCGTTTACATCAGCAACCATGATGTTTGGTGTGAGTGTTTTGTACATATTATTTATTTTATCAAAAGTATGGGCAATATGGATCGAGCGATAGCCGGAGCGAGAGTGCAACGGGGTCGGAGCGAAACGAGAAGTACGTTTTTCTCTTTATTTCTTGCTGGGCTTTTTATTTCTCTTTTTTGTAGTCAATACCGTCTGATCTGTCCAGTGTAAATTTATGGTCTTCTTTATTTAAAACCGCGTAGGCACAGTCTGCAATATTGATTATTCTATTGTCATTTAATATATCTCCGAAAATCACCCAAAAAGGCATGCCATGAGTAACAATAGCAATGGTTGAATAATTTGAAACGCCAGTAATTTCCATAAACGCCTTTTTTATTCTTTTGGCAAAATCCTCTTGAGACTCAGCGCCCTGTATTTGACTTCTGTAATCCTTTAGTTCTTCAACCAATTTGGGGTATTTTATTTTTGCTTCGTCCCTAGTCATACCGGTCAGAATCCCATTTTTATTTCTTTCCCTTAAATCTTTAATTGTTTTTATCTCACAACTTAGCTTAGTTTTTAGTATTTTTGCGGTTTGTTGTGCTCGTGTCATAGGACTACAAAAAAGAATCTGTATACCAGAATTGCCTAACCTATTAGCAAGTTCGTGAGCCTGAATTTTACCTTTGTCTGACAATTCGTCATCATAGGCTCCCCCATATCTATCCTCAACATCACCAATAGTTTGTCCGTGTCTAATAAGATAAATTTTCATTTTTTTGTTTTATCCTCCTAAAATGTTTTTATTTCTTAATAAAAAGCCCAGCAAAAAATCTTAAAATTAAAAACGTATTTCATATAACGTTTAAGAATATCTGAAGTTCATTGTAGCGTAGCGGAAATGAATTTGGGTCGAGAAAATTTTTCTTTCATCTGAAAATATAAAAGTGAGAAATTTTTGAGCCAGATATTCTTTGTTATATGATGTTTCACCTCTCCGGTTTATTTCATCAAATGCTTGTCATATCCAAGACCAATAAGTTGTTCATATGCTAACCACACTTCATTTGGTATCTCTTGAAAAATCTGAAATCCTTTTTTTGGGTAGATTTTAATTCTTTGTAAGTCGCCGACCATGATATTTATCACCTTTTCGAGCGGAATTTCATCATTATAATATTTTTCAAAAGAAATTTGGGGCGATGTGACGACAAGTTTTTTGTCAGGCCAAAGCTTTTTAAATGTCGCAAAACTTCTTCTTTCCATATACGGTTTTTGCACAACGATAAAACTTTGCGGATCAAGACCTTTTTCTTTTAGCAACTGTTGCGTAAACAAAATATTTTCACCCGTATTCGTTGATTTATTTTCAATCAAAATGACATCTCGTGGAACTCCCATTTTCATAGCAACAGTTGCGAACTTGTCAGCTTCAGACTCATCCCAAATTTCTTTTGTAAAATTTCCAAGGCCTCCAGAAAAAATTATAATAGGTGCCAATCCTTGAAGATATAATTCCGCGCCTCTTTCGGCGACCCTCAAATCATGGCTACCCAGAACTAAAATGCAATCAGATTTTTCAAGAGATTGATTGACGTGGTGGTAGTCCCACAACTTGTTTGCTAATTCAAATGTTTGTTTATCTACCATAGTGAGGAGAGGTGAAATTTCATATAACGTTTCTGTATATCTGATGTCGAAACGCTCTATAATTTTATCATGAGAGCGTGAACGATATGGGTCGAAGGACTGCAAGAAGTGAGCCAGATATACAGTGTTATGTGAGGGTGAGGCTAAATTGTATAATCTTTTCGTTACAATTTTGGTGAAAGTGCAACGTCCCCAAACGGAACGGAGTGGAGTGCTGATAAGTCCTGAATATACTGTACTACCAGCTAAGGAAGATTTAATCATCTAAATTAGCAATTAATAATTCAACAAAAAGGTGGTACAAAATAAAAAGGACAAGGTATACAGCAAGATTTAAATTTGACAGAGTAGTAGAATCTCTTAAAAAGAGTAATGTAAGTGAAATAGCCCGACAATATGGTTTTGGAGTAAACCTGCTTAGTAAGTGGAGATCTGATTTTCTCAAAGACGGCCATTGCTTCTTTGAGGTTAAACCAAATGCCGAAATTGCCAGACTAAGAAAGAGTGTTGCCCAATTGGAACAAATGGTGGGCAAGAAAGAAGTAGAGTTGAATCTACTAAAAAATTTTTCAGATTTTTATCAATCCCGAAGTGGACTATAGTGGAATTTGCCAGACAGCAAGTTGACTTAAATCGCTTTGGGGTAAATAGAATTTGTAAATTATTAGGGATCAGTAAAACCACATACTATAGATCAAAAAATCCTAAAATTAATTTTGAACAAAAATATTTTAAAAACAAAAAAACAATCATTCACATTATTGAAAAAAATCCGGCCTATGGTGTTAAAAGAATCAAGGCTGAACTGGAAGACAAATATCATATTCTGATTGGCAGAGATACTCTGGGAAAATTATTAAAAGTTTGGGGATTAAGTTTAAAGAGAAAAATCAAAACCAAAAAACTCACCCTAATCCAAAAGATACTCAAAGCCTTGGCTAGCCGAGCCAATCTTCTCATCAGGACAAAAATCACTCGACCCTTACAAGCTATTACCAGTGACATAACAGAGCTTAAATTTGCAGGTGGTACAGCTTACTTGTGTGTTCATAAGGATGTCATGGGACAAATGGTTTATGGGTGGGGTTTAGGCCTAAGCATGAAAACAAGACTAGTTCTTGAATCATTTGACAAAGCCATTCGATACACCAAAAAACTAAAAAGACACGGGCCTGTCGGTGACAAGCTTCTTTTTCACCAGGACAGAGGCAGTCAATACACAAGCTATAGATATGTTAGAGCTGTTCTTGACAATGGCACGATTTCTTACAGTGATCCGGGCACTCCCACTCACAACCCGGGACAGGAATCGTTTTTTGGCAGATTCAAAGATGAATGGAAAGACGAAATAGCAGAGATTAAAACTTTTGAAGAACTACAGAAGTTTGTTAAAAGCAAAATCAACTATTACAATTATTACAGGAGACACACAAGTATCGGGTTAATTTCTCCTTACAAATTTACAAAATTATTCTTTAAAAATCGCCGTTTATAGTACAGTTATTTCAGTACTTGACATGCAGAGTATGACTAAATTTTTATTTTTTATCTATGTCTGTTCCCACCTTTTTTTAACGCTATCTGTAGAGTTATACGTAGGCTCTACTTTTGTTTCGTCGTCCATAACACTTAGACACAGACGTGACAGACCGCAATCTCCTAGATAGACAATTGTTGTGGCGTACCCACCTTTTGCTTTATCCAAAAAATCGGCAACTTTTTGATCAAGATCCTTGGCACTAGACTCGCTAAAGTGTCCTTGTTGACTACCGGTTAAAACACTATTTGCTTGCCGAAGCCTTGAGACGAGCTGGTCTGTCTCGCCATTTCTAATAGCTTGAACAATTCTACCCTCCAAACTTTCTGCTGTTTTTCTCTTCATACTATGGGATTATATCATAAAAAATAAAAATTAAGTCATATTTCATATAACGTTTCGGTATATGGGAAGTCAGGTGATTTTATAATTAATTTTCTCAAAATCGCCTGATTTGGGCGAATTAGCCCCATATACTGTGTTATGTGATGTAATTTGATAACAACCTTGTTTAAATATCAAAAGGCACTTTGCCTTCGTATTGTTCTCCTAGTTTTAAGAGTTAAGTGACATTTCGTGGAGGTTTTTGGATTTGTTTTGATTGTAAAAAATGAGCCACAAGAACTCTTTTGTTTTTCATTGGTAATCCTCTGTGTCGTCGTATTAATTCTTTAAGTCTAG